>FWWM01013929.1_pt1 | contig 12813 bp, 16 predicted proteins | sample 2228351 | NCBI WGS metagenome assembly FWWM01 (sample SAMEA103939774, study PRJEB20133) | metagenome | reverse complement strand
CAAAGAGGCTTTGCAGCCCGATTCTAAACGAACCGGGCCTGAGAACCGCCGCTCAACCTCCAACGGAGTTCCGGACACTTTCCCGAGGGCGTGTGCTAAGCTTAAGCGCTTTGCCTAGAGCAAGCTGGAAGCTCGAATCAGGAACGGGGTGCGCTTAAAGGTGCATCTGCGGTCTTCAATAAACGGCCGTGACAAGGCGCAGGTTCGTGCATGTCGGTGTCGTCTAATCGACGAAATACGGATCACTACCCCACTGCTTGTCATTGGCCGTTTTCTTGCCACGCCGGATCATCCGAGTTTCTCCACTGCGGGTCGCATTACCCGCCCCATTTTCGTCTTTCCCAGAGCGAGTGTGTGGATTCAAAATGCCGGCGAAGATCCATTCGTGGCGGATCCCAACGTGGTTACGTTGTATAACCGAAATCAGCAATACAGCCGCGCCAAGTTATCGGATGCTGGCGACCACAGCGATTGGTTTGCTGTCCGAGAAGATGTGTTGAGCGAGATCACCGCGAACTATGGTCACTCCGACGGCGATTCTCCTATCGGGCCCTTCATCCGTGCTAGCGGACCAGTAGATGCCATTTCTGTGTGTTTGGAGCGTAGCCTCATCCGTCACATAAGGGCGTCGGTCCAGCCTGACATTCTGTTCGTGGAAGAAATCGCTCTTTTCTTGGCTGCTCGCGTGCTGAGTGGAGTGCCCAACCATGTTCCATCCTTTCCGGCAGGGAACGCACGCGCAAGCAAGCGGCAAATCGAACTGGTTGAGCACACGAAAGCGCTCCTGAACCGCAATCTGGACGCCCGTCTCTCTCTGCAGACGTTAGCCGATACAGTAGGTTGCTCCCCTTACCACTTGTGCCGTGTTTTTCGTGGCCGAGTCGGCAGTCCTATTCATTCATATCAAAATCAGCTTCGCATGCGGGCTGCCTTGGATTGCGTCGCAGAGCCCTACTCCGACCTCACAACCGTGGCACTGCATCTAGGATTCTCCAGCCATAGTCACTTCACCTGGCTATTCCGGCGGACATTCGGTATCACGCCGTCCTACTTCCGAGAGGCGGCTTCTTTGCGGCTTATACGTGAGCTTGCTGCTCGATTAGAGACAGCACCCGTTTAAGGTTGCCCACAATTGAGGAGGCCAGAAGTGTCAGGGAGGTAGAGGTCAATTTGCCCCTTTATGACCGCCGTTGGATCTTCTCTCAGCAACCTACTCAAAGCGTCGGCGTCATGGGTATTGATGATTTTACGAATCGACGCACCGCGGTAACTGTTTGTGCTCGGCGGTCTGCGACCTCACAACCCATTAGGCAAGCTATTGGGTGGCCTTTCGCCAGTCGCTGAGAATCTTCAGCGATAAGCCTGCCGCCTCTGCGTTGAAGAGAACACGGCCACTCGTGATCTGACCACGGTTTATGTACCGGTGCTTATGAGAGTGGGTTGGGGTTTATGCCTCGTTGGCGTCGGGCGGAGCGGCGGAGCCCGACGCCAACGAGGCGGCGAATTCGGCTGGCGTCTGGTAGCCGTTCCCGCTGTGCTGCCGTTCGGTGTTCCAGTACCGCTTGTACTCGGCGGCCAGCACCTGGGCTTCGGCCAGCGAGCCGAACATCTCGCGATCCACGAACTCCGCCTTCATCCGGCTGTTGAACGACTCGCTCACTCCGTGCTCCCACGGACTGCCCGGCGCAATATACAACGGCCCGACCTTCCGCGCCTCCAGCCATTCCTGCACCGCCCGGGCGATGAACTCCAGGCCGTTGCCCGAACGAATCGCCGTCGGCGTGCCGTGCCAGCGCTCCAGCCAGGTCAGAATGCGCACCACGTCGCGGGCCGTCATCCGTCGTTCCACTTCCAGGGCCAAACACTCCCGCGTGTTCTCGTCCACCACCGAAAACCACTTCCGCCGCCTGTCCTGCGTTTCGTCCATGGTGAAGTCCCAGCACCACACGTGGTTCGTGTGCTCCGCCTTCTGACCGCACAACTGTTCGCGCTGTGCCCGCGAGTGCGTCTTCGCCGCTTGCGCAGCGGGTTCCGTAAACCCTCCTCCCGCCACAGCCGCTGCACCCGCTTCTGGTTGATCACCAGCCCTTCTCTGCGCAGCAGCCCGGTCATCCGCCGATAACCGGAACCGGGATGCCGTCGCGCCAGCTCGTGCCGCCGCCGGCGAATGCGCCGCTCTTGGTAGTCGATGCCCGCTCGATAGCGCTGCGTCGAGCGCGACTGCCCCACCAACCGGCAAGCGTTACGCTCCGAATAGTGCCGCTCTTCGCGCAACCGCACCACCGCCCGGCGCTTGCCCTCCGGGCTTACCAGTGTTTTCGACTGAGCTCCTTCAGCGCGTCGATGTCCATCGCCTGCTGGGCCACGATCTTCTTCAGCCGCGCGTTCTCCTTCTCCAACTCTTTGAGCCGGACCATCTCCGGCCCCTCCATCCCGCCGTAGAGCTGTCGCCAGCGATGCAAGCTCGGCTCGCTCACTTCCAGCTTCCGGCAGACGGCTTCCCTCGTGGCTCCCTGGTTCAGTTCCACCTCGGCTTCCCGCAGCTTGGTGATGATCTCCTGCGGCGTGTGGCGCTTCCACTTCATCGAGTCCTGCTGCCCCGCAGGGCCGTTAGACTCTCATGAGAAGTGGTACAGTTTCAGGGGGCCAGGTCAGGAGCGTTTCTCCGCCCGCTGAGGTGATGCGGGATGACAAAAAGCGGCGTTCCGCAGGATGCGGAACGCCGCTTGACTCTCTCTTCGCAAACTGAAACGCAGCCTCAGCTTGCCGCCGCGCGGTTCTTGTACCAGTCGGCGTTGGTCTGCGCGAAGGCCGACCATTTCTCCGGCAGATCTTCAAGTGCGAAGATGGCTGTGACCGGACAAACCGGCACGCACGCGCCGCAGTCAATACAGGTGTCCGGGTCAATGTAAAGCTGCTGTTCTTTTTCGAAATCCGGCTCGTCTTTCCGCGGGTGGATGCAGTCAACGGGACAGACATCTACGCAGGCCGTGTCTTTCGTTCCGATGCAGGGCTCTGCAATCACATAAGCCATCGTCGCTTCTCCTTGAAAATACTGGTCGTTTCTATTACTTCACAACTTGCGCGGCACGCTACAGTTCTTTTATAGCATCAAAGCCGAATGCCTACAACCCCATCCCGCAGCAGCGAGCCGCAGCGCGAGCGCAACCAGTCGAAAGCCAGAGGGCCGGAAACACGCATCTGCGGGAGGCATGCACAGCGTAAGTCAGGATCCTGCCAGAGGGCAGGCGCTCCAGCTTCTCTGCTTCCTCTCTTGACGAGCACCATCCGAGGCGCAAAAACTAGCCCTCAGATCATGGAGGCAGACATGCTGAATCTACGCGGAAACAAGCTCACTTGGCTGGGGCACGCAACGTTTAAAATCGCCACCCCATCGGGCAAAGTTGTGCTCATAGATCCATGGATCATGGGGAATCCGGCCTGTCCGGAAACCCAGAAGAAGTTCGACAAGATTGACGTCATGCTGATCACGCACGGGCACTTCGACCACATCGGGGATGCCGTAGCGCTGGCTCGCGAACACAAGCCGCAAATCGTCGCCATCTACGAAACCTGCGCGTGGCTGGAGTCGAAAGGCGTCGAAAACGCACTGGGCATGAACAAAGGCGGCACGCAAAAGGTCGGCGAACTCGAGGTAACCATGGTGCACGCGATTCATTCGTGCGGCATACTGGATGATGGAAAAATACTGTATGGCGGCGAGGCGTGCGGATACGTGGTGCGGCTGCCCGGCGGGCTGACGCTTTACCACGCAGGCGACACCACCGTGTTCGGGGACATGAAACTGATTGCGGAACTGTACAGGCCGGAGCTGGCCTGCCTTCCCATCGGCGACCTGTTTACCATGAGCCCTCGGGAAGCGTCGATTGCTATTCGCTTGCTGGGCGTGCGGCACGTGATTCCGATGCACTACGGCACTTTCCCGCCACTCACCGGCACGCCCGCAGCGCTGAAAGAGTTGACGCAGGATATTTCTGGGCTTCAGATCCACGCCTTGAAGCCGGGTGAGACACTTGGATAGACCCGGCCAATTGCACTCCAACTGCGGAGCGCTGCTGAAATGAGCGCTGGAATCCTTGATCCTGCCGTAGAGAAGTATCTCTGCGGTCTTTTGCCCCGACGGGATGCCGTGCTTGCAGTCATGGAACGTCTTGCGGAGCGGGAAGGTATTCCAATCGTCGGCCCGGCAGTGGGCCGGCTGCTTGCTCTGCTGGTTCAACTCACTGGCGCGAAGCGAATCTTCGAAATGGGGTCTGCCATCGGATATTCCACCATCTGGCTGGCCCGGGCAGCCGGTGCGGGGGCCGAGGTCTTTTATACAGACAGCGATCCGGGAAATGCCCGCCGGGCGGATGCGTTTTTCCGGCGTGCGCGCATTCGCAATCGCGTCCGGATCTTAGTAGGTGATGCACAGTTCCTTTTGGATGCCACGCCGGGAACGTTCGACCTGATTTTCTGCGACGTGGACAAACAGCAATACCCAGCGGTCTTTCGCAGGGCATTCCCTCGGCTACGCAAAGGTGGTCTGATGGTGGCTGATAATGCCCTGTGGCACGGCCGAGTTGCCCACCGCGCGATGGACGCGGCCACCAACGGCGTCCAGCAATTCAATCGAATGATTTTTTCGCGGAAGAGGAGTTCCTCCCTGATTATCCCGCTGCGGGATGGGGTGGCCATCTGTCGAAAAGACTAGCTTCTCTTAAACGCGGAACAGGTTCCGGATAAAGAACAGAACATTGGCCGGCCGTTCGGCCAAGCGCCGCATGAAGTACGGGAACCAGTCCCGACCGAACGGAATGTAGATCCGGAGCCGGAAGCCTTCTTCAACCAGCTGCTTCTGCAGGTCAGGCCGAATGCCATAGAGCATCTGAAATTCAAACTGGTCGGTGCGGATGCCCTTTTCCTTTACAAACTCTTTTGTGGCGCGAAGCATCCTGGGATCGTGTGTGGCGATGGCATGATAGATGCCGCTGGAAAGGAGCAACTTCATCAGTTTGACGAAATTGGCATCCACATCCGCTTTGCGAGGGAAGGCGATGTCGGGCGGCTCTTGATACGCACCCTTGCATAGCCGGATGCGGCACCCGATGGCCATCAGCTCACGAACGTCCTGCTCGCTGCGGTACAGATAAGCTTGAATCACAGTTCCCACTGCGGTGCTTTTTGCGCGCATCCGCTTGCACAATTCGATCGTGCGCCCCGTATATGCCGAGCTTTCCATATCAACCCTCACAAAATTACCGTACTCTTCGGCGCGGCGCACAATAGATTCTAAGAGCACAGCACAAAACTCAGCGTCCAAATCCAGCCCGAGCTGAGTGAGCTTCAGGGAGACATTGGAATCCAGCCCTTCCTGCCGGATGCGGTCAAAAGTCTGAAGGTAGATTTGCTGGGCGCGGAGTGCCTGCTCCCGGTTGGTGACATTTTCCCCCAGGTGGTCGAGACTCGCGGTCATGCCGGCCTGATTGCACGCCCGGGCCGCCGCGCACGCTTCCTCCAGTGCCTCTCCGGCGACAAAGCGACGGGACATGCGGCGGGCAACTCGATTCTGTGTGACCCACGTTGCCAGCGACTCACTCTCGGAGAGCTTCAGCAGCAGCGTGCGCAGCATCGTCACACACTCCGGCGGCTGGGAAGTAAGTTCAGTTTTGGCGGGCGCGGGCTAGGGGATTCCGGTGAGGTATCAGGGCCCACTAGTTATGATGTTCCTCAAGAAACTTTTCGGCATCCATGGCGGCCATGCAGCCCGTTCCCGCAGCAGTGACCGCCTGGCGGTATCGGAAGTCTTGCACATCGCCGGCGGCAAAGACACCTTCCACGCTGGTGCGTGTGCCCTCGCGGGTAATGATGTATCCGGCCTTGTCCAATTCGAGCTGGCCTTGGAAGACCTTCGTGTTCGGTTCGTGACCAATGGCCACAAACATCCCCTCAGCAGCGAGAGAGGATATCTCTCCCGTCGAAACGTTCTTGACCCGGACTTCTTCGACAGCGCCTTTCTCCGGGTCGAGGACGTCTACCACCACTGCCGGAGTGAGGAAGCGAATCTTCTCGTTTTTCCGGGCGCGTTCGAGCATGATTTTTGAAGCGCGAAATTCATTGCGGCGGTGGACAATGGTTACCTGTTTGGCGAACTTGGTGAGGAAGATTCCGTCCTCCATCGCCGTGTCGCCGCCGCCGACCACGACCACTTCCTTATCGCGGAAGAAATAGCCGTCACAGGTGGCGCAGGTCGAAACCCCGTGCCCCATCAGCCTCTTCTCACTTTCGAGGCCGAGCAGCCGCGCTGAAGCACCCGCGGCGATAATCAAGGCCTGGCACCGGAACGATTCCTTTCCGACCTCAACCTTAAACGGTCTCCGGCTCAAGTCCACCGCGGTCACGGCCCCGGACTTGTACTCTGTCCCGAAGCGCTCCGCCTGTTTGCGCATGTTCTCTATCAAATCCGGTCCCAAAATGCCCTCAGGAAATCCGGGATAATTTTCGACCATAGTGGTCAGTGTCAACTGTCCGCCGGGTTCGTAGCCGTCAATCACCAGCGGCGTCAAATTTGCCCTGGCCGCATAAATGGCTGCCGTCAGGCCAGCACAGCCGCTTCCGATGATAATTAACCTGCGCGTCTCGTCTCCCATTTTGCCTGCCTTGCAAAGCCGTAGATTAGAAGCAGTCGAAAAGGCAGAGTATTCTAGCATTCGCTTCTAGGGAGTGAAATCACTGCGCGGACGACCGGGTCAGCCCTGCCTGCAAACCGCGAAGCCGTGATAGGCTAGGGCGGGTCATGCCGAACCCAGCCATCATTTTCCGAATCGTAACAGAAGTTGTATTTGTTCTGCTCGGCTTGCTCCTGGTTTGGCTTGCCGCGACCGGACGCACCGATTTCAATTCCCGTTCGGTGCTCTGGTTCGCGGTTTCAGTGCTGATACTTTACCGCGGCCTGCGGGCTTGGCTGGGAGCCGGAAAGTACGCCTCCCGGTGGCACCATCGGCTTCGCGGTGGCTCGCTTGTTGTGGTAGGCGTGGTGATGCTGGGGCTGGTCTGGGCTCCCGAAGCCTTTGCGGGGCCGCTGCTGGTCACGGCAGGAATCGTACTGGCCGCGAGGGGGCTACTGGGCAGCCTCCTGGCAGCCCGCGAGGCCTGAAAACTCTTGTGGACAACGCCACCAGAAAGAAAGTGTTGCGCCTGCTGACCTACGGTCTCTACGTGGTAACGGCACGCGGCAAGGAGCATCTTGCGGCCGGGACAATTACCTGGTTTTCGCAAAGCTCATTCCGGCCTCCGCTGGTCATGGCGGGGATTCGCAAGAACAGTTCGTTGCACCGGGCGATTAGTTCCGCCGGAACATTTGTTGTGCACATCGTGGGAAAGAACCAAAAGGAGCTGGCCACGAGCTTTTTTCGTGAACCGAAAGTGGAAGGCGACCGATTGAGCGGATATCAATTTGTGAGGGGAAAGACGGGTGCTCCCATCCTACAGGACGCACTGGCCTGGCTCGAGTGCCGGGTGGTAAGTACTGTAGGCCATGGCGACCATTCCATATTTATCGCTGAAGTGGTGGACGCACAGGTGCGGGGCGAAGAAGCTCCGCTCACGCTGCGTGAGACTGGCCTTGCCTACGGCGGATGAAATTTCGGCGGTTCTCCAACCCGCTCCGGACCCTCAGTCACAAGGAGGAACTACATGCTGAAAGACTTCAAGGAGTTCGCACTTCGGGGAAGTGTGCTGGACATGGCTGTGGGCATTATTTTAGGCGCCGCGTTCGGGAAAATTGTAAGTTCGCTCGTCAACGATGTGCTGATGCCGCCCATCGGCCTGCTGCTCGGCAAAGCGGATTTTTCAAACCTCTACTGGAACCTCTCCGAAGGCACATTTGCCACGCTGGAGGAAGCTAAAGCTGCCGGCGCGGTAACCATCAACTACGGCGTGTTCATAAACACGATCTTGGATTTCGTGCTGGTGGCCCTCGCCGTGTTCCTGATGGTCCGGCAATTCAACCGCTTCCGGCGAAAGAAAGAAGCGGAGCCTGAACCCACGACGCGTGAATGTCCTTTCTGCTGCTCCACACTTTCGCTCAAGGCCACGCGCTGCGCGTTCTGCACATCTGAACTGGAGCCGGCCTGAAGCTAGGAACCGGAGCGAAACGCCCGGGCGCAGGCATCGCATGGGCAGATCTCGCGGAGATACGCGAAACTGTAGATGCCGGTTGTGTGACCGTCGGTGAATTCGATCTGGATGGCGTAGTTTCCCACCGGAGCGGCGGCGCGCGCCTTGGGCTTCGGCTTGAACATGGGCAGAGGAGTCATTGAGGTTCTAATGCTCGAGCCGGATTGAGCGGCTGACTTTCGCCGTTCGTCGCTACAGGAGGCACAGGGGCAGTTTTCCCGAAGATACTCGAAGTCGTAATGGCTCAAGTGGCTGTCGGACCACTCGACATCCACACCCGCCCCGGACGTGACGTGGACCTTGACGCTGGTCGGTCTTTTCCGTGGATCCAAGGGAGCCGGCACGGTCAATCCATCATAGCAGAGGCAATGAATTCGCGACCCGTGCGTCTTTGGCCGCCACGCGGTGAATCCGCAACCGCGAAGGAACCGAGAGGGTACAATGAAAGCTATGACTGTTCACCCTTTGCTCGTCAATGTGCTCGGGCCAGCATTGTTCTCCGCTGCCGCGGCAATTTCGCTAACCGCACAGTCTCGTGATGCGGTTTCTCGGATCTCCGTTCCGGCCGAAGTGGAGGCACCGAATCCAAAAGGGGCGCAGCGGGCATTTGAACAGGGCGCAGCCGCAGAGAGGGCTGGAAACTGGCAACAGGCCTTCGAAAGCTATTCGGAGGCATGGCGACTTCTTCCCACCGAGCGCAACTATCTGCAGGGACGAGAGCGTACGAGGTTTCACCTGGTGCAGGCTCACGTGGAGCGTGCCGATCGCCATGTACTGACTGGAGAATACGGACGGGCCAGAGAAGAACTTCTAGCCGCACTGGCGCTTGACCCGAGTTATGCCATTGCACGAGAGCGGTGGCAACAATTACCAGGAGCTTCTCTGCAAAGACAGGAGCGGGCTCCCGTTGAGAGCCCAGTCACGATTTCTCCGCGGCCCGGGACCCACTCGTTCGATTACCGCGGCGACGTCCGCGGAGCCTACGAAGAAGTAGGGCGGGCGTTCGGCGTGACCGTGTCATTCGATGCAGAGCTGGGCTCGAGGCAGATTCGATTCCGCGCCGAGGACGTCGATTTTCATACTGCCTTGCGCCTGCTCGGGGCGCTGACCGGAACCTGGTGGCGCGCCCTGGACAGGCACCTGATTCACATCCTTCCCGATACGCCGCAAAAGCGGCGGGAGTACGCACCGGTCATCGAACGCACTCTGTTCTTGCCCAACCTGATCACTCCGGACCGCGGGACAGAAACCGTCCGTGTGGTGAGCGAAATCTTCGGAATCACCCAGGCCCAGCAGGACAGCCGATCGCACTCGCTGACAATCCGCGGATCGCCCGAGGCGGTGGCGATGGCGGAAACATTTCTTGCCGACCTGGAGCAGGCCCAAGGCGAATTGATGCTGGAGATTCAAATTCTGGAAGTTAGCCGATCCTCACTCCGCCGACTTGGAATCACGCCTGCCTCCACCAGCCGGCTGATAACCCTGAGTCCCGAGGATATTGCCGAGGCGCAGGAATCGCTCGAAGGGCTAGTGCGCGTTTTGCAGCGGGTGTTTGGTCAATCGGCTCTTTCGGGCCTGACGCCGGAACAGATTGCTGATCTGATCGGCACGGGCCAGGTCGGTCCGCTGGCACTGATTCCGCCCCTGGTGCTGTTTGGCGGGGGGCGTTCGGTTTTTTTGGCCACCCTTCCACAGGCAGCAGCGGAGTTTTCGGATAACTTCAGCACGTTTCGTCGCTCACGGCGCTTGCTGCTCCGCGCGCAAGATGGCGAGCCGGTGAGTTTCTTCCTCGGCGACCGTTTCCCAATCACGATCGGCCGGCTGACACCCACTGTGTTCGATCCCCAGTTAATCCCCTTCCTCGGCCAAACGCAGCTGCAAGCCCCGTACCCTGCGTTTCAGTTTGAAGAGCTCGGATTGAAGGTGAGTGCCACGCCGAGGATGCATCCTACTGGCGAAGTGACCTTGCAGTTGGAGATCGAGATCCGCAGCCTGTCGGGAGAGGAATTGAATGGTATTCCCGTCATCAGCAATCGGACATTGCAACAAACTGTGCGGCTTCGCCAGGACGAATCTTCTTTGGTTTCGGGCATCATCCAGGACCAGGAGCGCCGGGGCATCACGGGATGGCCGGGATTCAGCCGAGTGCCGGGAGCCGGCCGGCTGACCAGTTTGAGGGAAACTGAGGTCCGGGAGACGGAGCTTTTGCTGATGATTACGCCTCGCGCACTGCGCCTTGCTCGGCGGGCAAGCCGCAGCCTCTATGCGGGACGCGAGCCGGCCGGCGGCAGTGCCGCACAGCCGCAGTGAACTTCCTCAGCAGAATGCAACCGAGCGCTGCCACACTTCTCAGGGTGCCGCGTCCAGGACAACGACCGGCTGGTACGTCCGCGGCACAATGGCCTGGGCAATGGCAATCAACTTTTCCTGTTGGTTGAATACGCGTACGCGAGTCGGTTTCCAGCCACCGGAATCGAGTTGCGACGTTGCGCCTTGCGCAGCAGTAACGCAACCGGGCTGAACCTGAGCGGGAAGCACATCGAAGCGTGCGCCGTGGCGGACCCGGCGCTCAATCACCGGAAGCACCGTCACGCGCGGCAAATCCGGCAGCAGCCGTTCCATGGGAATGACAATCTCCGCCAGCCTGCCCGCTCGAACAATCTGTTCGAGATCACCAAGTGCGATCGCCTGATCGAGTGTGAATTCGCCCACGGCCGTGCGCACAATCTCTGCCAGGTGCGCGCCGGCCCCGTGCAATTGCCCGATCTCGGCCGCCAGCGAACGGATATAGGTGCCTGGGGCACACTCAATCGTCACACGCGCAGAAGAACCCTGGACGTCGAGCACGCGAAGCTCGTAGACTTCAACTTCGACGGGATTCAGCTTGACCGGTTTTTTTTTGCGCGCCAGTTCGTGGGCGGGCCGACCGTGAATTTTTTTTGCGGAGAAGGGAGGCGGAATTTGAGAAAACTTTCCTACAAACCTAGCAGCCAGGGCCTCCACCTGGGCCGGGTCCAACACGGGCTGCTGGTCGGGACCGGCGGCCTGGCCATCGGCATCATAGGTGTCTGTGGCAAACCCGAACCGAATCGTGCAGTCATAGCGTTTCCGGCGGCCGGTGTAGAACTGCGAAAGCCGGGTGGCGCGGCCGAGCAAAAGAGGAAGAACGCCTGTGGCCAGCGGGTCAAGGGTACCCAGATGACCGATCTGGCGAAAACCGAGCAGGCGCCGCACTGCCTCCACGACATCGTGAGAGGTTTTTCCCGCCGGCTTGTTCACCACTAACGCCCCTTCGACCGGAGCCGGTTGTCGCTTGCGTGGCATCGGTTGTGCGCACTACTCAGTGCTCTTCAGATTCGTGGGCTTTGCGAAGCAGCTGATCAATGTGCTGGCCATACTCTTCAGTCTGGTCATGCACAAAGTGAAGGTCGGGCGAGCGCCTCAGTTGGAGCCGCGATGAGAGCTCCCGGCGAATATAGCCTGTCGCGGCAGCGAGGCCCTCCAAAGTAGCGGCCTGCTCCGAGGCTGTGCCCATCACGCTGACAAAGATGCGTGCCTGCTTCAAATCGTGCGAGACACGGACCCCCGTCACCGTCACCAGAGCCGACAATCGCGGATCTTTCAGCTCGCCAGACAACATCGCGCTGACTTCAAGGCGAATTTCCTCGGCAATGCGTTCGTGACGATGGCCCGGCGCCGTCATGGCTGCCCCCGGGTTTTCAGAAAATTTCAAGTTCGTGGCCGATCAAGTCGCGGCCGAGGATTTTCTGGGACTCGAACATCACAAGGCGTAGCGACTGTTCCAAGTGCTGGGCGTCACTGGAAATGGTTACAATGCCCAGCAGAGCGCGCTGCCACAGCTCCTGATGGTCAAGTTCGGCGACGGCCACGTTGAATTGCCTGCGCAGGCGATCCTTCAGGCTGCGGATGACCTGCCGTTTGTCTTTCAAGGAACGGGCGTCCGGCAAATGGATTTCCAGCGTCAACAGACCCACCGGCATGGTCACTCCGCGGGGCGCGACGGTCGGCTCAACAGCACCGCGATCCAGGAAAAATGGCGCGAGTCAATGATCCTCCAGCCTGTGCCCGCGAGAACATCCACCTGGAGATTGGAAGCCTCAGCCAGTGGCTTCCTGCGCCGAAAACTTTTCAACACGGAAGAATTCCAACACGTCACCCACTTTAACGTCGTTGAAATTGGCGATCCCGATGCCACATTCAAATCCGGAACGCACCTCACTCACATCGTCCTTAAACCGCTTGAGCGAATTGGTCCGGCCGGTATAAACGACGACGCCGTCTCGCAGCACCCGAACGTCGGCGTCGCGCCGCACTGTGCCATCCTGTACGTAGCAGCCGGCCACGGTGCCGACGCCCTTGATGCGAAACGTGTCGCGCACTGCCGCTCGGCCGAGGTACGTCTCGCGAACGATTGGCTCGAGCAGACCAGTCATGGCTTTCTTGATTTCATCCGACACTTCGTAGATGACCGAGTGCGTGCGGATGTCCACGTTTTCACGCTGGGCCAGTTCCGTCGCCTTGCGGTCCGGCCGGACATTGAACGCAATGATAATTGCGCCAGTAGCGGAAGCCAGCAGCACGTCCGTTTCGGCCACGGCCCCGACACCGGCATGC
>FWWM01000774.1_pt1 | contig 12813 bp, 10 predicted proteins | sample 2228351 | NCBI WGS metagenome assembly FWWM01 (sample SAMEA103939774, study PRJEB20133) | metagenome | reverse complement strand
GCACGATGGAATCGGCCGTCACCTTTCTCAAAAGGTCAAGATAGCAGACACTCCTGCAGTCAATGTCGCGCAGGTGCTAAAGGACAGCGGCGCGGAGATGTTGCTCAGCTATCTGCCGGTGGGCAGTAGACGGGGCACGCAATATTATGCAGAAGCCGCGCTTGAAGCTGGCTGTGGATTTATCAACGCCATCCCCGTTTTTATCGCATCTACTCCAAAGTGGCAGCAGGCTTTTGCAGGCAGGGGGTTACCGTGCGCCGGCGACGACGTTATGAGTCAACTTGGCGCAACAGTCGTCCACAAGACGCTAGTGAAGCTGTTTGTTGATAGAGGAGTCAAGATTGACCAGACCTATCAGCTGAACATCGGAGGCGACATGGACTTTTACAACATGCTTGACGAAGAGAGGCTGGAAGACAAGAGAATAAGCAAGACAAGTGCAGTTGCAGCTATGGCTCCCTATGATATCCCGATGCGCATCGGCCCGTCAGATTTTGTTTCGTTCCTTGAAAACGACAAGGTATGCTATATCTCGATAAAGGGCGAATACTTTGGTGGCATCCCAGTCGAGCTTGACCTCAAGCTAAAGGTCGTGGACGCGTATAACAGCGCCGGCGTAATGATTGACGCAGTAAGGGCTACAAAGATAGCCATAGACAGAGGGATTTCTGGGCCGCTTGAGAGTATCTCGGCGTACTGTTTCAAGCATCCGCCTGTACAGATGCCATATTCGGTTGCCAAGGCGAACTTTTTGGAGTTCGTTGAAGGAAAGCGCGAGCGCTAGGGAGATTAAAAAAAATTCACCAAAAGGAGCTGGATCGGACGCTACAACACATAATTAGCCCCTGTGAAAACTCAACTCGATAGCTATCGATTGGTTCATATTAAAAAGCTCGAAGTGTACGGGTTCAAATCTTTTGGATTCAAGAACACCGTAGTGCACTTTGAGAAGGGACTTGTCGCTGTCACTGGCCCAAACGGCTCAGGCAAGTCCAACATCCTTGACGCCATCATGTTTGCGATAGGGGAGAACAGCCCAAAAGCTCTCAGGGTGGACAAGTTTCAATCCCTCTTCCACGATAGCCAGAACAGCAGTCACAGGCTCATAAGGGTCAGCCTAACGTTTGACAACCTCGACAGAGGTATCCCCGTAGACGAAGATACGGTCACTCTTACTCGAGAAATGGAAGGGCAGAATGGAGAGAGCCAATATTCCCTCAATGGCAAGAAAGTCAGCAAGGCTGCCATAATGGAGCTCCTTGAAGTTGTACTTGCAGCCCCGAACAAGCTGAACATTGTACAGCAGGGTATGATCACGAGGATATCCGAGCTCAACGCCGAAGAGCGCAGGAAGATAATCGAGGACATTGTCGGGCTTTCCTACTTTGACGAGAAAAAGGCCGAAGCAATGAAGCAGCTTGACGAGGCCGACAGAAGGCTGGAAGTGGCATTTGCAAGGATGGGCGAGATCCGAAAGCGTATAGACGAACTTGAGGTAGAGAGAAACGACCAGTTGAGGTATGAGCAGATCGGGTCTGAACTAAAGCGCTTCAAAGCGATTCAAATTTCAAATAATATTCGGACTATTAGGCACAAGCTAGCGACAAGCAGTCAGATCTTGGAGGCCAACAACCAGAAATCATCCCAGCTATCAAGACAGGTCGAGGAGCTCAGACAGGAGATTGAGAAACTGGACACCGAAAAGACCAAGTTTATGCAGGAAGTCGATGCAGCCAATCGCGCCAAGGCACAGGTCGCAAGCAGGATATCCACCATCGTCCATGATTCAGAACGCACAAAGGCTGTGTTAGCGGAGTCTGAACGAAGAATAGCAGAGATAGAGAGGAGGCTGCCGGCAATAGACGGAGGCAAGCAGGTCGTTGTCCAGAGGATAGAAGGCGCTCGCACAGAAACAGAGAGGCTCAAGGCTACCGTCGAGCAAAAGAAGGCAGCAATAGCAGAACTCAGGAAAAGGCTGGATGCGATTGACGAAGAGATTCAAACCATCTCTGCACGAATCGCAAAATATGCCGCTTTTCGAAGCAGACTGGAAAAGAGGCATGTTAAGATGTCATCTCTCAAGGGACAGATCGAACTGGCAGCTGCAAGGGTTCAGGAAAAGGTCAACACTGTTGCTTACAAGAAAAGTTCCAATGATATGGCAATTGATGCACTGAAATCAGAAATCGAGTCTTCAAGAAGCAAAATAGCAGAGCTTGAATCATCTCTTGATTCCCACCACAAAAAGCTTCAGGAGATAACTAGGCTCATTACCGAGCTCACAGAGTCAAAGTCAATACTTGAAAAGGAGCTTGCGGGCTCTGCAAGTCTGCTCATCAGAGCGGAGAGTCTGGCGACTAAGTTCGAAGAGAGAGCAAGCGCTGCAAAGAATGCCATGAGCGAGGATTTTGCCATAGCAGAGCTAATGAAAGAGAAAGACAAGTTTGGCATCAAGGGTCTCGTGCATGACCTGATAAAATGGGACAAGGCTTACGAGCGTCCGGTCCTCGCCGCAGGTTCTGAATGGATGAAGGCCTTTGTGGTCGAGAACATTAACTCGATGATCATGATAGCAGCTTACGCAAAAGAGCGGAAGCTACCGCGCCTACGTATCATACCTCTTGACGTAGTTAGCAGATTCAAGGAAAGCCGCGACATCCCGGATGACGATGTAAATGTAATTGGCCGGCTGTCAGACTTTGTGCATTCTGAATATGGCAAGCTGCCCGCATTTCTATTTTCACAAACACTACTTGTGAGAGATTCGTCCAGCGCATTTATCCTGGCAAGGCAGGGCTACAGAACAGTGTCGGCAGATGGCGAGCTCTTTGAGCCAACAGGAGGCTCGATGTCACTTGACTTTGGAGGCAAGATAACGGATATGACAAAGGCCATCCTATTTGGAGATTCTGTCGAAGAACTCAGAGAAATGCTTGCCAAGCTATCAAAGACGGTAGAGAAAAAGAATGCTACAATGCAAGAGCTTGCCGAGCGCATTAGTGCCAACGAGGCAGAAAAGGTCAGGCTGGAGCTTGGCATAGGGAATATCGAGAGCAGGATTTCCTCCGAGCGGGAAACCGTGAGCGCAAAGGAAAGGTCAATGTCCCAGCTGGTAGCAGACAACCAGGTTTTGCAGTCAGAGGCAGATATGCTGGCGGCAGAGCTTGCACGTTACGCAAGGAGGCTGGAGCTATTAATTCCTGCAATTGGGAGGCTGGCGGCTAGATTACAGAGCATTGGCGATGAACCGTCAAGCAAGAGCGAGCTTGCCGCAAAGAATGTCGAGCGCAACCAGATAATCAAGGCCATTGATACTGCAAACATTGAGCTAGGACAAGCAACGTCTATTCTTGGAGGACTGGAAGGCAGACTCGAGCTAGACACCCGCCAACTGAGCGAGATGGACGCTGAAAAGGAACGACTTTCGCCAGAGCTGGAACAGAGAAAGCGTTTGGTAGAGGAACTGCGAACAAAATCCCAGTCTCTTGAAACAGAGCTGAAAAGCCTGAGAGACCAAGAACAGCAGATAATCGATTCTTCTGGCAGCGCATACAGTGTTCTCCAAGACTACGAGCGCAAGATAAAGGCCCTTGCAGAGAATGAAAGAAAGTTATCGAAGGAGAACAACATAATAGAGCGTGAATCAGCATTGCTCAGAAAGGACATCGCGGACCTGACTGAGCAGGAAGCAAGACAGGTAAACGACCTTGTCTGGCTCGGCTACAAGAACCTGCTTGAAGAGATGGATGTCGGACTAGCCATCAAAGAGCTTTCTGAGGAGTACGAGAATGTCAAGTCAAGGATAAACCTACGCGCTGACGAAGCATACGTACAGGTAATCGACGGGTACAGAGGCATGTCTACACGCCGCAACCAGCTTGAGAGTGAGCGCAATTCCATCGTCTCGTTTATTTCCGAAATTGTAAAGGAGAAGGAAAAGGTCTTCATGGAGGCTTTCCAGAAGGTTGACGCTGATATCAGGACTACTTTTGAAAAGATGACAGGCGGCGAAGCGTGGATGGAAATAGAGAACCCTGACGACATTTTCTCAAGCGGCGTGATGCTGCTTGTCCGCTTCCCAAACAAGACCGTGCCTCGTGAGTCCACAGCCCTTTCTGGCGGAGAAAAGACAATCGCTGCAACGGTATTCTTGCTTGCACTCCAATCCCTAAAGCCGTCGCCGTTCTATCTGATGGACGAGGTCGATGCACACCTCGATGCCCAGAATACAGAACGCCTGTCAAAGGTTCTGCTAGAGCGCTCAAAGGATAACCAGATAATCATGGTGACGCTCAAAGACTCCACGGTGGCAAAGGCGGCACTCATTTACGGAGTTTATCCTAAGGAGGGCGCTTCGCAGGTCGTGAAATACAAGAACCCGTCGCAAGTCCCGCTTGCGCAGATAAGTGAAAACAAGGCGTAAATACGCAAAGGCAGCTATAATCCACGTGGTGGCAATAATCAACCTCCAGCAGCCAAAGAGGTTGCTGACACTGTCGCTTGCGGCCATTGCGTCAATAGCAGTTGTTGAAGTTATTGGCGGCATTTTGAGCAATAGCATATCGCTTGTGAGCGACGCGGTTCACATGTTTACCGACGTGATGGCGATCGGCCTGAGCCTCTTTGCGATAACAATGGCGGCAAAGAGCCATTCAGGAGCCATGACATTTGGCTACCACAGAGCAGAAGTCTTGGCCGCGCTGGCGAACGGAGTATTGTTGGCCGCCATCTCGGTATGGGTACTGTATGAAGCGGTCTTGCGGGTCATGTCGCCTAGGATTATAGAGGCGCCACTAATGCTTGCGGTCGCAGGGGTCGGCCTTGCGGCCAACATACTTGTGATGCTGATTCTAAAGCAGCACACAGCCAAGAGCATCAACATCCAGAGCGCCTTCGTGCACGTCGTCTATGACACCGTATCTTCTGTAGCAGTGATCGTCACAGGATTCATCGCATTGTATACGGGCATCACAATAGTTGATCCACTGGTTGCTTTTCTCATAGCAGGACTTGTGGCTAGGAGTGCATACGGCATCGTGCGGACAAGTACTCACATCCTGCTTGAGGGCGCCCCCAGAGAATTGGACGTACAGCAGGTCATTAACGCAGTCAAACAACTAGATGGGGTGGTTGATGTCCATGACCTCCATGTATGGACCATATCTACGGGAATGAACGCACTTAGTGGTCATGTTGTGGTTCGCGACCAGATGCTGAGTCAATCGAGCAACCTAATAAATGAAATAAATGCAATTCTTGCAGAGCGCTATAATATCACTCACACCACAATACAGTTAGAGAGCGAACAGGAAGTGTCGTTCAAGCGGACAACAAAAGTCTAGAGTTCGTCGATGTGGAATTTCGACATGCATCCCGTGCATTCATATACCTCGTCACCAACGGGGCCGGACACGTTAAACTTGACAATCGTGGTGCACTTTGGACAACGCCCGTCCACTCTTCTAGTGCTTCTGGCCGGCCGGGCAAGAGTTTTTCTCCTTCTACTACCCATATACGGGCAAAAGAACATCTTTACCGTTTTATAAATGAAGGTTCAGTTATTATTATATTGCATAGGCTGCAAGCAAAATGATGACCGTGATTTTGCCCGAGGAATGCTCTGCAAAGGTTGACGGAGAAGCATGCCACCTTGCTCCAGAATATGTGGTGTCAGTCAAGTCGAATGAAGGCGAAGAGTACATGCTCGCGGTCGTGTGCGGTGACCACAAGAATGGCATCGAAGCTAGGTTGGTTACAATGCAAAAAGAGAACAAGATTCCTCAGGGAAGGATTCAGTTCCAGCCCATCAAGGCAGTAGTCACCGACTGCGTCACGGGCATGAACGAGGACTATGTCGAATTGGAATTGAAGAGGGGCATCGGATCAGACAGAAGAATCGCCTAGGTAGCCCTTGTGTCATTGTCTTTCTTGTCATCACTGCTGCTGTCTTCTATGGCCCAAGGGAACCATCTTCCAATTATCTTTGCCCAATCAATTCTCAGCGAAAAGTAAATGACTAGTCCAAGTGCGGCAATGCTCGCTACTGCAACTATTATCAACATTGCAGGGTCGGTAGTATCCTCAAGAACGCTGTCTACAAAGGGCTTGCCTAGAAAGATCGAGCCCCACACTATCGCCTCGTTCAACACGATCTTGCCAGCAAATGTCGCGGTGGCGAATTTACAGGGGTTGTACTTGGCAAGGCCAAGTGGGACATAGACGATATCATCGGGTATTGGAGTTGCTGCTGCGAGAAATGCGCCAGTCCACCCATACCGCCTTACAAGGTTCTGGAGAGGACGCATCCTATTTTTTGTCTGATCGCTCAGGATCCTGCGGCCATAGTAGCTGATGAAGAATATTATCGTCTTTGCCGCGACAATACCTGCAGCACTGACGAGTGCAATGATGTGGGGGTTGAAGTTGCTATTGAACGACGCCGTTATGAGTAGAGGAAAGTATGGAATCGGGATGAACGGAACGAGGCTCGCAAAAAAGCTAATAATCACAATGCCAAGATATCCGAGGCCGGCATCAAATGGGAAGAGCTCCTCAAGGGTTACCAATTAGTATGCCCTTGCAAATATCGCCGCCTTCTTACTTTCCAGCCCACAATAGATACACTTGTCCGGCTTTTCGCTCTGGTCAAACGGCAGCACCCGTATATCGGCTCCCGTGTCATCCTTTATCCTACTCTCGCATTCTTCTCTTCCACACCAGCCGGCCAAGACAAACCCGCCCTTGACTTCGATTACCGATTTGAATTCGTCGTAGCCTGCCGGCCTGAAAATGTTCTGTTTTAGAAATTCCTTTGCTTTTGAAAATAGGCTTGCTTGTATGCTTTCAAGAAGGGAGTTTGTGCTGTCCACCAAGTTCGCACGGTCGCCCAGTTTCTTTTCTTTATTGTCACGCCTGACAAATTCCACCTGTCCCCTTTCGATCTCCCTTGACCCGATGTTTATGCGGAGCGGGACGCCTTTCATCTCCCATTCATTGAATTTCCAGCCCGATGTGTATTCGTCGCGGCCATCCATGTGCGCTCTAATTCCTGCCCTTATCAATTCGGATTCTATTTCGGCTGCTTTTCCCTTCACAATCTGTGCATCCTTGTCCTTGTGTATAGGCACTATGACCACCTGTATCGGCGCAATCTTGGGAGGAAGGACAAGTCCCTTATCATCTCCATGAACCATTATCAAAGCGCCAATTAGACGCCACGAGACACCCCAGGAAGTCTGCCATGCAAAGTGTTCTTTGGTGTCCTTGCCGAGATACTTGATCTCAAAAGGTTTTGAAAAGTTCTGTGCGAGGTGGTGTGACGTTCCCATCTGGAGCGCCTTGCCGTCTGCCATCAACCCTTCAAGTGTCGTAGTATATTTTGCACCGACAAACTTTTCACGGTCGCTCTTGAAGCCTGTGATGGCAGGCACTGCGAGGTAGTTCTCAATCAAGTCTTTGTAAATGTCAAGTATCATCATGACCTCTCTTTCGGCATCTTCCTCCGTAGCATGGACGGTATGACCTTCCTGCCATAGAAATTCAGAAGTCCTGATGAAGGGTTTGGTTGCTTTGATCTCAGCCCGCAGTGCGGTGTTCCAGAAATTGATCTTTAGCGGAAGATCGCGATAGCTGGTTATCCACTTTGAGAAAATCGAATATGCAATGGTTTCAGAGGTAGGTCGCAGCGCAAGTCTTTCACCCAAGTCGTTGTTGCCGGCCTTTGTGACCCAGAACACTTCGGGTGTAAACCCTGCAAAATGATCCTCCTCCTTTGAAAGCAGGCTTTCCGGTATCAGCACTGGCAGAAAACCATTCTGGTGACCAGTCTCCTTGAACCGCTTATCCAAAATATCCCTTATAGACTCCCAGATCGCATATCCATAGGGCCGCAGGACAATGAATCCCTTGATAGGAGCATAGTCTGCAAGACCGGCTTTAAGCACCACCTGTGTGTACCACTCGCTAAAATCTTCGCTCTTTTTCGCATCTATTCCGGGTGAACTCACGCTTGGAGATTGCTCAGCGAGTAGGATTTATGAAGTTTATTGTAGAGGATTTGTAACTTTGACCAGCGAGCGCTTCTTTTGTTCAATGGAAAGACCAGTATATCCCTCAAGTAGCGCATCCAATTCCCCTCACATTTATCCCGCCGGAAACAAGTGCCTCCAACCTGCCCATTACAACGAATGCAGCCTTTCGCATGTCGAGTTCCACCTTTCCAGATATGATCGCAGGGGAAACCAGCTTGCTGAAAAACGGTTTGCTGTCCTTACTAAAGTCAAAGAAGGTAACGCATAGGATTCTAGTGCAGGAGTCTGCAATGACAAAATGCCATAGCCTTCATGAGTCCCGACATCAGCCCCACTTGATTTGGTGCAGATCCGATCTTGCAATGGCTTTCATAGTATCGTAGCATGACCACCATCTTGTTCTTATTGTCGTGTCATTTCGCGCGTGCAGCGAACAGAAATTTCCAAAGTCAGAATGGTCGAGAGAAATTGCTACATAATGCTCGTTTTGATTGATGCTAACAGTGTGAGAACATCATCCTAGACATTTTCTGTCTGATTGACCGGCAGACTACTCCTACTACTACCTTAGACTGCATAGGAGATCCTTTTTCAAATAACAGATACGATGTCAGACTCTGTTCAAGGCAGGTAAATGTTATAGCACAACTACTTACATTTTCTAAATGCCCAGTCTCACACCTTCACTTTTGTGCCAACCGAAAAATCGACTGAAAATGAGAATCCACAAAATCAATCGAGATTTCTCAGCAAAACGTCAATAACTTCACAAGCATAGCGAATCAGAAATTACTGCAACTTCATCGTCCTCAACATTTCACACTTTATCCGCCTGTGCCATCGGATCGAGTCGGTCAGAGACCTTGCGGTTACGACGCACCGCAAAACAATGGTCGAAAAGCTACAAGCCACTACTAGACAAAACGCCTAGAGGGGCTCGCCCTTGCAGTAGACCTTGCCAGAAATGCGGCTATGGAAGTTCGAGCATACATAGCACTGCAAGAATCCGATCTCTTGCTTTAGCACGGGGCAATCGACTGATTCGAGCTTCATGCGCTTTAGCATCTTTGGGCTCACACCTTTTATCTTCAACTTGCCCTTTTCATCCATCATGCCTGAGTTCTGGAGCTCTACTTTGGCTTCAGCGGTCATCTTGATCGATTTTTCTACCTGTTTGATTGGAACCTGGTACTTGACGCCGTCTGGGAGCGCTTCGCTCATGCAGCAAAAACTGTGCAACGGTAGTATATGACCCTTTGGGCACAATCAAGTAAAATCCGTGATTCTTGTCTGACTCTTAAAGGTGCGCCAAAGCCGGCTCTCCCGCGCAACCTCTTGTCTCGACAAGGACATTCCCTCGCAAGCAAATGACAAGGCTCGCTCGATATTCTCGAATTTTTGAGGCGCCTTTCTCAGTGCTTCGCGTACTCCCTCCCTCACCTGCCAGACGCCAAGTGGGATGACATACTCTGGGTGTATCTCACGGAGCACAAGTGCTGCCCCCTTTCTCCTCCGACGTGCAAGGTGTTCGGCTACGGCAAGCCTTGCCGCAAAGTACGCCCCTGCTATTGTAGGATAGTGGTCAAGCCCTCTTGCATCTTCATAGTCAGAGCCTGTTGCGATCTGTCCGTTTCCCGTGAACCAAGACTCGATCATTTCAAAGCTCCAGGTGTCATCTGGCATCAGCACCACAGAGTATTTGTTGGCAAGGTGCGAATATTGTGTTACTTCAAACAGCTCTAATGAAGGGTGATTTGATTCGTTTTCCTTTATCAATCTTCCAGAAATGATGTCATCTGTAGCAGAGATACTCCATCTTGTCGGGACAAGCCTACGGCCCTTTTTCAGCCCAAGCATCCCAACACTGAGCACTTTGTGGATCTTACTAACCTCTACGCCTCGCAGGTACAGTTCCACGATGGCGTCTGAAGCCTTCAGGTCATTATCGTAAAAAGCCGCTTCAATCCTCTGATCGGCCGAAAGAGACGATGCTTTGAATGTCTTGAGAGGTGCTGCAGGCCCAAACGGTGCGACCTCTGCATTGAGCCGCATCTCTTTTTCGAGGTCAACATCTGCAAGAGGTGTCCTTTCAAATGTTGCTTCGCTTTCAGCAGGGCTCTCTGACATGGCGAGCTCTTGAATATTTTCCAGGTATCTCCCCTCAGTATCAGTTACATTCATCGTGAACGTTCCCCTTACAAGCGACAGTCTATAGCTTGCGATCTCTTCAATGCTTTTGCCGGTCCATGACTCGGTCCTGTCGAGAATTGAAGTGTCCCCGTGCAGCGGTGCGATCATCGGTCCTAGACGGACCTTCGGGTAGCCATACCTTCCCACGAATACGGAAGGAGGACTTGAGCCATCTATTGCGTCGAGAGCAAGCTTTGCAGAGTTGGACTTCAGGTACTGTATCCAGTTCTGTTCTAGCTTCTTCTTTATGTCGGCCGGAGTCGACAACCGGAAATAGACTTGTCCGAAGTAAGATTTATAGCATTAGAACACGAAGTGCGAGCTTGTATCCTTTTGCGCGTAGAAGCAATGAAAATGCTATTTCTCAGTGATATCTAGCTCATGGTTCTTCATTTCTTTCTCTCGGAGTCGCGCCTTTTACCAAGTCCGTCTTGTCGTCTGTTGTGAGGTCATAGATGGGCTCAGGTGGTGGAGGAGATACTTGACTTATATCATTGCCGCCTTTGTTGCGTGTTTCCTCTTGCCTCCTTGCGCTTCTTTCGTTCATTGAGCTCTAACCTGTGCGGCAAGAGATAAGAAAGTTATACATCATAGATTGTCATACTACTGCGGAGGTCCCATATCCCGATCCTCTTCTGTACCTCTTTCCGGAAATTGTTGCTGTTTTCACCATATTATGATCGAAAGCAAAGGAGAGAGAGGGGGCAAGGTCTGGTGCAAGAACTGCCAACCCGAACAAGTTGATGGGCAGCTGTTTTGCACACCCTGCGAATGTCCTGCTGAATGTTATTCTTGTTACCACCACCCCACGATAATGAGCATTGCGATACTCCCGATATTCCTGCGCAGTCCAATGCCATCCCAACCTTTTCGTGAGCGGCACACGTACAATATCTGTACATTGCCAACTATAACAAGAATGAAAGGAAGGGCAATTTCATCAAACTGGACTACACTTGAAGCTACTGCTGGGTGCAACATCCCCGTTGCAGGACTTGCGGCGGCACCGCAAGTGACCAGAACGGCCGGGATTACCTTTTGCGAACCACTATGCACTCTCGATGGTATTCAAAGAAAGTGGAGAAAACATCACTTTGCAATTACATTATTGTGGTTATCTCTCACACTGTGGGTTTACTCTGGCTCTACATTGTTTTCGGCTGTGCCGCCAACTTCCATTCATAAAATATTCAAGATGATTATTGCCGTCGCGGTCCTGTTGCACCCTTTCATCTCCGTTTCTCGGAGGCCCAGAACGCGGGCGAAACAAGGGTGATGTTGCTCCAAAACTAGACATAGCAATAACAGGATGACATCGTATTTAACAAATAGGGGTCACGATAATAAGGTAGATACTTTCAAGATGCCCTGTTTTATCGGGCAGCACAAAATGTCCATAAATTTAGAATTTAGTTTGCACGGATAGGGTGCCATCCTAGACATGTATTTTGGATTATTGCGCTAGAGTGCGTCAATGGTTTGCAGCGTAGTCACTTTCTGAGTCACTAGTGCATACAGAGCGTTGACATCAATAGATGAAGAAGCGAGATAATGAGTAGCAAGAGCGGGTGCCTGGGCAGGAACACTGGAGCCAACGAGCTCGACAGAGGCAGGGAAACGGTTTTGCGAAATAGAGAATACACAGTAGAGATATTGGTAGCAAGAGCGACAAGGCTGCTAACAGAAAAGGCAGCGAATTGTCATCAGGTGAGAAAATTGCAGAAAGGTAAGGAAAGGGCGGAAAAATAAGCATCCCAAGGCTCAGAAGAGCAATTACTAGAGCACTCTTTATTTTTGGAAACCTGTCAGGAATCCTACTGCGTGGTCGGAGGACAAGTAGAAATCATAGGCAACTATCGAATGTCTCAGTGGCAAAGATGGCAATTCTTCTGCCATCACGAACAGCTAATGACCAAACCTTAATAGCATTAGCAGATCACCGTTGACTTTGTCGTTGCCCCATAGCACGGAGATGGAATCAGCGGATAAGACGATACTTGCTGCGATTTACTCCAGCATGCTTGATCCTTCGGTCACGGCTTACGACAGGATCAAGGCAAGAATACCACTGAGTCGAGAGTTCTACAATGCAAGGGTCAATCACCTTGTTAAGATGGGCCTTGTGGAAAAATCGGATCCAAGCAAGCTTACCTTCATCGGGCGCGACGCACTCAAGGTCGTGCTGGTTGGAGGAGTATTTGATCTTATCCATCCGGGTCACATCCATACGCTCAAAGCCGCAAAGGCACAAGGCGATGTGTTAGTGGTAGTCGTTGCAAGGCAGTCGACCGCGCAAAAGATCAAGAAGGACAGAAAGATATACCATGATGAAAACTTGCGCAAGGAACTGGTGTCTTCTCTCAACTTTGTTGATCTCGTCTTGATAGGAAGAGAGGGCACGCTCTACGACACGGTCGAATATGTCAAGCCAAATGTAATAGCTCTTGGCTATGACCAAGCACATAGCGAAAAGGAAGTGGCAGAGAACTGCAAGAAGCGCAATCTCAACGTGCACGTTTTACGGCTGTCAACCCCAATACCAGGTTCAAAGAGCAGCACGATAAAGCAGGAGCTAGGTGACTCCATCTATGGC
>FWWM01013953.1_pt1 | contig 12816 bp, 13 predicted proteins | sample 2228351 | NCBI WGS metagenome assembly FWWM01 (sample SAMEA103939774, study PRJEB20133) | metagenome | reverse complement strand
GGTCTGACGGGATCATCGGGCGGCTAGGAGGCCGGACTTTCGTCGTGCAGCGCCTGCGCGACGGCGGGACCGAGGGTGAATTCCGTGAACCGGGCGCGGAACCCGCCCCGCTCGGGCGAGCAGGCCATCGGCCCGATCCGCGCCGGCCCCTCGGGGAACGGCGCCACGCGCAGAAGCTGCCAGCGGTTCGCGGCGTTGCGCGCCTGGATGACCACGGCGCCGCCGGTCCGCGTCAGCCGCAGGCGCTGCGGCCCGGGCGTCGGTCCGAGCGGCAGCGTGGACCAGTCGGATGCGCCACGCGTGACCACGACGGAGGGGTTTGCAACCCCGTCCGACAGTTCGATCCCCGCCTTGATCCAGTGCGCTTCGTCCTGCCGCAGCATCAGCCCGGCCTGGTCGTAGAGCGCATGATAATCCCCGTCGAAGCCGAGATGCGCCGTGAAATCCCCCTCCACGGGCGCCAGCAGCGCGTGGCCGCTGTCGCGCCGGAACCCATAGAGCGTGTCGCGCCAGAAATCCGTGCGGTCGCCGGTCTCCACCGTCAGCGCCTCTGCCGTCCGGTCCCAGGAGGGCGGCGGGTTCAGCCAGTCGGCCCCGTCAAGGGCGGTCAGTGCGGACATGTCTGGTCTCCGTCCGTCGCCGTCATGCGGATCAGCGGCAGCGCACGTCCGTGATCGTCGGTGTCCCGCCGCCCCGTCTCGACAAGGCCGCAGGCGGCATAGAAGGCGCGCGCGCCGGGATTGGCCTCGTAGACCTCGACCTCCAGCCGCCCCCTGCGGCGCAGGGCGTCCTCGATCAAGGCGCGCCCTGCTCCCGAGCGATGTGCGGCCGGATCGACGAACAACCCTCCGACCACATCGCCCAGAAGCGCGAGGAAGCCGACCACGACCCCATCGCGTTCCGCCACGGTGATCTCGGCCGCGGGCATGTAGGCTTCACGGACAACGACGGCATCTGCATCGAGCGTTGCGGCATCGAGGAACGGATGCCCCGCCTCGGAGGCCGCACGCCAGAGGGCCATGCAGCGGTCCAGGTCGCGTGCGGCGTCATAGGGGCGAAGGCGCGGTGCCGAAGGCGCGCTCAGGTAAGGACGAAGGATGTCGGCAAGATCGCCCGGATGGTGCACCCTGCACCCGGATGCGATCGGATTTCAACCTTTCCACCGACCATCTCCGCCCGTTCCCGCATGGTTCGCAGCCCTTGACCCCCTGGACGCTCAGACGCGGATGCGGTAGCTGGTCAAAATCCAACGCCGTCGTCAGTGATTTCCAGAATAATGACACTATCTGTTGTTACGAGGGCGATGTCGATGTGGCGAGCGGCCGCATGACGGATCGCGTTCGCGGTTGCCTCCTGCGCGATCCGGAACGCTGCGAGCTCCACTTGCTCGTCGAAGCGCCGCTCCTCACCGTAGATCCGGACACGGACGTCAATCTCACTTGCGTCACGGGTGCGGCGGCCGAGGCTGCGCAGCGCCGGCGCAAGACCGAGATCCAGTAAGACGCGCGGGCGCAAGTGGAAGGCAACGTCATGCAGGTGGTTGGCGCACTCGATCAACGCCTCTTTGGCTTCGGCCACCACGTCCGCCACGGAAACAGAAGGCTGGTGCGCCATCATGTCCAGCTTCAGGATGGCTGCGCTCAGCACATGACTAGCGCCATCGTGGATCTCACGGGCGAAGTGGGACCGCTCTTGCTCCTGCGTGCGGATGGCATGCCGGCGCAAATTCTGGAGCTCGGCGCGCAGGCGCAAGGTTTCCCGGCGCGCAGGCGCATCGAAGGTCGCCGCGTAGAAGGTGGCCAGTTGCCCGAGCAGGCACAAATCCTCTTCGGTAAACGGTGTGCCGTCCGTGCGCTCGGTAACATTAACGACCGCGATGGATCCGCCCGGAAGTGTCAGCGGGTAGGAGATGAAGGAGTCGGTCTGGTATGTCCTGCCGGTTGGTGGCCAGACGTCGAGATCGCTGCGGCTCCGCACCAGGAGCGGGCGGCCCTCCCGTGCCACCCGGCCGGCGATGCCTGCCCCGATCGCAGCACTTGCCACGCCGGTGAGATCTTCGGGGAACCCGACGGCCTCTTCAACGACTAACCGTCCATCGAGGCCAGATATCATTAAGGAGCACCGCCGGCACCGAAGCACCCGAGCCACGAGCGCACAGAAACCCGCGTTCGCGGCCCGCCGGTGGGCCTGCGCGTAGATCAGTCGGAGGGAACTCGGCCGGGGGAACGCCCGGTAATCGCGCGTTTGCACCGTGTTCATGGGGCCCTCCCCGATCCAACCCCGAAGGTGCGGCAGTACTTGTACGGCTTCCCAACCCGTCTTGCCGCCAGCATCCCCCCATCTGTGGCAGTACCTTCATCCTAGAGAGCGATCACCAGCTTGTCAAATATACGTACAGTTGGCACGACACAATGCCGAAATCCCGTCGGTTCCACGCCACCTTCGAGTAACACCATCATCATCCAAGTAGCCCTTACGCTCAATAGGGGAATTCCCTCATCGGTTGGCCGGGAAAGCGCCCACGACGCCTTCTTGGCGGACCGCTACGATGGAACGTGTTCCGATCGCTGCCGCGTCGCCCCGCAAGCCGTCTTGTAGCCGCTGGCACCACGTCGTGGCACAAGACGGCTTAGGGGCCATCAAGGAGCAAGCACTGGATGTTCGCATCGACGACAGGCGGCCGCTACCGCTTCCGAAACCATCCCTGGTGGGCAACGCTCGCGGTGGTCACGCTGCTGGCTGTCGTCTTCCCCTTTGTTCCGAGCAACCTTGTTGCGAAAAGCGGGAAGACCATCACCCTTGGTGAAAGCCTGAGCCCCGATCAGAAGCGGGAGCTGCTTGAATACTTCAAAGCCGACCCAGACGACCCGATCTACGTGATCACCGAGGCCGATACTGACAAGGCGATGCGCGGTATCGTCGATCTCGGTCCAAGCGGCCCGCTCGGCGCCTTCTCGTCGACCGCGCTCACCTGCCGCGAGCTCGGCGACGGACTGGACGTCACCACGCGCAACATCACCTTGGTGACCCCGAGCATGTATGCAATGGCGCTCGTCACCGCCGGCATTGGCGATGCGCGCCTCGTGGTGGCGGCTCCATCCCAGGCTCCCGCCCTCGGCTTGACTGCGCTCGCCGGCGTCTTCCTCACCTGGGACAAGGCGCCGTGCGACAGCGGCAATACCTCAAAGAAACGGCAGCGTCTCGCGCTTGAAGAGCTGGCGCTAACGGCCAAGATCGGCCAGGCGCTTGTGACCCAGGGCGTTCCCGATGGCGTCCAGCGCGCCAGCGACCTGGTCCTCGATCTCCAGAAAACGATCGTCACCGACCAATTGAAGAAGGAAGTCGACATCGAGCGAGTGCTTGGGCAATTGGAACAGTCGCGGGGAGTCATCATTCCTCAGGACCTCCGCGCCGATCTCGTGGCGCTGATGGTCCGCCTGGCGACCGCCAAGATCGACTGGAGCACCTTCTCGGCTGGCTGGGAAATCCGCCGGAACGCCGATAACACCCGCATCACCATGACTGGCGATGGCATCGCCGTCCGCAACGCGCGCGCCACTGCGACAGCCAAGGCCGCAGCGGCGATGACCGCCACGGCGAACGCGGCAGCCCAATTGACCGCAACGGCTGAAGCCGGCATCCGCATGACGGCCACGGCCCAGGCCGCGATGACGGCGACAGCACAGGCCCTAGCCACACAACAGGCGATTTCCGCTCTCACTGCCACGGCCGCGGCGCAGCCGACCATGACGCCAACACCATCGCCTACCGCCACGCCTTCACCGTTCACCGTCCAGGGCACGATTGCCGACATCCGCGGCAAGGAAATCGTGCTGAAGCCGGCGCAATCTGACGGCGATCCGGCCGCGTTCAGCGTGAGTGATGGAGCGACCATCGCGCGTGACGGCAAGACCGCCTCGCTTTCCGCCCTGGCAAAGGGTGACTCGGTCACGATGACGGTTGATGGCAACACGCGACTGGTTACGAGCCTCGTTGCTCAGCCCGCTCCACTCGGGCTCGCTGACCGGTTGGCCGGACTGTGGTGGCTGCTGGTGTGCGTGCCGGCTGGGGCAGCCTTCGTGTTCTGGCATAGCCGGTCTCGTGCCGTGGAACCCTTTATCGTCAAGCGTGTGCCCGCGTGAAGCCGGCCACGCCCGCCTACTGGAGCAGGAAGAGGTGCCAGCAATGACAGGCGCGCCAGCGCGGCCATCATCGCCCGGAGATGCAACTCCAGCCATCCCTCCCGACCTGCTGTTGCGACGCGACCGCCACTTGCGCTTCGAGCGCGGCGGGATCGTCTACGCCACGGATGGGCGGATCGGCGTGCTTCGCCAGGTTGTGGTTGATGAAGTCGCTGGCGAGGTCATCGAATTGATTGTCCAGCTCGATCACACGGATCAGACCCTGACCTTGCCACCCGAAGTTGTGGATAAGACTGCTGGAAGCGCCATCTTCTTGATCACCACGCGCGAAGCGACGCCGCTGCACCGTTTGCCACCTCCTTCGCATCCGACTCGTCTCATGAAGGTGGATCCGAAGACGCTCGGGGGGAAGGTCAGGCGGTTCCGCAGCCGGGCCCAGCATCCCCGGCGGGCGATTGCCCGGGTTGGGAAGGATTTCGTCGAAACCCCGCCACTGCCGTCTATGGAACAGACCGGACATCGCACGGCAGTGCTTGTCCCTGGCGCTGATTAGGCCCGGTCTAAGTCGGGGGTGAACCCGATGGCTGGAACCAGCATCGATCCAAACCTCGTCCTCGACTCCTTCGTCTGGAGCCTAGGCATCAGCTTCGCCGCGATCGTGATCGTGTCCGCTGGCTTTCTTGTCACGAAGCGGATCGTCGCCGGCCAGACCAGCTCACCCCGGCATGCGACACGTCCACGCCCGCGCAAGCTCCTGCTCGAAGCGAATGAGCGGTCACTGACGATGGTGGCCTCGCGCCGGGCGCTAGGTATCCTGGCGGCGCTGATTGCCTTTGGCATTGCCGCACCCTGGCTCCAGGAGCCGATTCAGCAGCTCGCCGATCGCTGGCACACCGCGGCCCGCCAAACCGGCCCAGAAGCGTACGGTCTGCTGGCGGCCATCGCTTGGCTCAGCCTGGCGCCACTCGCGATCGTCCTATGGGCGCTTCCGAGCGTGAGCCTGAAGCAGCGGTCACTGCGCGCATCGGATTGGGCGACGCGCCTAGGAACGTCGGTGACCCCGGGACTGCCCACAACGATCGAGCCAGAAGAGCTCAACGAACGATATCCGCATCATGAGGCGCTGCGCCGGGCGTGCCGGGCCTACGGCTGGAATCACGCGCTCTGGGCGGCTTCCTGGCGTCATCCGGACGACACCGGAGCCAGGAAATCGACGCTGGCAATTGCGCTGCTCGTCGTACCAGCGATGGTGATGCTCGCACTCGCAGGGCTAGTCAACATCTGGATTGGTATTGCAGCGCTCGTGATCGTGGTAATCGTGTCGGCCCTCACCGGCATTCTTGAAAAACGAGCGGCATTGTCTGCACCGGGCACGGCTGCTCTGGACTACATGCTGCTCGTGGCCGCATCGCGCGATGGGCGAGCGCGCGATATTCACGCCTTGGCAGAATCGTATTTGGAGCCGAACGCGGCAACCCAGCAAGACCACAAGACCTTCATCAGCACGCTGGCCACGGTACGGTGGATCGGCGAGCCAGCATGGAACCCCGTCCCTCCGTCCGTGCCGGAGGTTGTCATCCCGGCTTCGCTTGCCGTGACAGATCACAACGACCACCCAGGTGAGTTACACGTGGCGTTCCGCCTGCGCTATGACCGGGATCGCCGGTGGCGCATCACCCGCATCTGGACCGAGCGTGCAGCGGCGGATGCAGCGCATGAAGCGACCTTCCGGACACCACTGCCGGTCGCTTGGGCATAGCAGCAGCGAGTGAATGGATCGAGCGTGAAGAGCGTTGGCACAGCATCAAGCGAGCGGCAGAGACTCCACCATCACACGGCTCATGCCCACACGCGCCGGCCAATCCAATGGTTGCCAGCAAGATGCCGGCGCTCCGTCCCTCATGCCCAGACGCTCCGGGCAAGCCCCCTCCGCGGTAGGACTGTTGTCACCCGGCGCATGCAGGATCTCGGCGTCGTGCTCGGAACGCATGCGAACATCAGCCGGCTGATCGCCATCGCGCGAGTCATCCGGCTGCTCAGACGGTATCGTGCGGAGTCGCAGCGGCCGGCTGCAGGGCGGCTCGGGGCGCTGTGCCAGCAAGAGGAGCGCTACCCGGTGGAACCCGAGACTTCACCTGCCAGACATCCAGCACCCGCCCCGGCCCAAGACCCTGCCACCGAATTGCGGCGCGCCTGCGCCTCCCTCGTGACCAGCACAGAGCGATTGGCTCACGACGTCCATGCGCTAGCTGGGACCATTCTGGCGCTTGCTCCCTTGCTGGAAGCGAGTCTTGAGCCCGGCATGCGCCCGCAAGAAACGCCGGTGCAGCCCGCCGAGTCGGGGCAACTGGCGGCCCAGCGCAATGAGCGCCTACCCGACACGCCGAGTCCACCTCCTGACACCACGCAGATTTCGAGCTTTGCGCCAATCGCCGTGGAGGCGCCTCCGGTCCGGTTCATCCCCCGCCCGGTCCGGCTCAACCGGCGCAGTGCGCAACCCGCATCCCCAGGAGCCGGATATCGCGTCCTCGCTTGGTAACTGGCCCAGCGCCGCGCTGACACGCTGGCCCTCACGAGACGAGACCTGTCTTACCGAATCAGTCAGGCAACTACGACAACGTCCCAGCAGTCACTGGATATCGAGGGCCTCGCGAACGACGGGTTTAGCACCGAGGTCGAGGAGAGCTGCGTTCTCAGGGGCATCGAACGCCAGGAGCGGCTTTCCAGCAGCTAGCTCGGCCTCGCAGAGTCTGTCGGTAGCTCCAACCTGGATCGGCGTACGCAACGAAGACTCGCGCCGCGAGTGCGGCGACGAGGGCATTCCGGATAGCTGCGAGCCTCTTGGTGGGACGACGGTCACTGGGGGCGAAAGGGGAGAGGACGAGGAGCCAGCCATCGGCGAGTGGCGCCTTCCATTCGGATGGGACACGGAAGTTGTCAATGGAGCGCGCCGGGCAGACCACAATCGGCTGAGAACTGCGAAAAAGGACGCTGAGACACTCGCACTCCATGGGGGTGTGGAAGCCACCGATGGTGGGGACCGCGCGGTCACGGAGGGTGGCAACGAGGTCATAGGTCTGGAGGATGAGGCGGCCCGGGCATTTGACGGAGCAAAAGAGGGCGAGGAGCAGCTCATCCAAAATGGCAAGGTTGCCAAGCGCGGTGAAACTCGAGTGCCCAGTAGCGCGGAGGCCGGCGGTGAGGGACGGGGGCAGGTTGTGCGAGTCGGGAGTGATAGGGGTGGGAGCGTGAAGGAACATGAGAAAAGCTCGTGCGAGTTCGGCGGATCAGCGGATGCCGAGGTTTTCGAGAAGGTGACGCTGAAGGCGAGCGAGGGTGTCGTCAGGAATGCGACCAATATAAACGGCTCGCTCCAGGAGCAGTCGGCGAGGGACGGGCTGGATGAGGTGGAGCTTGACGACGGAGGGGCGATGAAGGTCGGTCTCGCTCGGCTCGAGCCAGTCCTCCCAAGCGGCCTTCGCATCACCCTTGGAGGAGAGGGGGACGACGAGGACCGTGGGGCAGGCAGCATTGTCGCCCTCGTCGTCACCCTGCATCACAAGGACGTACCGCGTGTCATGGAGTGTGCGCCGAGAAGGATTGTCATCGCCAAAATGAAGTGCGTTGTCAGGGATGTTCCAGATGTCGCCCGCGAAGACACACTGCCGAACGCCGGCCCGGCGGAAGGCTTCGTGCATGGAGCGCCTGCCATCCTAATCGAGTTCCTGATTGGCCTCGCTGCGCCATCGTTCGAGGTCACGCATGATTGCCATATCCTCCGCGGCGGCAGCGGCAGGGTCGCCCCAGTGGCGGCGGTCAGGCCCGGGAGCGCGCCGGAGGAAATCGGCAAGGGGTGGGTGGGAGGCAGCGAGACTCCGGCGCGGCTCCAGCGTTAGATCTAGGCGGCCGCCAGGTTGCGCGGCTCGCATTGGAGCCGTCCCGTAGGCCACCTGCTTGAGTCGGGGCAACGAGAGGCGCCCATACCGTTCGAGAACGTGGCGGAGGACACGACAAGCGCGCGGATTCAGCCGGTCCAGCGCAGCATCGACGGCTTGCGTCGCACCTGTCGCCGCCACGCTGCGCCGTCGCTCGGTGCCAGAAACGATGATCTCATCGTCCACCACACCCTCTTCGCCAAGTGTCTCAACCGCATCATAGACAGCCGGGGTGAAGGGGCCATGGTGGTACCACGTCCAGGTCGCGTTCGTGAGCGGTTCTCCATACAGGCGGACGTGCTCCGTATCAGCCAGATAGACGAGCTTCATGAGTTGTGTGATACCGAGCGGGGCAGGAGCGTAGCCGACAAGGAAGAGGACGATGTCCCTTAGGTCGGCAGCCTTGGTCACGCGAGGTCTCCTCCGAGCAGTAGCACGGACGTTCTAGAACACGTGTGCTACTACTACGATACATGCCACAACGAGATTTCGCAAGAGGTGCAATCGCCCTCGTCTCCGCATCGGCGCCACCATTATCATGGCAGATGCCGAAGTCGAACTCCCCGTTCGTAAAACCAGAGTGGCAACGAGGGCGCGGACGATGTGGTCGATAGCAGGCTTTTGCCGGTCGCAAATCATAGCCAAGCGCATCGGGGCGTTCAGCTCGGCGTGCGCAACGCCCGCACGGTCAAAGCCACGTGAGCGAAGAGAACGGTGATGCCGAAGCCAGGGAAGCGAGCGCCATGGAGGACCCCACCTACACCGGCAGGAGCCCTTCCACCTTGAACAGCTCGGCGTTTAGGATGCTGGCGCCAGCCGCACCACGGATGGTGTTATGCCCTAGCAGGACGTACTTGATCCCCATGATCGGGCACGGGCGGATGCGCCCCACGACTGAGGCCATTCCCCGCTCAACGTCGCGGTCGAGCACCGGCTGGGGCCGGTTCGGCTCGCAGCGCACCACGACGGGCTGCTTCGGCGCGCTCGGCAGCCCCAACTCCTGTGGCTTGCCGCGGAAGCTCTGAAACGCTGCGATCACGTCGTCCGGCGTCGCCGCCTGGTTCAATCGCACCGAAACGGCCTCGGTGTGCCCGTCCCGCACCGGTACGCGGTTGCACGAGGCGCTGACCACCACTTCGGCGTCAACGAAGCGCCCATCCCGGTAGCTGCCGAGAAGCTTGCGCGTCTCCTCGGCCATTTTCTCCTCTTCCTTGTTGATGAACGGAATGACGTTATCAATCATATCCAGCGAGGGGACACCCGGATATCCGGCGCCGGAAACGGCTTGCAGCGTCGTTACCATCACCGCATCCAGACCGAACGCGTCCTGCAGCGGCTTGAGCGTCAACACCATATGGATCGCGGAGCAGTTCGGGTTTGTCACAATGAATCCGGACCAGCCCCGGTTCCGGCGTTGCACCTCGATGGCGTGGACGTGGTCGGCGTTCACCTCCGGGATCAGCAGCGGCACGTCCGGCTCCATCCGGTGCGTTGAGGTGTTGGAGAGCACGGCATGCCCGTTCCTGGCCAGCCGCTGCTCGATCTCCCCAGCGACTTCGCCAGGCAATGCAGAAAACGCGACCGGGCTCTGCAGATCAGCGTCGTAATCCTGCACGATGAGATCGGCAACCTCGTCTGGCATGAACGCGTCCAGCCGCCACTCGGTCGCCTCGCGATAACGCTTGCCCGCCGAACGATCGGATGCGACGAGCTCCGCCACACGAAACCAGGGATGACGCGCCAGGAGCTGGACAAACCGCTGCCCAACACTCCCCGTCGCACCCAGCACCGCCACCGGAATCCGCGTATCCACTGCAATCTCCCTTTCCTTGGCTTTCAGCAATCAGCCGTTCGCTCTCCCCGGCTCCTGACTCTCTCGAACACGTTGTGAATCTTTCGGCCTATCCAACCCGCAGCGGCTCGGCCAGCAGCTCGCTGCGGCGTGGCCGGCGGCCACGGGCGCTGGCCGGCTGCGGGCCGATCAGCACATCGTGAATCACCTGCACCGCCCGCTCGGCCAGGCGGCCCGGGATGGCTGCAACCAGCGCGACATTGCTCATTTGCTGGCTCGCCGCCAGGACGGGAATATTCGCCCGGTCCAGCACGCCGAGAAATCGCGCCAGCGCCGCCGGTTGCTCCGCTGCTCCCTGGCCCACAGCGGCCACCACCGCCACGTCCTCGGCGCAGCCAACGGTTGCCTCGAAATCACCGAGCGCGTCCTCTATCCGGGCGCGCAGGCGCGAGCAGCCACCGGCGCCGAGTGCATCAACCAGATAGGTCATGCGGCGGCGCGAGGACGCCTGCGCCGCCAGCACCACCTCGATCCGCTCTTCATGCAATGCTCCAAAGACTGCGGCCGCCGCTCCGGAGAGGTCTTCCAGCTCCGGCACATCCACGGTCAGCAACACAAGCCCCTTGAGCGCCGTCACCGCCTTGACGTAGTCGCCGGAAGCGTGGCGGGTCACCAGGGTTCCTGGTTCAGTCGGGGCAAAAGTAGAGAGGATGCGGACGGGGATTTCCTGCGCCACGGCCGGGCGGATCGTGCGGGGGTGGAGCACCTTGGCGCCGAAGTGGGCGAGCTCCTGCGCCTCCTCGAACCCTAAATGCGGCACCACCCTGGCATCGCTGACCTGGCGCGGATCGGCGGAGAGCACTCCCGGCACATCGGTCCAGATCTGGACCTCATCGGCATCGAGCGCCGCCCCGAGCAGCGTGGCCGAGTAATCCGATCCGCCGCGGCCAAGCGTGGTCGTCGAGCCGTCCGGCGCAAAGCCGATGAAGCCGGTCATGACCACGGTCAGGCCATCGTCGAGGAGCGGCCGGATCACCTGGGCGGCGCGCTCCCGTGTCTGCTCCCTGTTCGGCCGGGCCGACTGGTAGCGGCTATCGGTGGCGATGACCTGATCGGCAAACACGTGAGCGGCGGGTGTGCCCCGGGCTCGCAGCGTCGCAGCCATCAAGACGCTCATTGCCTTCTCGCCTGTCGCCACGATCCGGTCAGAATCCTTCCCACTGACCGAGCCCGCTGCCTGGACTTCAGCGAGCGCCGCGTCGAGCGCAGCATGCAGGCGCTCCAACTCGGCAGCGGCCCCGGCACGCTCCCGCTCATCGGGGATCGCCGCGGTGATCTCCTGATGCCTGGTGCGAATGGCGGCCACGATCTCCGCAACGCGGGCCGTGTCGCCGGCGGCCGCGCGTGCAGCCGCTTCCAGCAACAAATTCGTCACCCCACTGGCCGCAGAGACGACTGCCGCGCGCGGTTGCGGCTGGGCTTCGATGATCGTTGCCGCATCCCGGACGCGATCGGCGTTGCCCACCGAGGTCCCACCAAATTTAAGGACAATCATCGTCTGCTCCTCGCCCGGCGCGTCGTACCACTCGTCCAGATCCTGCGCCGAAACCCCCTGAAAACAAATTGGCGGGAGCATTGCCGCTCCCGCCTGCCGATTCGTCTGGATGCGCGCTGCGACCGTGCCGCTTTAGTCGCTCACCCTCCGATCGGCAGGCAAGCGCTTGGTAATCATGATGCCGGTAATGGTCATCATGGTCACTGCCGCACAGCCGATCGTGAAAGCGCGCACAACATCAATCATGGCCGCACTATACCGGCTTCTGCCCGGAAGCGCAAGCCCAGCGATGGGTAAAACATCATGAAATGCTCGCTCTGAGGCCAGCGCCGCCGCCCAACCAGTGCCCGCTCATGCCTCTAGCGCCTGTGCCATTGCCCGCGCCAGCGCTTCACGCACTGCCGGCGTGTCACCAATAACCATGAAGGCATACTCCTCCTGCTGCCGGTACCAGAGCAAGAAGAACACCGGACGATACGGCAAGAGAAAGAGTCCGGGCGGAAAGGAGCGCGAGAATTCGCGGAAGGCCGGCTCGCTATCACCACCCGCGCCACTAGCACTCACGTCATGCTCGGCCGGATCACCCCAACGGCTGCGCTCTAAATCCGCGACCGCCGCATCCGCATCAGGATGGGGAGGAACAACCAGGACAACCGCCATCCCGAAACGCGGCACCGGCACGCCTTCATCAATGGCATAGACGACCACGGCGCTATCGGCATCGGAGAACACACGGCGTTGGGGCAAGCCAGCAACGCTGTCAGGCATGGCATAGAGCCGGTCGGCTAACTGGCTTGGCGTCAGCCCTGGCGGCAACCGGATCGTCCCGATGCCGTACGGGGCAACGGAGACCGGCCGTGGTGATGCAGCGGGAGTGCCATGCTCGGTCTCACTCATCAGGCATCCTCTGGCAGCAAAGCCCGTAGCGCCTCGACATCATAGGTGCCGGCCGGATGCGCTTTCGACGGCATCATGGCCATGAAATCCTTCATGGTGGCTTGGTAACGCCCCCACAACCGGCGGATCTCAGCGACCGGATCGGCATGATCGTCCACCCGGAGATCAACGAGCGGATAGTCCTCGGTGTGATACACCTTGACCGCAGCGGAAATCCGCCCGCGCCGGTCGCCACCCGCAGCTTGCCCTGCCTCGAGCGCCCGTACCAGCCGCTCGGCCAGGTGCTCGCCCCGTGAGGCTTCGAACGTCCGAGCCATCTCCGTGATCGTGGCTTCGCCAACGAGCATATTGCCGGCAACTGCATAGCCATCTCCGGTGAGATGGCCGAACCAGCCGACGCACCGCTCGCCAGAGTAAGCAGCGGCCCGTCCCTGAGCATCCACGACCGCGAACTGGCGCACGTCGCGCCCCTCATCCCGTGCTGCCAGCCGCTCG
>FWWM01013950.1_pt1 | contig 12819 bp, 9 predicted proteins | sample 2228351 | NCBI WGS metagenome assembly FWWM01 (sample SAMEA103939774, study PRJEB20133) | metagenome | reverse complement strand
CGCCCAACTCATTTTGCACTGAGGCACATCATGTCCAGAGTTGACGTAGCCCAAAACTACTTCTCCCAGGGGTTCAGCTGTTCACAGGCTGTGGCAGCGGCATTTGCAGGCGACTTCGGCCTGGAGCCGGCGACACTGCTGCGGGTTGCCGCAGCGTTCGGCGGTGGCGTGGCACGCTCCGGCGACACGTGCGGTGCGGTCACCGGCGGTTTGATGGTCATCGGCCTGTGCTATGGCATCATCCAGCCCGATCCTCCCGCCAAGGAGCGCACCTATGAGCGCGCCCGCGAGTTCCTGGCGCGTTTCCGGGCGCGACATGGCGCGGTGGCCTGCCGTGCCCTGCTCGGCCACGATTTCAGCACGGCCGAAGGCCAGGCCGCAATCAAAGAGCGCAGGCTCACGCATACGATTTGCCCTGGCCTGGTCACGAGCGCGGTCGCTATCCTGGAGCAGATGCTGGGGGCTTGACAAGCAGCCGCAAAGCGTGTATACACGATTCCAGAATCCAGCAGAGTATGGGAAAGAACTGACGACGGAGGGACGATTGGCGATTTCCTGGCCGTGGATTAAGAAAAAAGCGAAGATCGTCTGGATAGACCTGGGCGATCTGGGTGATCTGGTGCATCCCGACGGCCCCCATGAGCAGTGGCAGGATCATGGGCTGGGGCTGTTGCGCACCATCCTCAAACAAAACGGCATCGAGACCGATCTGGTTTCGACGCGCGCGGTCACATCGTGGGATCAGCTGCGCAAACAGCTCGTCGGCTACGATATGGCGATCATGAACGTGCGCAGTTACACCTTCCCTGCAGGGCGCAAGTCAGCCCAGCTATTTAAGGAGGTGAATCCGCATGGGATCGTGGTGGCGGGCGGGATGCACGCTACAGTGGCGCCCGATGAGATGCTGGAGACGCCCGAATTCGATCACATCTGTCAGGGGCCGGGCGAGAAGGTGATCGTGCCGCTGGTGCAGGACCCGGCCGCGTTCCCGCGCCTGTTCCAGGGCGAAGGCGCGAAATCCATGGCCGAATGGCCGATGATTGATCGCACGTTGTGGCCGAAGCCGGCCTCCTGGTATACGCGACGGCGCTTCAAATGGCACTGGCCGTTGGAGCCGGAGTGCGGCTGGGGCCCGGGGCCGGTGGCGACCATCTTGACCAGCCGGGTCTGCCCCTGGCAATGTGTCTTCTGCAACGAGAATTCTTATATCCCCAACATGGGCCGCCGGCCGGTGGACATGGTCATTGACGAGCTGAACTACCTGGACAGGACCTACGGTGTCGGCTCGGTCGTGATCCACGACTCGATGTTCTTCCAGAACCCCAGGTGGCTGAAAGAGTGGATCGAGAAGTATCCGCGGAAGACGAAGAACTGGACCTATTGGGCTGCGGGCCGCGCAGACACGGTCCGTCAGTGGCCCGATCTGTTCGAGGCGCTCGTGCGCGAGACCAATTGGAAGTTGATCTCCATCGGTTTTGAGTCGGGCAGCGACCGCATCCTGCGCCTGTTGAACAAAGAATGCACCGAGGAAGACAACAACTTCACGATTGACCTGGTCAACCGCCTCGGCGATGAGATGGAGCGCGCCGGCAAGGAACCGCCCAAATTCTGGGCTAACATCATGCTCGGCATCCCAGGGGAGACGGCCGAAGACGCATTCAAGACGATGCGGATGCTCAAACGCATGAAGCGCGTCTTTCCTTCGATTTCTTACTACGCGCCCTATCCCGGTTCAGCATTGGGCTTCCAGCTCATCGCCGAGGGCAAGAGCCTGATGTCGAAGGAGAACTATCATCGCTTCCCTGACGACGAGAAGGTGAAGGGGGTAAACTACGCGTTCTATCGGGAACTGCTGGCCGGCACATACGATGCCGAGGTCAATCGCGGCCTGAGTGCGGAGGAGCAGCGCCGGGGCTATCACGGGCTTTACGCCCAGGCGCTGGTGAAGGCGTAAGATGAGCAGCTTCAGCAATCCCCATTTCATGTACCTTTTCGCGCTCAAGAACGGCAAGCGCAAGCTGGCTTACGGCCAGTCCCCGGAGGATGCGCTCGATATCCTCCGGATTCGCCTCACGCCGGAGGAGATGGAGCAGATCATCCCCACGGAGTATGTGCGCATCAATCAGCGCGAGCTGCAGAAATACGTGAAGGAGCTCGGCTGACGCCGTTGACCGCGTGCCAGGCATCTGGAAGGGCGCCTGGCATGTTTCGGTTATCCGCTGTCACATGCCAGGCACCTGAGAGGGGCCTGGCATGTTTGTTAGCAGCCGTACCAGGCGCGCAGCCAGCGATAGAACCAACCCCATGCCGGCCAGCGCGCACACCTGAGCGCGCGGGTGGCGCCGGGCGGCCCGACGATGTTCCCTTCCAGCCGCAGCGTCACGCGATAGGCGTCGGGATAGCGCGGCCCGGCCGCGGCGATCACGAAGCCGATCTGCGTCTCGTCTATGCATTCGAGCACCTGTTCCAGCGTGCGGTGGAGCGCCAGCCGCGACAGGGTGAACGGCAGGTAGCTGCTGTTTGTCTCCAGGCGTAGCGTCGCGGTGGCGACATCGCTCAGGCCGGCGCCGAGCAGGGAAAAGCGCTGCGTGTTGCACGTGTTGGTCTGCAGCGGCAGGACGGTGGTGAGCGTCTGCGTGTCGGTCAGCACGAGAGGCAGTAACAGGCGGCCGTCGCCGACCGCGTAGAGCGTGTAGGTGGCAGCGGCGGGATCATTGATCACGCCCAGTAGCAGCGGCGGGAACGGTGCAAACGTCGCGGCGATTTCTGCCGTGGTGCTGACGAGGTCGGTCTGTTGCACCGGATAGGCGGCCTCTCGGCCCAGGTGTCCGCCGTGGGCCAGCAAGTACGATGCGCTTGCATCGCCGGTCGGCTTGAAATGATACGTGGCGCTCAGGGCGATGTGCCGTTCGGCCGGTATGCAGAGAGTCTGGCCAGCGTAGATCCGATTCGGGTCGCGCACGCGTCCCTGGTTGAGCCGAATCAGTGCGGCCAGCGACACACGGTGATCGGTCGCGATTTTCGCCAGTGTGTCGCCCCAGCGCACGGTGTAGTATGCCGGACAGGGGGTCTGGGGCGCCGGACCACCGGCCGCGGCCACGGTGAAGTTCAGGCTCAGCAGGCACCCCAACCCGAAGGCGAGTGCCAGCAGCAATCTGTAGTTCATGGGAATCGAGCTCCTATCTGCCTCACAGGCCGATGTCGGGGTACTGCGTCCAGAGGCGCGGCCCGACGGCAGGCGTCTCGACGCGCCACAGGCCTCGATTGGCCGTCCCGATCAGCCAGACCGTGTCGCTGAGATAGAGCACGGCGGTGATCGTCTCGTGCACGGTCGGATCGTTATCGAAGGCGATTGCGCTCCAGCTCCAGGTGCCTGTGGCCAGGCGACCGTGGTAGAGGCCGGCCGACGTGCCCGCCAGCACTTCGGGCCCGGTGGCCGTCTGTCGGACGCGCAGCGTCAGTACGGCGGCATTGCCGAAGTCTGCCGGGTCGGCAATGCGTTGCCAGGCCGTGTTGTTCGCCAGATTCTCCTGGCGCCATATCCCTGCCTCCAGGGTGCCCAGATAAACGGCACCACCCATGATCGTCACCGCGGTGGTCGCGGCCATTTGGGCTTGTAGCCCCAGACTGGCCGCATCGCCCCATTGTACCCCCTCCGGGTCCAACTCATTCTCGGCCAGCCGGCGTTTGCGCGCCTCTCGCAACGTGGCCACGTAGACCACCGTCTCGTTCACGCCACCTGGCCCGACCTCCTGGGCAACGGCGACATCGCGCACGAGATACCGGAGCCGTTGATCGCCTTCCCAGCGCGTCCAGTCGCCGCCGGCTGCAGTGGCCGCCAGCGCGTACAGTCCGGTCGCCGTGCCTGCATAGACCATGCCCGCGACTGTGGCCAGGCACAACGGGATTTCCTGGTTCAGGTTCGTCTTCCAGGTTCCGTGGGGCGTCCAGGTCGCCGCAGCCGCGTCCCAGGCATAGACGCCGCGCTCGGTGGCCGCGAAGGTCTTCCCTGTGACGGGATCATGGGCCAGCGCCGTCACCCCTTCGCCGGCCGGGAAGCGTTCCCAGGGCGCCCACGCGATGGCTGCGGCCGCCGACCGGCGCACGCCGACGTCGGTGGCCGCCAGCACCTCAGCTCCGGCGAGGGCCAGCGCCTGCACCCCCCGGCCGGCCAGGATGTTGCGCGCGCCGAACTGTCCGGCGAGCCGGGCGGCCTGGGTCGGCGCCATCTGGTCCAGGACCCCCTCCGCGGCCGTCTCGAAGCTAGCCAGCCAGCCGGGCATGTAAAAGTAGGCGCTGAGCGCTCGACGGTCGGCCAGCAGCGGGTCGAGGCCTTCGGCCCGGTACCGCTCGCGCAGCTCCCACAGGGCGCGCGCCCACACCATGCCGATCGAGTAGTATTGCAGCAATCGGATCGTCTGCGCATCTGATGCGTCCGGATCCTGGGTCGCCGGCGGCGGAAACAGATTCGGGACGGGAAGCCGATTGCCGGCAGGATCGCGCGCACTGTCATGCGCCAGGTCATACCGGTCGGCGAACTCCTGGACACGATAGCAGGCGCGCGCCCAGGGAGCGGTGGGGACGTCATTGTGCCGGCTCACCGCGCAGGCCCGCGCATAGTAATTGGCGTAACCTTCGATCAGCGAACGGGCAAAGGGCGTCACGCCCGCCGCCTGGTCGAACGGCTCGGAGTTGATCAGCCACATGAGTGCGTGCGTCAGTTCGTGATAGATGACCTCCGGATCGCTCGCCGGCCGCTGCACCGTGCGCAGCCCTACGCGCAATGTGTTCGCGTCCTGAAAGAGGATCGTCGGGGCAGCCGCCGAAGCCAGGAAGCCGGTTCCCAGCGGTTCGCCGGCATGCGCGGGGACACCCAGTCGCACCTCGAAGTAGGGCGGTCGGCGAGAGATGTCCTCCCGCATGGCATCCAGGGTTTGGCCCGGACACAGGCCCAGAAAATAGCGGTGGAATTCGCTGGCGTGATAGGCCACATTCGCCGCATCCCGGACGAGAGCGGCGTCCAGGCCGGTCGGATTGCCCTCGATCTCCGCGAGGGTCAGGCCGGGTGCTCCGTTCACCACATCCTCGTGCCAGCCCAACGTCAGGAACGACAGGTCTATGCCCGCGGCGCCGACCGCTTGCGTGGTGCCGGTGATGGCGTCTGCCGAGGTGGGGAAGATGTCGAGCACATGCGCCAGCAGGCTCTCCGGCCAGCCCACGACATCGCAGCGGGCATCGGCGGCATCTGCATTGACATAAATGCGCCAGCCGCGGTCGCGTGTCTCGGTCAGGAACTCGACACGGTAGGTCAGGTAGTAGTCGTCGGCAAACGGCATCACGAAGCACTGGTTGGGCAGTTCGGCTGTGCCGGCCAGGCCCGACAGGTAGGGGACGATCCGCCCTTCATCCCATGCCGGGATGTGGTCTGAGGCCAGGATGTCGGTGAGCTCGGCTAACGCATTGCGCGCCTCCTGGACGCCGGCTCGGGAGGGATCGGCCAGCGCGGCGCGCAGGCGGCCCAACACAGTGTGCGTTTGCTCCGCGTCTTTTGTGTCGGCCATATGCATTTCGAGCGCGGTGATGATGGCCTGAAGCACCTGGGGCCACGTCGGGAGGGACGCCCGACCGGTTGCCTGCGTCGCGCGGGATGGGTCATCCGCCTCTGCCTCGTCCAGGGCTCGCTGCAGGCCGTCCAGGAGGAGGCCGAGCGCATCGTTTTTCTCCACCTGGCCGTTGATGGCGTGCTGGATCAACGCCAGGCGAGCGATGGCAATCGCCTCTGCCGCGCTGCGCAGCTGATAGTGGGCGAATCGTTCGGCCGGGATGGGCAGATAGGCGCTGGACACCGAACATCTGCGGGCACCCTCGGCCATGTGCACGATCACGCGGCCGCCGAGCACCGGCCAGGGGCCGTGTTTTTGCTGAAAGCGCGCGTGAATAGCGGTCACCAGGCGGCCGGGATCACCCTGATCGTTTGTCTCCGTGCGGCAGTCGGGGATCGCAATGGCGTCGAGGAACCGGAGCTGGCCGGCAACTGCCTGCGGATCGTCCAGGCCGGACAGGCAGGATGCCGGAGCCGGCGGCGCGTCGGGCACTGGCGGTCGCTCGAACAGCCATGTGGCGGCCGCTGTCTGCACCGTTTCTGGTTGCAGGTCAGTCAAACGCGTCGGCAGAAGGCCATTCATGAAGCGGGGCAGGCCGGTGAGGCGGGCATGGCGCGCGGGCAGGGTGGGCTTTTGATCGTCCTGTGTGGCGAGCCACCGTTCATAAGCCTCGAGGGCCGCGCGGGCCCGGTCGAGTTGGGCTGCCGGAGGGCTCAGCGCGGCGATCAGGCCGGTCTCAGGGGGCGGCAGTGGCACGGCCAGACGGATACCCGGCACGTCAGCCCCCGTATCTGATGAACCGGGTCCGGCTTCGGAGGATATTCCTCGGCCGCCCTGGCCAGGGTCTCCAGGCGTGGCGCTGCGCGTGGGCGTGGCCGGTCCTGCTCGAAGGGCCGCGATCTCCCACACCAGGCGGGTTGGCGGTATGGCGGTCATCGGTTGACTCCTCGGTTTGTGACTGTCCGGTCAGGTGTATTTCACGGCCACAACGCCTGTGGCCACGGTATGCGATCCAGCCGGTAGACCCGATCGCCCATCAGCAGCAGCGGCGCAGCCCCCGGCGCATCGGCGGCCAGATCCGAGTAGCAGCGCGGTGGCAGGGTGCAGCGGCGTACCGGCGGCAGGGGCGTCCCGCCGATCGTGTCGCGGCCGGCCAGGGTGGCCAGGATGCTCTCACAGGGCGTGGCATCGCCGCCGGCCGACGCATCCACGCGGCCGGTCAGCACGCGGCCGATGTCTGTAGCCACGCTCCAGCTGGCTTCGCCCGGCCCTGCGAAAAGGCCGGCGGCCGTGCTGCACGAGGCCCACACGCGACGGATGCGGCCTGCTCCTGGCATCAGAAGCCACAATTCGTAGGGATAGCCGGCCTCGACCGCCTGGTAGCTGTAGAGCAACACCAGGAGCTGTCCCGGGCGGCCGCCGACCTGGGCCAGTCCGACATAGCCGTAGCGTCCTTCGGCGCTGTCCACCTGTCGCCAGCAGAGGCCGCCATCCCGGCTGACGTACAGGCCGGCCTCCGGGCCGGGGTAGGCGCCGGCCTTGGGGGTGTCCAGCCAGCTGCCGGCATAGAGTGCGTCGTCGGTCGCCAGGAGCGCGCCGACGGTGAAGCCTGCCGGCAACGGCCGGCCGTCGGCTGCGCAGGCCCCGGTTCCGTCCACGCGCGCCCAGGTCGCTCCGCCATCGGCCGAGCGGAAGAGGCCACCCTGGGCGCCTGCGGCCCACACCAGCCGTTCGTCGGTCGGCGACACTGCGACGTGCGTCAAGGCGGCCGGCAGCGGCTCCTGATCCGCCCGCGTCCATCGGTGACCGCCGTCGTCGCTCCGCAGCAGGCCGGCGTTGGTGGTCGCCGCGTAGATCGTCTGCGGCGCGGCGGCTGCGTGCGCGAAGTCGGCGATCGCGGCGGCGATGCACGGCTGGCCAGGGACGGACGAGCGCAGCGGCGCGTCGACGGCCTGCCATGTGCGGCCACCGTCGGTGCTGCGCCACAGCCCCTCGCCGGCGACGGCGCATCCCCCGGCATCGGTCCGGGTGCTCACCAGCAATACATCGCCGGCGCGGTGAAGCCGCCAGGCTTGTGGGATGGCCGGGCTCAGCCCGCGCCAGCCCGGAAAGGTGGGCCGGCCGATCAGCGCGGAGAGCGTCAACAGCAGCAGAAGCGCGACCAGGGTGCCGCCGAGTATCCGCCCGCGGTGGTAGCTGAGCCACCATGCCAGCCAGCGTCGGCGGGGCAGTCCCGGTCGGATGGTGCCGGGCGTTGGCGGCGGGGTGATCGGCCGGAGCGCGCGCATGAGTCGGGCCAGTTCGGCATTCCGCTGCCGCTCGTCGGTGAAGTCGGCCATCACCAGGTCGGCGATGGCCCGCGGGAGGAGACAGTCGGGCGGAGCGCATGGGCGCAGGCGCACCGGGATCAGCTTGCGTCGGCGGCCGGCCGGATCAAAGGTATGCGTCAGCCGCGCCTCGTAGGCGTTCCATTCGTCGGTCGTCCAGTCTGGCGTGACGATGACGAGCGCATGGCGGCTGGCCGCCACGATCTGTTCGATGGCATCGAGGAGCGGTACGCCCGGCAGGAAATCGCGATAGCCGACGGCCACGGTCAGCCCGGCCGCCTCCAGCCGCGGCACGAGCCAGCCGGCCACCCACGATCGGTCGGCGGCACTGTGGCTGATGAAGACGTCGTAACTGTAGCTCATGTCGTCGGCACTGTCTCTCCAGGCACGATCGGACTGTCCTGGCCGACAGGCCAGGGAGACCGACCCGAACCCAAAGGCCCTCCCCCATTGTGGCCAGAGAAAGAACACGAGCGATCCCCACGAGATCGCCCGGCGAGTACGACCACGTTGCGTTTAGTATAGCACTGCCTGGCTTTGTTTGCAACAGGTGATTTGATTGCGCGGAGGTCGTGATGGAGATCGCATCGCGTGTCGGGCACCCTGCCAGGGTGCCCGACAGGCTGCGGCGGGTGATCAAGGTCAGCGCAGTTTGCCGCGGGCGGCGATATCCCACACCGCCTCAACGATGCCGTTGCGGGCGGCGATCAGCCGATCGTAGAGAAAAACGGTGGCGTCGCCGTAGCCGACGATGCAGTCGAACGTGTCGCCGACGCGGATGCGGTCGTCTGCCGCGTCGAGGACGATGGTGCCATGTTCGGCCGAGGTGCGATAGGGTTGGGCCGGGGGCAGGCCGATGGGAATGGGGGGCCGCGTCCAGGCGGGTAGGGCTTTGAAGCCGGCGTCGGTGATGATGCGGTCAGGCGCGGGCCGGCTGGTGACGGTCGTGCGCACGAACAGGCTGGGCTTCGTGTGTGCGCCCCACGCCAGATAGGTGGCGTCGCAGAAGATCGCGCCGCCGGCCTGGACTTCGCTGAGCACGCCCAGTCGCGCCGAGATCAGGTAATCGCCGCTGCCGCCGCCGCTGACGATGCGGACGGGCAGGCCGGCTGCCCGGCACAGTGCTGCGGTTTTGCCCAGCAGGCCCACCGCCCGCTCGACCTCGGCACGCTTGGCGGCCGGATCAGCGATGCCGACGGCATGGCCTTCCCAGCCCATGATTCCCTCGTAACGCAGGCCGGGGGTCGCATGGATGAGCTGCGAGAGCGCCACAGCCGGCTCGCCGGGTGCCACACCGGCGCGCGCCATGCCGTTGTCCACCTCGACCAGCACGCCGATCTCCACTCCGGCCATGACGGCGGCCGCGGCCAGCGCGCGCACGTTGGCCAGGCAATCCACCGCCACCTTGACATCGGCGCTGCGTCGCAGCTCGACCAGGCGGCCGATCTTCTGGGGCCCGACGACCTGATTGGCGATCAGGATGTCGCGGATACCGGAGCGTACCATCACTTCGGCCTCGCCCAGTTTGGCGCAGGTCACGCCGATCGCGCCCGCGGCAATCGCTTTGTGTGCGATCTCCGGCGTCTTGATCCCCTTGATGTGGGGACGCCAGGCCACGCCGGCCTCGCGAAAGAAGGCCGCCAGGGCGGCGATGTTGGCCTCGAGCTGGTCGAGATCCACCCACAGGAACGGCGTATCGAGCGCGCTCAGTGGTTGGCCAGGTTCACACATGAGATATTACCTCCGTCGTTGAGCTCGCCCGGCGATAAATCGGCCGGGCTACCAGGCAGCGCCCAGTCAACCGGGCTGGACAGCGCCGTCGTATTGGGCCTAGCCCCGTTCAGCGCGAAGCCTCCCCGTGGGACGGGGTGCTGCTCCGTAGCCCGACCATGATGATCTTCAACAAATTAATCTGGATATGGGCCCACCTGGCTTGCGGCGGCCCGACACCGCTTTGGTCTGCGGCGGCTTGAGGCCGCTTTGGTCATCATGACCGGATTAATTTGTTGAAACCCATCATGGTCGGGCGTGTGCTTTGTCCGGCTAGATATTACAGTTCGCGGCATCTGACCCCCACCCCCATCCCATACGCGTCAACTTAAGCTTTGTGACTTGCTATCGGCTCGCCGGTCGGTCCCCCTAACCCCCCAATCCTGGGGGGAACCGGTACTCCGCCCGGAAACTCCCCCCAGAATTGGGGGGCCGGGGGGCAGAATCGGCAGGCCAGGGGCTTAAGTTGACGCATATGGGGGTGGGGGCTGTCACATTGTAAAGGTTAACCCCTACGGAGCAGTCGGGGAAAGGCGTTTCTTGGAACGCAACGGCTATGCTGGTATACTATCCTTACAAGCTGTGTTCTGAGGGCGAGTCGTTGGCAAGAATGAGCCGCTATCCGGTGCCGGCCGGCCGGGCCCGCGTGGAGGAGACCATCTTGCGGTCGCGTTTCATCGCGACGGCGGCACCGGCCGCTACGCCTGAAGCGGCGCGCGCGTTCATTGCCGAGATGCGCGCCGAATTCGCCGATGCCACGCACAACTGTTACGCGTTTGTGGCCGGGCCGCCGGGCGATACGGGGCAGATCGGCATGAGCGATGATGGTGAGCCTGGCGGCACGGCGGGACGGCCCATGCTGGCGGTCCTGCTGGGCAGCGGGATCGGCGATATTGCCGTGGTCGTCACGCGCTACTTCGGCGGGATCAAGCTGGGGACAGCCGGCCTGGTGCGTGCCTACAGCGGGGGCGTGAAGGCCGTGCTGACCGCACTGCCGATCCGGCAAAAGATCACCTACACGGAGCTGCTCGCGGTCGGCCCCTATCACTGGGTCACGCCGGTGGCGCGGCTGGTCAAGGAATATGAGGCCTGGATCGTGTCGCAGGTCTACGCGGCCGATGTCACATGGCAGTTGCGCGCGCCGAGCGATCGCGCCGCGGACCTTGCCGCCGCGCTGATCGCGTTGAGCCACGGCCAGATCGAAGTCGTGAGCGCAGAGGCATAGCCGCGTTGTCGGCGACCGCGTTGCGCTCAGGAGGGGAGACCGGTGTATCGTGTGCTGACCGAAGCCCAGGAACAAATCCTTCAGGCCGAGCGCCAGGCGTTGCTGGCGTTGCGCCGGCCACTCGCCGCGCTCGATGCCCCTGCGGCCGACCTGGCCCTGCTCGACCGCGCCATCCTGCAGCTCGACGAGCTGTTCCTGCTGGTCGTCGTGGGCGAGTTCAACGCCGGCAAATCGGCGCTCATCAATGCCCTGCTCGGTCGGCGTGTCCTGACCGAGGGGGTCACCCCCACGACCATGCAGATCACGCAGCTCAAATATGGTGAGCTGCAATCGGCCGACCCGCTGCCGACCGGCGACGTTGCCGTGGTCACCTACCCCCTCGACTGGCTGCGCGACGTGAACATCGTGGACACGCCCGGCGTCAATGCCATCCTGCACCACCATCAGCGACTCACCGAGGCGTTCGTGCCGCGGGCCGACCTAATCCTCTTCGTCACCTCGGCCGACCGCCCCTTCAGCGAGAGCGAGCGCGCGTTTCTCCAGCGCATCCGCGAGTGGGGCAAGAAGATCATTTTCGTCATCAACAAGATTGACATCCTGCAGAGCGACGCGGACGTGGAACAGATCGTGAACTTCGTGCAGGCCAACGGTCGCGATCTGCTGGGGCGCAACCCGACCATCTATCCCATCTCGGCGCGGCTGGCCCAGCTGGCCAAGGAGACGATAGATGCCGACGAACGGACACGCTGGTGGGCCGCCAGCCGCTTCGAGCCGCTCGAGGCGCATGTCCTGCGCACGCTCGACGAGCGCCAGCGCCTGCGGCTAAAGCTCGCCAACCCACTGGGCGTTGCCCATCGGCTGGCCAGGCGCTATCTGGACGCCCTCGCCGAGCGCAGGGCGCTGTTGGAGGAGGATCTCGCGGTCACGCGCGCCATCGAGGCGCAGCTCACCGCCTACCGAGAGAGGATGCGTCGCGATTTCAAGTATCACCTGAGCCATGTGGACAACGTGCTCTACGCGATGGCCGAGCGCGGGGAGCGCTTCTTCGATGAGACCATCCGTTTGAGCCGCATCCTCGACCTGGTGAACGCCGACCGCATCAGCGCGCTCTTCGAGCGCGCCGTGGTGGCGGATACGGCCCATCAGGTGGAAGCCTACACGCATGAGCTGATTGACTGGCTGGTGGATCAGGATCATGCCCAATGGCAGCAGATCGCCGACACCGTGGCGCAGCGCGGCAGCCGCCCTGACCGCGCGCCGGCTGCGCTGCGCGGCCAACCCGGTTTCGAGGCTCGCCGCCGGGCGCTGCTGGAATCGGTCGGCCAGGCCGCGCACGCGGCCGTCGCCACCTATGATCGAGAGGCCGAGGCGCGCAACCTGGCCGAGTCGCTCCAGATCGCGGTCGCGCAGACCGCCATCGTCGAGGCCGGCGCCATCGGCCTGGGTGCGCTGCTCGTCAAGGTGCTCGCCGTCACGGTGGCCGACATCACCGGTTTGCTGGCAGCCGGTGCTGTGGCGGCGCTCGGCCTGTACGTCATCCCGGCCCGGCGCCGACGCGCGCAGAGGGAACTGCAGGCTAGGATCGCCGGCCTGCGTCGCCAGCTCAATGAAGTGCTCACCGATCAGTTCGAGCACGAGCTGACGCGCTCGGTGCAACGCCTGCGCGAGGCCATCCAGCCCTACATGCGATTCGTTATCGCACAGGAGATCGCGGTACTCGAGGCCGACAAAGACCTCGGCGCGGCGATGCGCGCCCTGGATGCGCTGGCCGAGCAGATCACTCAGATATGAAGCGCGTGGGAACAAAGCCCCCGTAGGGGCGAGGAGATCTCGCCCCTACGCCCAACTGGCTCTGGTAAGTGTTCACTTTTACAATGTGACAGCCCCCACCCCT
>FWWM01012287.1_pt1 | contig 12822 bp, 18 predicted proteins | sample 2228351 | NCBI WGS metagenome assembly FWWM01 (sample SAMEA103939774, study PRJEB20133) | metagenome | reverse complement strand
CTGGGCTTTTACGACCTCAAGGGAGTCGTAGAGGCGTTGTTGACCGACTTGGGAATGGGGGGAACATTCGAGCCGGAACAGCATCCGGCATTCCGGCCTGGCCGCTGCGCGCGGGTAAGCATTGGGGAAAACCTCATCGGTGTAATGGGGGAACTGCACCCTCGATTGCAGGCGCGATTCGACCTGCCGGCGCAGCCTGTCTGCGCGCTCGAGTTCGATCTGGACGGACTGCTCGCTGCCTGGGGAGCGCCGCGCACGTTCACGCCGATCTCGGTCCACCCGCCGGTTTACGAAGACCTGGCGCTGATCGTGGACGAGGACGTTCCGGCGGTGCGGGTGCGTGACCTCATCGTCCAGGCCGGCGCGCCGCTCGTGCGTTCGGCGGTGCTCTTCGACGTCTACCGCGGGGAGCAGATCGGTGCCGGCAAAAAGAGCCTGGCCTATCGGCTGACGTATCAGGCCGAGGACCGCACACTGACCGATGAGGAGACTGCCAAGATGCGAGGCAAGATCGTGCGGCGGCTAGAGCAAGAATTGAGCGCAATGCTGCGCGGGTAGACAAAGCGGCGAGAGATTTGCCGACTCGTTGGCTCGCCGAATTTATTTCTTCCTACCCAACAATCGGGAACGCATCTTAAGGAGGCCGCGCAGCGTCTTTTGGCTGGCCGAGAGCCTTTGCAGTGAGTGCAACCCCGCCTCATAAGTAGCGATACCGGCCCCGCGGTCGCCGGTTTTCCATTGCTGCACACCTAACGCCATCAGCGTCTCCCCGCGGCGCTGGTCATCGCCCAACTCGGCAAAAATGTCGGCGGCCTGGCGCAGGCACTCCTTGGCCTGCTCACGCTCGTGCTTGCTGGCGTAGAGGCCACCCAGGTTGCCCAGTGTCTGCGCTTCGCGGCTGCGATCACCCAGGCGCACGAAAACGGCCCGAGCCTCCTCCAGGGCGGCGATCGCCTTGTCCCACTTGCCCTGCATACGGTAGACCACGCCCAGGTTGTTCACCATCTCGGCTGCTTCGACCTCGTTTCCCTCGGCGAGAAACTTCTCTTGGGCCTGTCTGAACTTGGCTGCGGATTCTTCGTACAGCCCTTCCTGGAATAGCCGCAGCCCCTCTTCCTTTAGCGCGCGCCCCGTGGTCTTCTCTGCCATGGCTATGCCTCCAATCTCAATAGGTGATCTCCAATAGGCCCTCAGCGATAGCACGCAGCCCGCCGACTGGCATCTGCGCGAGCCTCATCGCCACTTCCAGGTACTTGATACTCAGGGGGTGTGTAACGAATTCTTGCACATCTTTCGGAAGTGCGCGGAAAGAACGGAACGCTGCTTGTTGTTGGTGCCACTCTCCCACTGGACCTTCTTGGGTATCCAGGAAATAGTCCAGGGACACCTGCAAGCGCTGTGCCATCAATTCCAGTTCGGCCAATGGAATCGGACGCTCTCCGTACTCGTAATCGGCAATGCGCTTGGCCGAACAACCCACGACCTGCGCTAACTCCTTTTGGGAAATCTCGGCCTTCATCCGGGCATCGCGCAAGAGCGCCCCTATGATGACGCAGGGTCATAACCTCATGTAGGGGCGGCTGTTCCTCCTCGGGCGCTTCCGGCTCGCGCTCCCAGAAGTGCGTGATCGGCACCCTCAGCACGTAGGCCAGGACCTCCAGTTCGGGTAGGGATATGGGCTTACGGCCCTCTTCGTATGCTGTAATGGTGCTTGTGGGAACACCCAATGCCACTGCGCAGTCCCGCTTGGTCTTGTCTGCCCGTTCCCGCGCATTGCGCAACAACAGACCGATAATGCGATTTCGCAGGGCTATTTTCTCGTTCGCCATCTGGGCCTCCTATGGGTTCGCTCTCATGCTCGTACCGAGCCTCACTGCCAGTTGATTATAGCACAACCCGGGCAGACCACAAAATACGGTCACTCCCGGTTGACACCGGACGAGATTGACAAATCCGCTTTCTGTGGTATACTATACCTCAGTATTGTATAGCGAGGTGATGAACCCATGCCGATTTACGAATACTGTTGTGCCCGCTGTGGTGAAAAGTTCGAGATATTCGTGCGCTCGGCAGCGCAGCAGGCTGCGCCGATCTGCCCCACATGTGGCAGCATTGAGACACGCAAGGCGCTCTCGCTGTTCGGCGTTGGTGAAGCAAGCCGGAGCGGCGCGGGCGTCTCTTCATCCTGTGTCCCCGGCCCCACCTGAGCGATGCGCCGCTAAAAGGCCGTGTGCCTCGAGTAAGGAGTGGAGATGAAACTGAGCGATTCATCCAAGTCCGATCTGCTGAGCCGTGTGCGGCGTATCGAGGGGCAGGCGCGTGGCGTCGCCAAGATGATCGAGGAGGACCGCGATAGGTTCATGGAGTGGTACGCACGCTACAAGGTCACGCCCACCATCATGAACATCAATGTCTGGACGAAGCGCTGGCCAAGGCGCTCTCACGGCTAGCATAACGAGCAACCAGCAACCAGCAACCAGCAACCAGTAACCAGCAACCAGCAACCAGTAACCAGCAACCAGCAACCAGTAACCAGCAACAAGGAGCCAACAAATGCCTCTACTGAACCACGAGATCACAGAACATGTGCAGAACGATTTGGCCGCGCTGCCCGGGCCGGTGCGGCTGGTAATGTTCACCCAGGAGTTCGAATGCGAGTATTGCAAGGAGACCCGCCAGTTGGTCGAGGAAATCGCTGCACTCTCTGACCAGGTGACGGCCGAGGTGTACAACTTTGTCACCGACAAGGAAAAGGCCGAACAGTTCGGCGTGGACAAGATCCCGGCCATTGCCGTGATCGGCGCGCAAGACTATGGTGTGCGTTTCTACGGCTTGCCCTCCGGTTACGAGTTCGTCTCGTTGCTGGAAGCGATCAAGACCGTCGCGTCCGGTCAGACGCAACTGAATGCCGCGACGCTCGATGTTCTGCGCGGGTTGGACAGGCCGGTACACCTCCAGGTCTTTGTCACCCCTACTTGCCCGTACTGCCAGGCATCGGTAATCCTGGCGCATCAGATGGCCGTGGCCAGCCCACAGGTGCGGGCAGACATGGTCGAGGCGATGGAATTCCCGCAACTGGCGCTCCAGTATCAGGTGATGGGCGTGCCGCGCACGGTGATCAACGAGACGGTGCACGTCGAAGGCGCCGTGCCGGAGGAGGTGGTGCTGCAAAAACTGCAGGAGGCTCTCGCGGAGTGCTAAGATGGTCGAGACGTCGCTCTATGATCTCATCATCATCGGCGGCGGCCCTGCGGGCCTGACCGCGGCAATCTATGCCAGGCGTGCCGCACTCGAGACGCTCGTGCTCGCCGGGCCGCTTGCCGGCGGCCAGATCGCCAACACCGAGCGGGTGGAGAACTATCCCGGTTTCCCCGATGGCATCAGTGGCGCGGACCTGGCGCTGCGTCTGCAAGAGCAAGCCAGACGCTTCGAAGCGCAGATCGTGGCAGAGGCGGCAACGGCGGTTGATTTTTCCGCCGCGCCCTTTGACGTCACGGCGCGTGAGACCTATCGTGCGCGGGCGGTGATCATCGCCACCGGCGCTTTTCCACGTCGCCTGGGCGTGCCGGGCGAGAAGGAATTCTTCGGGCGCGGCGTTTCGACCTGTGCGACCTGTGATGCTTTCTTCTACAAGGACAGGCGGGTCGTGGTGGTCGGCGGCGGCGATAGCGCGATTGAGGAAGGGCTGTTCCTGACCAGGTTCGCCCGCGAGGTGATCGTCGTGCACCGGCGCGATCAACTGCGTGCGGCCAAGATCGCTCAGGAACGGGCCTTTGCCAACCCCAAGATGCGCTTTGTGTGGGACACGGTCGTGGAAGAGATCGTCGGCCAGCAGACGGTGAGCGGCGTGCGCGTGCGCAATGTCAAGACCGGCGAGGTATCTCACATCGAAACCGATGGCGTCTTTGTCTACATCGGGCTGGTCCCTATGACCAGGATTTTCGCCGGGCAGATCGCCCTGGATGAGAACGGCTATATCATCACCGACCATCGCCAACAGACGAATGTGCCGGGGGTGTTTGCGGCGGGCGACGTGCAGAACCCCCACTTTCGCCAGGTAGTGGTTGCCGCCGGCTCCGGCGCAGTGGCGGCGATCGAGGCGGAGCGGTTTCTGGTGGGGCAGGGGTATGTGGCGTGATTGGCAGACGGGATTTTCACCACCAAGACACGAAGCCACCAAGAGAGCGGAGGGATGCGCTCAAGATGGAACATCAATCGGCCCTTTGTGTCTTGGTGACTTGGTGGTAAGAGGACGTCTCTCTAGAGAGCATCGCAATGGAGGATAAGGTGACTCGTTGGCGCTATCGCATCACGATGCACACGGCGGACGACATTCTGGCGCTGCTGTCTGAGCCGGTGGAGGATGTGCCGTCGGCGATCTTTTGTGACGACGCGGGTGCTTGCTACTTTGACTCCGGCCCCAATCCGCTCACGCGGGCGGTCGAGGAGTTGCTGAATCGGGGCGGTGAGGAAGGCTGGGAACTGTTCCAGGTCGCGTTCCGGCCGGGTCAGATGATCGGCTTCTGGAAGCAACCGCTTGCGTGATGGCCGAGTACGATGCGATCATCATCGGGGCTGGGCCGGCAGGCGCCACGGCTGCCTTCTGGTTGGGGGAAGCCGGAAAGCGGGCGCTGGTGTTGGAGAAGGAGCGACTGCCCCGTTACAAGCCTTGCGGTGGTGGAGTGCCCCGGGCGGTGCTGACATCCTTCCCTTTATGATTTTTCCCCCGTGGTTGAGCGCGAGGTGAGGCGGGTGTGCTTTCGCTTCCGCGATGGGCAGCAGGTGACGGCTCGCCGCTGGCGACACTGCGGGAAGACGAGGCCGGGGTAGAGGTCGTGACCCGTGCGGGTGAGACGTTCCGTGCGCGTTACCTCGTCGGTGCCGATGGGGCTAACTCACATGTGGCGCGGCTGGTGGGGCTGCACCGAGACGAGCGCATGGGGATCGCCCTCGAAGTCGAGGTCACGACTGACAGTGCACTGTTGGAGCAGTATGCCGATATGGCGCTCTTCGTCTTCGGTGCGATGATGTGGGGCTATCTGTGGGTCTTTCCCAAGGCCGAAAGGCTTTCGGTGGGCATCGGCAACTTTAGGGGCAATTCCTCGACTTTGCGCGAGACTCTGCAGCAGGAGATGGGGCGTTTGGGCATCGTGATTGACGGCCAGCCTCAGCGCGGCCATCCGTTGCCGACCTATCCCCGGCACACGTCACTCCGGCGCGGGCGGGTGCTGTTGGCGGGCGATGCTGCCGCGCTCCTCGATCCGCTGCTTGGGGAGGGCATTCGCCATGCCGTCACGAGCGGCCGTTTCGCCGCTGAGGCGATTCTGGCCGATGACCAATCCGGCTATACACGGCGGGTGCAACGCGAGATCGGCGCCAATCTCTTGTGGGGGCGGCGCTGGGCATGGCCCTTCTACGAGCATCCACGGGGCAGTTTCGAATTGGCCGTGCGCAATCCGCGTTTCCTGGCCGAGTTTATGCGCCTGCTCGCCGGGCGGACGACGTATCGGCGGATGGCGCTGCGTGCGCCGCTCAACTTGCTGTTGGGGTTGGGCCGGCGAGTGCCGGTGGAGTGTGGGCAGACGAAATCATCGCCATAGGAGACAGATATGCTAGGTCGAACTTACCAAGAGGTGCCGGCCGAGGCTGCCGGCCCAGGCATCACCATCCGCTGGGTAATCGGCAAACCGGAGGGTGCGCCCAATTTCGCGCTGCGCGTGGTCGAGTTCGCGCCGGGGGCGGTGTTTGCCCCACATCAGCACCCCTACGAGCACGAGATCTTTGTCTTGGAGGGCGAGGGGATGGCGCAGGGGCCAACAGGCGAGGTCGCGATGCGGCCAGGGATGGCGCTCTACATCCCGCCCGACGAGGTACACGGCTATCGCAACACAGGCCCAGGGCCGCTGCGCTTTATCTGCGTCATCCCGCATCAATCCAAGTGACAGGACACGCGACACGGGGCACGTGATGCGTGATACGTGATATATGAGTCATCGAGGAGGCGTTATGGCATCAGAAGCGAAGGTAACATGGGTTGGGCCGGGGTTGCGGCTGGTAGGTGAGGCCTCTAGTGGCCCGGCCATCGTGCTGGATCACGCTTTGCCGGATGAGGAACGGCCAGAGTCCGGGCCCCGGCCGATGGAACTCTTGCTTATCGGCCTGTGCGGCTGCACGGCGATGGACGTTGTTTCGATCCTGCAAAAGAAGCGCCAGCCCTTCACCGGCCTGGAGGTCAGGGCGACCGCCGAGCGGGCCGAGGAGCACCCCAAGGTCTACACCCAGATTCATCTGGAGTACGTCGTGAAGGGCAAGGGCGTAGAGCCGCAGGCGGTAGAGCGGGCGATCGAACTTTCGGAGACCAAGTACTGCTCGGCGGCGGCGATGCTGAGCAAGGCGGCGCGGATCACGACATCGTATCGCATCGAAGAGGCGTGAGCCGGTGTTGCGGTTGGGTGCGCACGAGTCCATCGCTGGCGGGTTGCACAAGGCGTTCGAGCGCGCGCAGGCTGTCACGTGCGACGCGGTGCAGATCTTTGTCAAGTCGAACCGTGCCTGGGCGGTGCAGCCGCTCACCGGCGAGGACATTGCGCTCTTTGCGGCGAAGGCAACGGAAACGGGCATCGTGCCGGTGGTGGGGCACGCCTCGTACCTGCTGAATCCGGCCGCGCCGGACGAAGCGCTGTGGGCCAAGTCGCGTGATACGCTGATCATAGAACTGGAGCGTTGCGAGGCGTTGGGGCTGCCGGGGCTGGTACTGCATCCGGGGTCTCATATGGGCGCGGGCGAGGAAGCGGGATTGGCGCGGGTGGCCCAGGCGTTGGGCGAGGTCCACGCGGCTACACCCGGTTTTCGTGCGCAGGTTTGGCTAGAGACCACCGCCGGGCAGGGCACTAATCTGGGTTACCGCTTCGAGCAATTGGCCTGGCTGATCGCGCACACGCCGCAGGGGGAGCGGCTGGGCGTCTGCTTGGACACCTGTCACATCTTTGCCGCCGGTTACGAACTGCGCACGCCGGAGGGGTATGCCGCGACGATGGCCGAGTTCGAGCGCGTCGTGGGATTGGAACGCTTGAAGGCACTGCATCTGAACGATTGCAAGGGCAACCTTGGTGAACGCAAGGATCGCCACGAGCATATTGGCCAGGGCACCATCGGGCTGGAAGGCTTTCGCCACCTGCTGAACGATCCGCGGCTGGACGGTCTACCGGCGTTCCTGGAGACGCCCAAGAGCGACGACTTGCACGAGGATCGCGAGAACCTTGCCGTGCTGAGGTCGCTGATCGGATGAGTATCTACGACGACATCTCTACTGTGTACGACCGGGGGATGCTGCCGCTGGAGTGGTTGGTGCTGCGGCGACTGCGGCGGCGGCTGTTCCCACGGCTGCAAGGGGACGTGTTGGAATTGGGGGCCGGCACGGGCGTCAACCTGCCGCTCTACGGGCCGGAGGCGCGCGTGGTGGCTTGCGACGTCAGCCGCCAGGTGTTGGGTTGGGCGGCACGCCGCTGCACGCGGGCGCGCGTGATGCTCGTGCAGGCTGACGCGCAGCGGCTGCCGTTTGCCAGCGGCAGTTTCGCCACCGCGGCCGCATCGCTCACCTTCTGCTCCGTCGCCGACCCGGTGCGGGCGCTGGTGGAAGCGCGGCGCGTGCTGCGTCATGATGGGCGGTTGGTGCTGCTGGAGCACACGCGGGGGAGCGGATTGGGCGGTTGGCTGACCCGACTGTTCGATCCGTTGTGGCGGATGTGGAGCCGCGAGTGCCACCTGGATCGCGAGACGGCGCGCAGCGTGGCCGAGGCGGGGTTTGCGCTACAGCGGATGGAGCGATACTGGCTGGGCATCGTGCGGGTGATCGAAGCGGCGGCTTGAGGAAGAGATGGATGAGATCCTATACCGGCTGTGTGGTTGGCTGTTCGATCTCAACACAGAATAGGATTTAGTATGTGATTCCCTCCCGAGGTTGGTTTCAGACAACCTGTATGCACTCGTCAAGCAGCGGTGCTGATGTCTGGGAGTGTTCTGATTGAAAAGGGGTATCCGATGGAACGTTTCTTGCGTGAGAATGGCCTATTCATCGCGGTCATCGCCGTGATGATCGCGGCCTACCTGTACCTGCGCACGCCGGGCGATAAGATGGCTTCCACTGCGGCGTTCGATGCACAGGTTTCGGCAGGCACGCCCACACTCGTCGAGTTCTATTCGAACACCTGAAGCGGCTGCCTGCTGGCCAAGCCCATCGTGGATGGGCTCGAGCGGGAGTTGCAGGGCCGAGCGCAGGTACTGCGGCTGAACGTGATGGACGAAGTAGGCGGGCAACTGGCAGCGCGCTACAGCGTACGCGCGGTGCCCACTTTTGTGTTGCTAGACGGTGGGGGGCGGGTCGTGTTGACCCAGGTGGGAACGCCCAACAGGGCAGCGATTATGGAGGCCATTGCGGATTGAACGGCTGTGAGAGTACGAGAGACGCAACCCATGACACATTCCGAGTGACGATCCATCGCGATGTAATGTGTCAGTTGTGTAGCGTGCTGGATGACATGCGCCGAGTTTTTTCGAGGAGAACCCAGACGACGAACTCGGTCAGATGGTCGCACAACAAGGGTTGGGCGATGATCACGACCCCCCGTCGCGATTGGCATTCTAGAAGGAGTTGGGGAGATGAGCGTTGACTTCATACCCAGTGGTACAGTCCAAGTGCCCGATTTGCCGTTGCAGGACAGTGTGCGATTGCCGGCCCAGCGGACGGCAGTCGTCGTCGTGGATATGCAGAATGACTTTGTCAAGCCCGACGGCGCGCTCGTCGTTCCATCAGCCGGAGAAACCATCCCACGCATTCGGCGGTTGCTGGAGGCAGCGCGTGCCCACCATGTGCGTATTGCCTACACCCAAGACACGCACATCGAGCACGACGCGGAGTGGGAGCAATGGCCGCCGCACGTCCGCGCCGGGACGTGGGGCTGGGAGATCGTCGAAGAACTCACGCCACAGCCCGAAGACCTGGTCTGTCAGAAGAATCGCTACGATGGGTTCTACGGTACCTGGTTGGAGCACTACCTGAGCCGCGTCTGGCGGGTTGAGCACTTGGTCATCGTGGGAACGGTATCGAACATCTGCGTGTTGCACACCGCGGCGTCGGCAGGGTTACGCCACTTTCACATCGTCATCCCCGCCGATGGCGTCTCAGCGCTCAATGACTTCGACCAGGCGCTCACGCTGCGCCAGATCTCGTGGCTCTATGCCGGCAGCGTCGTGCGGAGCGTAGCGGACATCCAGTTTGAGGGATAGTATCCGGGGTTCCCTGAGTGAGAGGTTAGCGATGAGTGAATCAGCACGGGTCAGCGCGCTGGGGATCGCCGGCGGCCCGCGGGAGGGTTCCTACTGCTGGAGGCCCTGGTCGGGTGGACGCTGCGCCTGCGAGGAAAAGGGGAGAACGGCCGATTAGGTGTGCTCATGAAACCATCCGACCGCCGGACCATTGAAGGCATTCTGTTCACCGACGAATATCAGCTCACCATGGCCCAACTCTACTACCGGATGGGCCTGCACGAGAGACCCGTCCAATTCGAGCACTTCTTCCGCAGTTATCCCGACTACGGTGCTCACAGGGCCGGCTACTGCATCAACGCCGGTCTGGAGTGGCTGCTGGACTGGATGCGAGATGCCCACTTCGGCGACGAGGATGTCCGATACCTGCGTGTCCAGACGGGTCAGGGGGAAAAGCGCCTATTTGCTGACGATTTCTTGGACTGGCTGCAGCGATGTGGCACATTCGTCGGCATCACGATGCGGGCCATTCCGGAGGGGCGCGTGGTGCATCCTGGAGTTCCTCTCACCATGGTCCAGGGCCCGCTGGCGATGGCGCAGATTCTGGAAACGCCACTGCTCAACCATCTCAACTACCAGACGCTCGTCGCCACAAAGGCCTCTCGGCTTCGCCTGAGCGGGCGGAGTCGGCCGCTGCTGGAGTTTGGGTTGCGACGGGCACAGGAGCGAGGGGCCAACGCGGGAGCACGCGCAGCTCTCATCGGCGGCGCCGATTTCTCCTCCAATGTCGGCCTCTCCCATGTACTGGGATATCCACCCAAAGGAACTCACGCCCACAGCATGATTCAGGTCTTTATGGCGCTTGGTGAGAGCGAACTCGATGCCTTCCGCGCCTATGCGGATGTCTATCCCGACGACTGTCTGCTGCTGGTTGATACCATCAACACACTGGAGAGCGGCATCCCCAACGCGATCCGGGTTTTCGAGGAACTGCGGCGCAAGGGGCACAAACCGGTCGGCATTCGCCTGGATTCAGGAGACCTGGCTTATCTCAGCATCCAGGCTGCCAGGATGCTGAATGATGCCGGTTTCCCCGATACGACGATTGTTCTCTCGAACCAACTGGATGAGCTGGTCATCCTGCAGATTCTTGCCCAGATCGAGGAGGAGGCGCCGCGTTATGGGGTTGACCCAGACCAGTTAATCAATCGGCTGGTGTACGGTGTGGGCACGCGCTTGATCACGTCGCAAGGCGCCCCTGCACTGGATGGCGTATACAAACTGGTGGCCGTGCAAGATGGTGAGAAGTGGGTGCCGGCCATCAAGGTCTCGGAGACATCGGACAAGACCCTGAATCCCGGCGATAAGCGTGCCTGGCGTGTATATGACCAGCGAGGCAAGGCGACGGCGGACTTGCTCAGCCTCGCGGACGAGGATCCTCGGGAGATGGACCGCATTGTCTTGCACCACCCGACGGAGCACGCGATCTATCGGATCCTCGAGCGGAATGACGTGGCGGAGATCGAGCCACTCCTGATAGAGGTGCTGAAAGATGGCAGGCTCGTGTATGATTTGCCGTCCATCGAGGAGATGCGTAGGCGGCGCGAGGCCGACCTGCAGCGATTGGACCCCGGCGTGCAGCGGATCGTGAACCCGCATGGCTATCACGTCTCGCTCACTCAGAGGCTGTGGGATCTGAAGCAGACGCTGGTTGAGGCGGCCCTGAGAACTTCCCGCGCCGGATAGTCCTAGAGGCCCTGGAACGGTGCCGAGCCCATAGCCTCCGGATGCCCGAATTGAAGAACGGCCCGGTAGGCCTGAATCCCTTCGCATACATCGCCATGTTTGCTTGAGAACGGAAACACAAAACCCGCCCTTTCCAGGCGGGTCTATATGGTGCCGAGACCCGGAGTTGAACCGGGGACTCCCTGATTTTCAGTCAGGTGCTCTACCAGGCTGAGCTATCTCGGCGCAACAGATATTGTATCGCAACTACAGGGTTTGTCAAGCAAGCCATGGTCTCGATCACCGTGCCCTCGGATCGGGGCCGTAGGAAGCCAATGGTGCTCCTATGGTTCGTCATCAGGAAGCCCTCTATCCAAGACCCTCCTTGTCAGCGTCAGCGCCTCCTCCCGCGTCCGTACCTCGCCGGCTGCCTGGGCTTCTCGCAGCAACTCCAGCAATCGCCCGATCTGTGGGCCGGGCTCCAGGCCGAAGGCGGCGATCAAGTCACCGCCGGTGATCAACGGCGGAGGGGAGATGGTTTCCTCATGGCGCTCGAACCAGTGGGTCAGCAGCGTCTCTGCCACGTCGAGCAACCGCGCCCAACGCGCTTCCTCCAGGCGCGGCCCCCAAATCGCCAGATGGTCGGCCAGGGCAAGGAGTACCACGTCTACTCCCGCACAGCCCGTGGCGCGGAAGTAGCGATAGATGGCGCGGCGGGTGAGCGGCCCACCCTGGGCCAGGAAAGCCGGGCGCAGGTGCTGCCCGACGATCACGCGCACGCGTTCCTCCTCATCGCGGCTAAAGCGTAGTTGTGCCATCCGCTTGACCGCGATCTGTGCCCCCACCGGCTCGTGGTTGTAGAAATGGATGTGACCGTCTTCGTCCTGTGAGCGGGTTCTGGGCTTGCCCACGTCGTGCAGGAGCGCCGCCAATTTGAGCAAGGTGGCCCGGTCGCGTCCACCGCTGACCTCGACCGCCAGATGGGCGCTGACGTCGCCCGCGAACTGGCCCAAGACCCGCGCCAGGTCACCCCAGGCGGAGACACTCGAGTTGTTACTGCCACAAATGGCGGCGATGATACCTTCCAGCGCGTCCATCGTCGCCAATGTGTGTTGCCACACGTCGAGATAGTGGGGCGGGGATTGCTCAACGCCCTTGAGGGTCTCCAGTTCCGGAATCACGTAGACAAGCAGACTCAACTCGTCCAGCCGTCGTAAGGAGGCGGCTGCACCCGGCAGCGCGAGCAGGCGCGCGAACTCGTCGCGTATCCGCTCGGCGGAAGGCTGCGCCAGCCAGGGCGCGTCGCGCAGGATCCGGCCCACCGTTTCCGGTTCGATCTCAAATCCCAGTTCGGCCTCGATGCGCACGGCACGTAACAGCCGAAGCGGGTCATCCCGAAAAACCCACTCGCTCACCGCGCGGACACGCCGGGCCTGCAGGTCATCCCGGCCTCCGGTCGGATCCACCACCACGCCGTTCTCCCCCAGTGCGAGCGCGTTGACGGTGAAGTCACGTGCTGCGAGGTCGGCTTCCAGCGTCTCGCCGCGCAGCACGGCAAAGTCGAGTTCCATCCTGGCGCCGCTCTCGGTGGTGAGGATGACGCGCCCGGTGTCGCGCTCGGCGTCGAGCGGGTAAAAGTCGCCGCCCAGCGCATCGGCCACGGCGCGTGCCAGGCCCAGCGCATCCCGCTCGACGGCGAAATCCCAGTCGTGGATGGATCGCCCCAGCAGGGCATCGCGCACTGCGCCGCCCACCGGCCAGAGTCGCACGCCACGTTCGGCGGCCAGGCGCTGCACGGCCCGCCAGGGCCACTCAGGCAGGGAGATGCTTGTC
>FWWM01013942.1_pt1 | contig 12823 bp, 11 predicted proteins | sample 2228351 | NCBI WGS metagenome assembly FWWM01 (sample SAMEA103939774, study PRJEB20133) | metagenome | reverse complement strand
AATTGGTTGGGCGTGGGTGCAAGCACCCACCCTACGCGTGGGTGCAAACAGCCAGCCTACTGAACCTGAATTGGTTGGGCGTGGGTGTAAGCACCCACCGTACTCGTGGGTGGAAGCACCCGCCCTACTTTGGCTATGGATGGCTGTTGGGAGACCGGTCCATGGGCCGCGCCGTGCTGATCGCCTGTCTGCCTTGGATAGGCTGCCTGGTGCTCTTGGTGGCGGTGCTGTTTGCGCTGGTCCGTTGGAACCGGGCGCGGCCCCAGTGGCACCGTCTGGCTTGGCTGCACCGCGACCAGGGCGGCTCGGTGCAGAGCCTCAGCTTCGTACTGACCGTCCCCCTTTTCGTGTGGGTGATGCTGTTCATCGTGCAGGTGACCCAGTTGATGATCGCCACGGTGGTGGTGCACTACGCGGCCTATGCGGCGGCCCGAAGTGCGGCGGTCTGGATCCCCCAGCGAATCGGCAACGGCGAGCTGGAGAACTGGTTCCCGTGGTATCTGCCCGACCCCGAAGCGCCCCAGCAATTTCCCGTCCTTAACCCCGGAGAACCGGGCTATGGCCCCAGCGCCGGCGGCGTAACCTACCTGGTGCAGCCCAATAGCCTCAAATACCGCAAGATCCGGCAGGCGGCCCTGCTGGCCGTGGCCCCGGTATGTCCGTCGCGAGACCTCGGTCTGCCGGTGGATGCCCAATCGGCCGAGCTTGCCGGGCTCATGGAACGGGCATTTGCGGCAATGGCACCCCGGCGTGCGGTCCCCGCGGCCATCCTCCCCCGGCTCCGCAACAAGCTGGCTTATGCCAGCGGCACTTTGCAGCTTTCGCGATGGGATGATAGCGTAGGGGGTTGGATATACGAAGACGTGCCGCTGACCGACGTCCAAGTCCGCTTCTTCCACCCCAATACCGAGCCGCCGCTGGTCCCCTGGTACATCGAGCCCCACTGGGAAGAGTTCTTTCCCGGGGCGGAACTGGGCTGGCAGGACCATGTGACCGTAACGGTGACACACCAGTTGGCCCTGTTGCCCGGTCCGGGCCAGTTGTTGGCCAGCCGCGTGCTTCGCCACCCCGGCCATGTGCAGGACCCCCTGAGCCGGCGCATTGCCGAAGGCCAGTCGGCTGGGGAGCGGGTGTACGTGTATCCTGTGACGGCTACGGCCACGCTCGGCATCGAAGGCGACAAGTCGGTGCTTGCCTATGTGTATCCGGCGGAAATCGTTGCAGGAAGGTAAGGGCCGAACCTCCACGGCCACGGGATGCCGGCTCCGGGGCCTGGCCCCCGGCGGGGTGCGGGTCGCACGCGCCCTGCTCGGTTGGCCTGCGTCCTTGCACCGCAGCCAAGACGGGGCGTTGAGCATCCTTTCGGTCTTTGCGGTGTTGGTTCTGACCATGCTGTTGGGCATGGTGATGAACGTGGGGCGGCATGTGGACGGGAAAATTCGGCTTCAGAATGCGGCCGACGCCGTGGCCTACTCGGGCAGCGCCGGCGTGGCCCGGGGGCTGAACGCCCTGGCGTTCAGCAACCATCTGCTTTGCGATGTGTTTGCCGTTACCGCCTTCATGCGCGAGGCCCGCGATCGGAACGCCCAGCGCTATGTGCCGGCGATTCTCGCCGCCTGGGACCAGATCGGGCCGGTGTTCCAGAGGTCGGGCTTTCCCAAGTTCGAGCGCCTAGGGGCCGCCATCGTGCGCAAGACCCCGTTGGAGCGGGAACTGGTGCGGACCTACAGCGACTGGGCCGCCGCAGCTTCCGAACGGATCCTTCCCTTGATGGAAGAAATCCTCCGGCAGGAGATGATTCCCGAGTACCAGCGGGCGGTGGTCCGCACGTTCCCCGAGCTGGCCCAGATGGCGGCCGCTGAGGCGGCTCGACGCGACGGGAACCCCGCGCGCGGCCGCGGCCTCGTTTTGGGAGTCCTCTGGCGGACCGGCGACGGCACGGAGCCGCCCACGCCGGTGGGCGGCCCGATGGAAGGCTACCGGCCCACCCTGCCGGTCGTCGATCCCGTGTTCGAAGCGGCTCTGGGCAACCCGGGCTATCTGGCCCGCGCCCGCAGCCTGCGCAAACGCTGGTCCCAGCACTACCTCGACCTGTGGAACTATTACACCATGTACATCTTCGACCACGAGGCGAAGATGTGCCAGTTCGGCAGCCTGTGGCGGAGCTTCACCTGCGGGCAACTCCGCCAACTGCTGGACGTGGAATACCCCAACGCCAACCTGCCGCACCTACTCCGCGCGGATGGGTCCGAAATGCTCAACCCGCAGGAGGAACTCGCCCGGGACTACACCTTTGTGGGCGTGGCCTATTGGCACCGCATGCCGGAGCTGTTGCCCGGGCTGTTCCGCACCCCGACCGCCAGCGACGCCGTCGCATGTGCCGAAGCGCGGGTTTTCATCCCCCGCAGGCGGCTGGTGTGGTTGCCCCTTGGCCCGACTTCGAGCGGCATAACCATAGGTGGCGTGCCCGGCGATTTCCCCACCTTGCCGCCGGAAGGAGAACCCACGCCCCCTGCGCCAGGTGGCGAAGCGGGGTATCGCGTGGGCCGGCAGCCCGGCCGCTCGGAAGCGTGGGACTTGTTCAACCAGAACTGGACGGCCCAACTGGTGCCCGTTGCCCACCCTTCGGTCCCGGCGATCTTGCAAACCATCCCCCCCTTGCCGGCCTTTGTGCGCGAAGGGTATCAACTGCCCAGCCTGGGCGGGCTGTCGGCCGAAGACGTGGCCCGGCTCAACACGCATTGAACGGGAACCGATGGGAAGAAGCGCTATGACCGCATCGCACCGCCACGGCCTGGCCACCCTGGAGTTCGTCCTGGCGCTGCCGATCTTGCTGTTCTTGATGGCGCTGGCGTTGAACTTCGGCACGGCGGCCAGTTGGAAGGTGCGGGCGTTGGTCGCCGCGCGGCACGCGGCATGGTCCACCCGGCCTCCACGCACGGGGTTTCAGTACCCGCGGCCGGAGAACTGGCCCCTGACGGCCAACTTGGGGGCCGGGAGAGCGGCCGATTTCCCGCCCTTGGACGACCCGCGGGTGTATCATCCGGTGGTTCGCGGGCCGACCTTGCCTTTCGGCACCACGGTCAACTCGGCGGTGTTGGACCCGTCGCGGGGCTTTCGCCAGGGGTCCTCGGGCATCTGGCGGCAGTTCCCGCTGTTGCGGCGGATGGGCGGCTACAGCCTTTCGGCCGGCACGAACCTGCTGGATAACCTCTGGCAGTTCTGGCGTCAGGGGCTACGGAGCAACAGCCACCGGCGGATTCCGGTTCTTTATGGGCTGGCCCAGGCCCCGGCCGCTTACGCCCAGGCGTATGTGCGGGCGGTGCTGGCCATCCTCCGCTTCCCGCTGCGCAACGACCTGCGTCCCCTGGACCGCGACGACGAATTCTGGGCCTACGGGCAGCGGTTTCCGCAGCTTCGGATTGGCGTGCCGGACTTTCATCCCCGGCCGGATGCGTTTTGCAGTTTGGACCGGGCGGTGGCCGATGCCGCGGTCGCCGACCTCTTGGACCGCATCACGGGGCGCGTGGACCGCGATACGTCGGGCAATGTGAGGCGGCGGGTCCCCGGGGTTCCGGAAAACATGACGCGGGCGTTCATCGGGCTGTATCGAGCCGTGATTCAAGAGCTGCAAAACCAGTTGAACGCCGTCCCCCCGCCTCCCCCGAACCAAAGGATCGCCATCCAAGCCGAAATCGACCAGCTCCAAACCAAGATCGATATCCTCCAAAAGTTCCTGCAAACCCTGTGAGAGGCGGGCCGGAGTGCTACCTCGCCGGTACCGTGCAGGTGTTCGTGCCCACCGCGGGGACCGAAGGGGCTGGACCGCATGGGTGCCGGTCCCCAGGCATCGGCCGCCCCAGGCGACATGGCCGCAGGCACGAGGCCGCAGGTGCAAGTACCTGGTTGGGCATCGATGCAAAGTTTCGCCGAACTTGCCAACCGCATCTCGACGTGGACCACGCGGCTGGTGCTCAGCGTGCTGGTGGTGCTGGCTGGCTGGGGTTTCGGCCGGCAAGTGATGGAGTGGTGGGCGGCCGGGCCGGCCGGCGGTCCGGCTCCCGCGGCGGACGGGGACCTTGAAGAGTTATCGGCCCGGGAGCCGCAGATGGTCCTTTCCGACGGCCGCTGGGCGATGACGTGGCAGGGTAGCGCGGCCTCGCAGGACGAGGCCCTGGCCGTGCTGCGGGCCCGCTGCCAGCCGCTGGTGGCCGGAGCACCCCTGCCAGCCGATCCGCCCGGCCCCGCCGAACAACGCCTTCTGGCCCTCCTGGCCGACACGCCCCCGGTGGCCGAACAGCCCGGCCAGTGGAGCCTTTACCAGAAGGAAGGCCCCCTGGCCTTGGTGGTAGGCACGCGCACGGCCGACATTGCCGGTAGCCCCTCGGCCGGCGCCGGGTCCGCCCAGCGCCGCGTGGTGGTTTGGGGTTTGGCCCTTCCCCACGGCGAGGCGGACTGGAGGGCCTATGCGTTCCACCCCGCCGTTCGCTAAGACCCGCTATGGGGCGGCGGTTTTTGCGGTTCGTCCTGGCGGAGGCGGTAGCCGACGCCGCGCACCGTTTCAATACGCGTCCCCATCGCGCCGAGCTTGCGCCGCAGGCCGACAATCTGCACGTCAATCGAGCGGTCGGTCACCAGGCTGTCCCCCTCGTGGATGGCGTCGGCAATCTGGGGCCGGGTGAACACCCAGCCGGGCCGGCTGGCAAGCACCCGCAGCACGCGGAACTCGGTGGGGGTAAGCTTGACCGGCTCGCCCTCGACCAGCACTTCGTGCCGGCCGGGATGGATGTGCAGGCCGTCGATCTCGATGGTCTCGACGGCCTGGGGCGGTTCGTGGCGGGCCCGGCGCAACACCGCCCGGATCCGCGCCACCAACACCCGGGGGCTGAAAGGCTTGGGCAGGTAGTCGTCGGCGCCGAGTTCCAGGCCGCTGACCACATCGGCCTCTTCCGACTTGGCGGTGAGGATCACCACGGCCGTGCCCCGCGTGGCCGGATCGCTCTTCAGCCGCCGGCACACGTCCAGGCCATCGACCCCGGGGAGCATCAGGTCCAGGACGATGAGATCGGGGGGGTCGCGGCGTACGGCGGCCAGGGCTTGCTCGCCGGTTGCAGCGCACGAGACGCGGTACCCTTCGCGCGCCAGGTTATAGCGCAAGAGTTCCTGGATTTCCGGTTCGTCTTCGACCACCAGGATGCGTTCATGTGCCATCGGGCCGCTCCTTGTGGACCGCCCACCATTGCCGGAGGCGGGCCAGCCCCTCGGCCGAGGTTGCCCGGTAACCGGGGACGGCAGCGGCCGATAGATAGGGGTCCTCGGCCGGCTGCAAGCCGAACTCGCTGGGTACCTGTCCGTGCCGCTGCAAGAGCATCGCCCCAGCGGTGGCGGCGATCTCGGGCGGTGCCTGCGGGCCCAGCACCAAAGGCTCGGTGCGGGCCAGAAGAGCCCCCAGCCACGCCTCCGATTCGGGCGAGGGGTTGCGCGCGGCGATGGCCAGGACGGCCACCACGTCCAGCCGGTAGGGGGCGCTGGGGCGGGGGGGCAGGAGGCGTTCGGCCTGGATGGCCCGCAACAGCCCCGGTACTGCCTCCGGGGTTCCCACCTGCACCAGCACTTCGCACAGCGTGCCGTGCCGGCTGGTCTCCCCCACGCGCCCGCGCGCCGGGGCCAGCTCGTCGGCCAGGGCGCCGGCCGGCCAGGCGGCGTCGGGCAAGCGGGCCCGCTCGTCCTCGGGGATGGGCTGATCCTCGACCAGCTCCAGAAATGCCCCCGCAAAGCGGGACAACTCCACGCGATCCAACAGCCGCAACATGTTCAGCTCCGCGGCCGACAGCGGCTGCCGCCGCGCCAGCATCCACTGGAAGGTCCGCCGGCTCAATGCCGCTAGCCGGGCCCCGATGGGCATCTCGCACACATACTGGTACGCCATCAGCCGCCGCGGTGAGGTCAGGTTGACCAATTGGAACAGATACCCCGGCTGCTTGGGATGCGGAAAGGCGACTCCCACCGGGTAGTCGCCCGGCGACAGATTCTGGCCGCTGACGCAGTGCGCCGTCTGATCGTCAATGCGGTCGAAATGGCTCGGTCGTTCCGCCCCCGGCCCCAAACTGGGCACGCCGACAACCAGCCATTGCGTGCCGACCAGCCGGCAGGGCATCTGCGGGCTGAGCCGGCCCCAGCATTCGGCCACCATGGCAGGACGGGTGAGTTCCAGCAGCTTGCGGATGCGTTCCGTGGCCTGGGGAGTGAGGCCCGGACGCCCAAGCGCCCCTTCCAGCGCTTGGCGGATCCGGGGCACGTGGTCGTCCCAAGCCAGCGCATCCTGGAGCTGGAGCATCGCCTGCTCCGGCAACGAGGGTTGGCCTGGCCCGCCGTGGCCCGCGCCCGGCTGCACCAACTGCTCGATCCATTGGGCCACCTGGCTCTCCGTCGGCGGCGGCAAAATCCAGAGTTTCGGATCACTGGACAGCCACGCCCGGCGGGCCTGCTTGTACACCGCTTCCAGCCACCTTCGGCCGTCCAGCGAGAGGTCTTCGCGGCTCAGGCGCCCCTTGATCCGAAGCAACACTGCGGCGGCCAGTCGAGGGTGGCCGACAAGCCACTCCAGACGCTGGCGGGCACTGGTCCGCTGCCCGAAGTCCGCCGCCTCCAATTGGTCTACCAGCCGGTCGATTTCCGCTTGGGCGACTTCGGGTGCGGGCAAGTCGGGCAAAGTGGGCAGCAAGGGCAGCAAGGCCTCCAGCGATCGGCGGACCTCGAACGAAGTGTTCGGAGCCACCAGAATCCGCGACACCTCGGCCGCCAACACGCGCGACGCTTGCGGATCGGCTGCCAGGCGCCGCAAGCGCGCGGCCGCCTTCTGGCGCGTTTCATACCGATCCGAATCGAGCTGCCCGATAAGTCCCGCCACCTCGGCGGTTTGCCTCGCGGCATCGGCAGGCAACGGCTCAGCCGCCACGCACACGGCCGCCAGGGCCAGCCAAATCATCGCCAACCCCATCACCCAGGCCGCAATGCCTCCCAGGACCGCCACCCGGGCAGATTGCGGTCGGTCTTGCGGCCAGCGGCCAGTTCTGCTACAAGACCGCCTTGTCCTCATCGCGCTCAGGGGTGGCATTTTGGCAAGCACGGCAGGGAAGGGAAACCGACCATGCGGTCCTTCGTGTTTCGGGTTTTGGGTGCCGCCGCCTTGGTGGGGGCTGCCCTCATGGTCCCTGTCCGGGCAGAGACCGCTCGGCTTAACGCCGCGCAGATCAAGGCCGGCTTACGCACAGCCACTCCGGAGGAAAACGGATTTGTGGACCGGGTGGTCGGCCTGGCCCAGGCGGGCACCTTACCCCCCCAGTTGGTCGAAAGCACCTTCCAGTGGGCTCGCAAAAAGCCTAAGTTCCGGTTCCAGTATTTCAAACGGGGATTAACTCTCCGCGCGGCCCGGTTGGGTATCACACTTTGACCCGGCAGTCGGGTGGTGCTCCGCGCCCACGCCCAAGGAGGGTAGGTGCTTTGCACCCACGCGCACGCCGCCGCACGCCGGGCAAGTCGGGTGGGTGCTTTGCACCCACGCCCAATAAATGTCAATTCAGCCCGCATGCCGAGCACGCACCCTACAAACTGCGTGCTTACAAACCGCGTGCCGAGCCCGCAGCCTACAGGTTCAGTATTCCCCGGCGGTCCGCGGGTGTCAAATCCTCCCTGCTGGCCCAGCCCGCAACGTAATCCCAGTTGGGCAGCGTGGCGCGATAATCCTCGGGTTGGTTCTGGAGGGCCTGGCCGGTTACAGCCCCACGATGCTGTACCCGGCATCGACGTGAAGGGTTTCGCCGGTCAAGCCGCCTGACAGGCGGCTGAGGAGATACAGGGCTGTGGTGCCGAGTTCCTCGAAGGTAACGTTCCGGCCCAGGCAGGATTTGCGGGCCGCGTGCTCGCGCATCTGGTCAAAGTCGGCGATTCCGGCCGAGCTTAGGGTGCGCATAGGGCCGGCACTGATGCAATTGATGCGTAGTCCCCGGCCCATGCGGCCCAGGTCCCAGGCCAGGTAGCGAACGCTGTGTTCCAGTGCGGCCTTGCACACGCCCATCAGGTTGTAGCCCGGCATGACCTTTTCGCCCCCGAAGTAGCTGATGGTGACCACGGTCCCCTCGTCATTCAGCAACGGGGCGGCATGGCGGCAGCAGGCCACCAGGCTGTACACGCTGATATCCATGGCCAAATGCCATCCGGCGCGGCTGGACTCCAGGTAGGGGCGCCGCAAGTCGTCCGGCGGGGCGAAGGCAATGGAATGGATAAGGAAATCGAACCGGCCATAGGTGTCGCGCATGGCGTCGAACACTCGGGCGATATCCTCATCTTTCTGGACATCGCAGGGGAGCACGAGCCGCGGCTGGTGGGGTTCCACCAACCGCCGGACCCGGCGTTCGTTCGAGGGGGTGGGGAGGTGGGTAAAGGCCAGTTCGGCCCCTTCGGCATACAGGGCCTGGCTCATGGCCCAGGCGATGCTCCGGTCGTTGGCCACCCCCATGACCAACCCGATCTTGCCGTGGAAGAGGTTGCCCATTGTTGGGTTCCAAGCTTGCTTTGCGCAGAATTGACGGAGCGGGGTGGCGGACAGTGCCCCGGGCAACTGGATGCCCGCCGGGCCCCACACAGCTTGCCGCGCCCCATGGCCGGGGCCGGCACCGGCGGGTTCCGCCGGCGCGCTGGCCGGCGGGCTTAGGGTTCGCGGGGGACGGGTCCGGCCAGGAGTTCGTACTCCTCCAAGGGCGAAGCGTCGCCGCTGAGCACCTGCTCCAGGTTCATCCGGAGCACAGGAAGCTGGTTCTCGATGAACCGCCGTGCCACCCGTTTCTTCCGTTCGTTCACCGCCCCCTGCCCCAGGAGCAGGTGCCCGATGATGACCACAATGGCCGCATCCACCAACCGCCGTCCCGAAAGGTCCAAATACGACGTGGGCTGCCCCTTGACGAATTGCACCGCCTCGAGGATCCGCTCTTTGGCCTCGATGAGCTTCTGCTTCAGGCCCGCCAACAGGGGATCGCTGTACGGGAGTTTCTCGAAGTCGGCCACGTAGGTCTCCAGGGCTCCGGAGGCGACGCCGCGGATGGCGGCCACGATCTGAAGCTGGCTGGTCCCCTCGTAGATCGTGGTGATCCGCGCGTCGCGCAGATAGCGCTCCGCCGCATAGTCCTTCATATAGCCGGACCCGCCGAGCACCTGGAGCGCCTGGTTGGCCACCGTGCAGGCCATCTCCGAGCAATAGTATTTGCTCATCGGTGTGAGCATGCCGTTGATGCGTTTCCAAAGCCTGGCGGCCTGTTTGCGGTGTTTTTCTTCGTCTTTGTCGCGGGCCAGCCCGCCTTCGAGGATCCGCAGGTTGTTGTTTTCGTGGTCGCAGATGCGGGCGGTTTCGTAGGCCAAAGCCCGGGCGGCCTCGAGGTGCACCTGCATATCGGTGACCATTTCGGCCACGGCGGGGAGGCGCTCGATGGGGCCGCCAAACTGGTGCCGGGTGTGGGCGTAGCGCCGGGCGAGGCGGAAGGCGGCTTCGGCCACGCCCAGCGACTGGGCCGCAATCCCCACCCGCGCCCCGTTCATCAGGGCCATCACATACGTAATCAACCCGCGCTGCCGTTCGCCGATGAGCTGGGCCGGCACGTCGTCGAACACCAACTCGCAGGTCGGCGAGCCGTGGATCCCCAGCTTTTCCTCCAGGTGCCGCACCCGTACGCGCTCCGAGCGCTCGGCATAGAACAGGCTCAGGCCGCGGCCATCGGCGATGTCCGGCTCGCTGCGGGCCAGCACCAACAGCACCTCGCCGCACCCGTTGGTGATAAACCGCTTGACCCCATTGAGCCGCCACTGGCCGCTCTCGTCCTGATAGGCCCGCAAACGCACCGACTGCAAGTCGCTGCCCGCATCGGGCTCGGTGAGCACCATGGCCCCCGTCACCTCCCCCCGGCAGAACCGCGGCAAAATGTGGTCCTTGATCTCCGGGCTGGCAAAGGCGTTGATCGTGTCGGCAATCCCCTGGAGGCCGAAAAGGTTCATGAACGAACAGTCGGCCCGGCTGACGATCTCCGTGGCCATGGTGTAGATCAGCGTGGGGCAGTTCAACCCGCCGTACTTGCGGGGCAGGGTAAAGCCCATCAGGTCGGCCTGGGCCACCCGCCGCAGGTTCTCCTGGACCAAAGGGTGCAGGGTGACCGTGCCGTCGGGGTTCAACCGGTTCCCCTCGCGGTCCACCGTCTCGGCATGGGGGGCGATGATGTCGGCCGCTATCTCGCCCGTGATCTCCAGCACGCGGCGGTAATTGTCCACCGCGTCGGCCTCGTCCACCGGGACATAGTCGGCCTGGCCGTTATCGGTGCGGTCCTCCTGGAGCCGCGCCAGCGTGTGGAGGTCGGCGTGCTGGAAGTGGAACTGGATGTCCTGGTTATCGAGAAAGAAGTTTCCCACTGGCAACCTCGTACCGGATTGGCTTGCTGAATGCTTGAACCCCGGGGCGCCGGCCCCGCGAGCACCGCAGGCGGCCTGGAGCCGCTTGAGGGGGCGATGGCAGGCGGTGAGGTGAAAGGGTGTTGCGTCGCAAAGGCCTCGGGAGATTTGTAGGCTCTGGGGTCTGGCCAAGGGGCCTGCGGACCCGGTGGGCTTCAGCCGGCCCGCCGCTCCTTGAGGGCTTTGATCATCATGGGAATCACCTGGTTCAAGTCGCCGACAATCCCGTAGTGCGCCACGGAGAAGATCGGGGCGTTGGGGTCTTTGTTGATGGCCACGATCTTGGCCGATTCCTCCATCCCCGCGCGGTGCTGGACCGCGCCGCTGATGCCGGCGGCGATGTACAGGGCGGGCCGGACCGTGGTCCCCGTCTGGCCGATCTGGTGCTCCTTGCCGATGTAGCCGCTATCGACTGCGGCCCGACTGGCGCCCACCGCCCCGCCGATGATGCCGGCCAGCTCGTGGATCAGGCCGAAGTTCTCGCGGCTGCCCACGCCGCCGCCGCCGGCCACGATCACCCGGGCGCCTTTGAGATTCACTCGCCGGGGCTCGATGTGCCGCTGGATGAGCCGCAGGGCCAAAAGCCCCTCGTCCAGCTCCACCGATTCCTGGATCACCTGGCCGACACGCCCGAAATCCGGCGGCCGCAAGGCCATCACCCCTTCGCGGACCGTGGCCATCTGCGGCCAGCGGTCGTAATTGACGATCGTGGCGATGATGTTCCCGCCAAAAGCTGGACGGATCTGAAGGAGCAAGTTCTTGTAAACCTGCCGGGTCCGCGGGTCGGTGACGTCGGCGATGTCCAGGTCGGTGCAGTCGGCGGTCATGCCGGCCCGCATCTGGGAGGCCACGCGCGGGGCCAAGTCCCGCCCCAGGGGCGTGGCGCCGTACATCACGATCTGCGGCCGGTGCCGCTGGATGAGCGTGCACAGCACGCGGGCATAAGGGAGGGTCTGATAGTGGGCCAACAGCGGATGATCGACCACGTACACGCGGTCGGCTCCCTGGGCGATGAGCCGCGAAGCCAGCGGCCCGACCCCCTCGCCCGGCAGAACCGCCCCCATGGGAACGTGGAGCCGGTCGGCCAGCTCGCGGGCCTTGCCGCACAACTCCAGCGACACCTCGCTCAGCACCCGGTCTTCCTGTTCGGCGAAGACCCACACTTCGCCCTGGGGGTTGGGTTCGATCATCGGTTTATGCAGTATCCTGGGTTTCGATCAAGGGGAGCGGCGCTGCGTGCTGGCCGGCGCCTTGCGCCCGGAGGTGCCCCCCGGGCCCCCTCCCCTTAGCCCAACGTGTGGTCCACAACCAGCTCATGGATCAGCCGGCGGATCCCCTCTTCGGTCGGCGGAATCTCGGTATATCCCTGCTTGGTAAGGACGATGGACTGTACGCGGAAGACTTTGGTGGGGGAGCCGGCCAGGCCGCATCGCGAAAGGTCCGCCTGGATATCGTCCAAACTCCATTGCTCGATGAGCAGGCCTTGCTGGCGGAGCGCGGCGGCGCGGCGGCGGACCTCTTGGGCCCGCTCGCCCTCGCTGGCTTGGGGCATGGCCTGGTGCACCTCGGCCGCCAACTCGGCCTCGACCCGGGCTCGCTTGAACCGCATCACGCGGCGGGCCGCCGGCGGCCGCGGCGTGTTGGCTGTCCCCAACACCGTGACCAACAGCGGCAAAGTGGCCTCGACCAACTCCCACCCGTGGCCCACGTTGCGCCGAATCCGCACCCGGCGGTCCTCCAGCCCGACCAGCTCCTCCAAATAGGTCACCTGGGGCACGCCGAGTTTCTCGGCCAGTTGGGGCCCAACCTGGGCAGTGTCGCCATCGATGGCCTGCCGGCCGCAGAACACGAAATCATACGGCCCGACCTTCCGGACCGCCTGACTAAGGATATAGCTGGTGGCCAGAGTGTCGCTGGCGGCTGCCCGCCGGTCGGTAATCAAGATCGCTCGATCCGCCCCCCGGTAGAGGCAGTCGCGGAGCACCTCGGCCGCCTTGGGCGGACCCATGCTCACCGCGGTCACCGTCCCCCCATGCCGGTCGCGAATCTCAAGGGCCACCTCCAACGCGTTCAAATCCTCGGGATTGAAAATCGCCGGCAAAGCGGCACGATTGACCGTGCCGTCCTCCTTCATCGCGTCGGCCGTGATATTGGCCGTGTCGGGCACCTGCTTGACGCACACGATGGAGTGATAAGGCACCTTTGCACGCTCCTTTGCCAGCCCGTTTCGCCCCGTTGGCCGCCCCACTGGCGGCACATCGCCACGGCCCTTTCGGCACCGGCGCGGCTAGTTGCGGCCCCTTGGGGCACTCCCTTTTGGGGCACTCCTTTT
>FWWM01002846.1_pt1 | contig 12823 bp, 13 predicted proteins | sample 2228351 | NCBI WGS metagenome assembly FWWM01 (sample SAMEA103939774, study PRJEB20133) | metagenome | reverse complement strand
GCCCCCTCTTCAATGAACTTGGCAATGGCCTGCATGTGCGCCGTTCCCGCTTCTTGGCGCATGATGTGGCGATAAAGGAGGAGGGCAAAGATAATGGCTAGACCCCCGATTACCGCCCCGATGAGCCCGTCCTGAACCAAAACTTCTTTCATCTTGTCCCCCTCCCGAACGCGGAGCACAAAAACAATATTGTAACGAGGAAATGCCCGAGCTCGACAGCGCTATCGCTATGGGCCCAAAAGCGTTGCCTTCGCTTGTTTTAGCCTCTCGGCCATAAGGACAAGATCATAGGAATAAACAAGGAAGTTCATCCCCCGCTTGTGCCAGGTTTGCAGATCTTCGAGGTTTCCGGTGTGAAGGCCCACCGAAACCCCCCGTTTTTGCCCGGCCTCAAGCACTTTGAATATCGCTTTTTCCAATTCCGCGTGCTTAAAGTCCCCAGCGATGCCCAAGTCCAGGGAAAGATCAAGCGGGCCGATCACTACGGCGTCCAAGAGCCCGGTTTCTAAAATTGCGTCAATATTGTCCACTGCTTCTTTGCTCTCAATCTGTCCAATCAGAGCTACCTGCCGATCCACTTGGGCAAAAAAATCCCCAAGTTTTGCAAAAGTTTGTGCCCAAGCCCTCTTAGTCCACGGTATTGTGCCCCCACGACCTCCTGAGGGAGGGTACCGCCCAAGGAAGGCAAGCTTCCGGGCATCCTCTGGAGTATCTAAATGAGGAAGCCATACTCCGCTTGCTCCACAGTCCAGTAACCTTCCGATGAAAGCCTTGTCCAAGGTAGGGACTCGGACGAGGGCATCTAAACCACGGATTTGCGCATACTGCAACAGCGGACCGGCTCCGGCCACATCCACTGCAGCGTGCTCCATGTCTAGGACAAAAAAGTCGAGCCCGGCCCACTGGATCGCCTCCACTATGTTCAGGGATAAAATGTCTCGGACCATCGTTCCCAAAACGACATCCCTTTCTTGCAGTCTTTCACGCAGTCCCTTCACCTTGCCTCCTTAGTCCGCAGCTGCCGAATCAAGGCCCAAACGGCGGGAATAAAGACGCTCGCTAATCCCAGGGAAAGAAGGGTCACGGAGATTGGTCGGGTGAAGAAAATCGTAGGATCGCCCCTGGACAGCGCTAACGCCTGACGGAAGGATTTTTCTGCAAGAGGTCCCAGCACCAATCCCAAAATAAGGGGGGCCATCGGGAGTTCCGAGCGACGCATTATGTAACCTAAGACGCCGAACACCAAGGCCACCCAAACATCAGCGATGTTGTTATTTAAGGCATAGGCCCCTACGAATCCAGTGACCAAAATGAACGCGGACATGACCGGCACTGGGAGCCGCAGGATTTGGGTGAGGGGCCGGACGCCGAGGGTGGCCAGGCCAAACCCCAAGACGTTGGCGAGCCAAAGGGAGGCGATCAGCCCCCAAACTAAGCCTGCGTGCTTGCTGTAGAGGAGAGGACCGGGCTGAATGCCATGAATCATGAGAGCCCCAAGAAGCACAGCTGTCGTCTCCGAGCCGGGAATTCCCAAGCTCAGCATGGGCACGAAAGATCCCCCTGCGGCAGCATTGTCGGCCGAGCCAGGGCCAGCCACACAACGCAGGTCTCCCTTTCCCACTCTGCCCTTATCCCGCGCCAACCTGGCTTCAAGGGAATAAGAAAGAAAGGCCGCTGTGGTGGCTCCCACGCCCGGCAGGATCCCCACGATGGTACCGAGGACGGAACCTCTGAGGATTGCACCCACGGACTCTCGAAACTCCCGCCAGCGTGGCAGCAGTCCCGTGAGCTTCCCACGGTATAGCTCGATCGGCCGAGTCCTCTCGAGATTAATCAGAGCCTGACTTATGGCGAAGAGCCCGATTAAAACAGCAATAAAATCGATCCCATCTAGAAGCTCAATCCTCCCAAAGGTGAACCTGGGAACCCCGGTCACCGGGTCGACCCCGATCGTCCCCAAAAGGAGCCCAAGGCAACCAGAGATTAGGCCTCGCACAACCCCGCCGGACTCAAGGCCGGCGATGGCAAGAAGACCAAAGAATATGAGCGCGAAATATTCCGGTGGAGCAAAGGCCAGGGCCGCCCGGGCCAAGGTCGGACTAAGACACATGAGGACAACAAGGGAGAAGGACCCAGCAATGAAAGACCCGATGGCCGTTATTCCCAAAGCTAACCCGGCCCTGCCTTGCCGGGTGAGCTCATATCCATCAAGACAAATGACCGCCGCGGTGGATGTACCAGGAACGCGCATGAGGATCGAGGTTATCGACCCTCCGTACATCGTGCCCATGTAGATTCCAGCAAGGAGCATGAGCGCCGTTTCTGGGGGAAGGCCAAAGGAAAGGGGAAGCAACACGGAAACGGCCATGGAGGCGTTGATGCCCGGGAGTATCCCCACCAAAACCCCGATGAGTTGGCCGATGACAGTGGCCAAAAAATTTTGAGGCCGGAGCACGATGCTGAATCCGCTCAGAAGATTCGTCCAGAGGTCCATGTCACCTTCCCCAACCGCCGAGTAAACCGGTGGGCAGAGGCACCCCCAACCACTTTTGGAAAATCACCCACTCCAAGCCAGTGATGAGGAGAGCAGAGAGCACGGCCTTCCCCACGCGTAAAGACCACCTTCCTTTAGATTTGATCCCTACCACCATCCCTACGAGGAAGAAGGTCGCCGGGACAAAGCCCAAAGCAGGGGTCAAGGCCACATAACCTCCATACGCCAAATACCAGGGTGCAAGGCGCCAGCCCCTGGCCTCGCCCTCCGCCGCGCTGGCCCGGTGCTCTCTCACCAGCCACACGATGACCAAAAGAGAAAGGAGGGAGGCAACAATGAGGGGAAAGTGGGCGGGACCAACTTTGGAAGCTCGGGCAAAGCTCGGGAACGGAAGGGCCAAAGCTTGGGCAATCCATAAAGCGGAGATGGACAAAAGACCAAGCCCGCTTAGCACTTTCATCCAGTTCATCCGTTTTCTCCTGAAAAAAGCGGGGCGGCCTTGAACCGCCCCGCCTCCCTTCCTCAATACCCCAGAGCCTTAAGGACGCCCTTCACCGCTGCCTCGTAATCCTCAAGGAGCTTGGCAAAATCTGCGCCCACCACCAACGCCGGCTCCAGATTCTGAGCCTGGATGTAGGCGACGAAAATCTCGGATTGAACAGCCTTGACTGCGTAGTCGATGAGGACCCTAACGATATCCTCAGGCGTCCCCTTCTTGACCACAAACCCGCGGAACTTGGGGAGGACTACGTCCCAACCTTTCTCCTTGAGGGTGGGAACGTCGGGCAAGGCCTTGACCCGTTCAGTAGTGGCCACAGCCAGGATCCGTACTGCTCCGGCTTCAACCTGCCCCTTGACTTCGCTTAGCTCGGCCACCTGGGCATCAATGTGGCCTCCAAGCAAAGCAGCGATGATTTCCCCGCCACTGTCGAAAGGAATGAAGTTGAACTCAACCCCGGCGACCTGGGCAAGAAGCATCCCCACCACGTGGTCGTCGGAGCCCGGCCCAAACGTGCCCACCTTTATCTGGCCAGGGTGATCCTTGGCAAAGGAGATGAGGTCCTCAATGGTTTGGAATGGGCTTGCAGCCGAGACCACGATGTACTTTGGGTCGTAACCAAACATGATGAGGGGCTCAAAGTCCCGGAACGTATACTGAAAACCGGGTGTGGTGAGGGGCGTAAAGATGAGGTTGTTGGTGACCCCAAGGATGGTGTAGCCGTCAGCAGGTTTGCCCTGGACATAGGCCATCCCCACTGCCCCGGCCCCGCCGGGCTTGTTCACCGCATAGAGGGGCTGGGGAAAGCCCACAGCTTCCAAGGCTTTGGCAAAGGTTCGGCACATGATGTCGCTCCCGCCACCCGGAGAAGCCCAAACCACGATCTCTACCGGACGGTCAGGATAACCCCACCCTAGGAACGGCACAGCTCCTAACGCTAAAATTAACGCGAGTATCTTGCGCATCGTTTCACCTCCGCACATCAGTTAAACGTTTATCCCTGCATGCTTTTCCGACTCTCATCTTTCCCTACACGTTTTTCAGCTCTCACCCCCTTCGGGCTCTGCCTTGCCCGCCAGGATCTTGCTAGCCCTTACAGGATTGAAGATCCCGCAAGGGCAAAAACACGCGAGCTTTTTAGCGGCTTCCTCCAGGGGGATTTCCCCTTTTCGCACCTGTTCCCGCAGACGCTCCACCAAGGAGGCGGCGATCATGTGATGTCCACACATGGAAGTCACTGCTAAGACCTCCTCATCTGGAAGGAGATCGGTGCGGCCAAACACCCCGATGGAGTAGTTGACGGTATGCGGCGTAAGACCAGCCTCCTTGCATGCCGAGAAAACCTCATCAAGTTTTCCTGCGACGATGACACTAAGACCGAGGTTCAGCTCCTGCATTTTTTGCAGAAACTGCACTACCTGCTCGCGGCGAGTAAAAACTCCACGCAGCCGGGACTGCACAGCAAGTCGAGAGGAGATCTTTTCCTCGGGGGTACAAAGGATAGGGCCTGTTTTCACATCACCCCAGTTCTCGCTACCCAAATCTTTGACCACCTGCATCACATGGCGAAGCTTTTGGGGGATATCCTTGTCGTTGATCCCTTTGGCATGATAAACTTGCCAAACAAAGTCTTGCTCTTGATATTGGCCGAAGCGGTGAAGGCTATGAGTCATTGCTCCCCTTTCCGAAACGTATAAGCGGCCGGCCCAAACCCACGTTAACCTTGCCCCGAGTAGGCTGGGGAAGGCCCACGGCTTTTAGGGCCTCGGCGAGGTGGCGATTCTGGTTTTCGTCCCAGACCGACACGATCCCCAAGGCGAAAACTGTGTCGATTTCGGTGGAAACTTGTTTTAAGGTTTCTAAAACAGCAAAAAGTTTTTCTTTTGGACAGATCGCCTCCACAATGATGGAGAGAACGCGAACATCAAGAAGATCGTCGCGGATTTTTCCCGTTTGGAAGTCCATCATCACTGCAGAAAGTGGATTTTCCTCGGCGCTAGCAAAGATCACCCCCAGTTGAGCTAAGGTCCGCGTAATTTTTTCTACATCGCGAAGATAAACACCCATTCCGGGACGGCCGACGTCGATGCAGATCCCATAAAAGCCAGGGCGGTATCGGCCGGTGACATCATTGGTTTTGGCTTCTTCTGTTCCGCGCCCAGGAACCCCTGTGCCCTGATAGGTCTCGGTAGGGTCGCTCAGCACATGCTTAAACACTTGACCGAAGGTTTTAAGCGGGGTCGGTTCAAAACAATGGCGGGGACAGACGTTGTTGCGATAGCAAACCCAACATTCGGTGCACTCCTCTTCCACAACCTTGGCCCGCCCATCCACAAGCTTGATCGCTCCCACGGGACAAAAATCCAAGCACAAACCACAACCGATGCAGTCTTCCGTTCTTACCCTCATGAGCCCCCCTTTGGAGGATTTCCTTCTTCATAGAGCTGCCGAATCTGTAGATCAAAGTGCAACTCCACCGCCGCGGTAATGGCTTGAAGATCACGTCTCAAGAAAGCCTCTAAAATGGATTCGTGAACGGAGAGCATCTCGGGGATGCGTTGCGGTTCGCGGCGGTAAAAATTCACACGCATGGCCTTCCACAGCGGCTGGTGCACGGCCTTAAGAACGTTGGCCACCATCTGAGTCACGGCTTCACTATGAGTAGCCTGAGCGATGGCAAGGTGAAATTGTTCGGCAATGGCCAAGTATTCTTCGTATTGCCCTGCCAAAGCTAGGGCTTTTTTCTTCTGCCAAATCTCCTGGATTCGTTGGTCATCCTCAGGGGTGGCCCGTTGCACCGCAAGCCGGGCTGCCCCCACCTCTAAAACCCGACGAAGGGTGAGGATCTCAAGCGGGCTAGCGCTCTTCTGCAGCACCTCTTGAGCTTTGCTTAAAAGTAGTTCAACAGGTTGAGTCAAATGAAAGGTCACATAGGTGCCGTTGCCAAGCCTGGTCTCCAAGAGCCCGGCGAGTTGTAGGGCGGCAATGGCCTCGCGCACGGAGGGTCTGCTGACACCAAGTTGAGAAGCGAGCTCCCGTTCGGAGGGGAGTCGATCGCCTGGGCGAAGCTCTCCAGCACGGATCTTCTCGGCGATGGCTTGAACCACAAGCGCGCTCTTTTTGGGCACAGGCCCCGGAACGACCGGGTGGAACATCAGAGCCGCTTCCTTACGTCTCCGCGCCATGATATAACCAGTATAACCGGTTTGACCAGAACGTCAAGTGGACAAAGGCCTCTCTTGTTCAAGGTGGACGAGGCAAACTCCGAAGGGCTTATGAACCACCGTGAACCAGGTTTGTGCAAGGTGTTGGAGGTTTGCTTAGAGCTAGCTTGGGCCCACTACGATACCTAGCAGACCCTACTGACCCGTAAGGCTACCCCTGGACCTACCCATGGTCGTCGCTGCCTTCCCCCAGGTGGACATCCAGCCCCGCCGAAAGCAGGGCAATGCAAATGTGCTCAACCCAGGTGCCCACCTTGATGGACACAGCTAGCCTTCCCTGCCAACCGCGTGGAGGCCCCTGCACCACAAGGGGTTACTCAGCTTTGAGGTCTTCCTCCAAGAGTTCGCGGCAGCGGCGGGCCTGCTCGGGCGAATACGCGGGGTCCATGCACAAGAACTTGGCCTGCAAGCGGGCACGTCGCTGCTCGGCCTGAACCAGCACCCGCTCCACCCGGCTGGCCAGGTCGGCATGGCCCGCCTCGCGCAGCGCGCGGCCCAGCACCTGCCAAAACGAACCAGGCAGCAACACACGGCGGCCGCCGTCCTCCAGCCACAGGCCGTCCTCGTCGGCCCAAATCTTGAACACCACCGCCTCGGTCTCCATCGGCCACCTCCTCGGCCCTTGGACGGTAGCTTGCAGCGTCTGCCTCGTCAATGCCTTGCGGACTTATCTCCCCAATTCCCTCCCCCTCGATGATGGGGGAGGGCCGGGTGAGGGTAAAGTTCCTCCTCCTTCTGCATCCCTCCCGCCACGGGAGCGAGAACTTTTTTCTCGTCTCGCAAAGCGCGATCTGCGCGGATAAACCCGCCGCCTTTTCCCGCTTCACACGCCCTTTAGGAAACCGGGTGGGTTGGGGTAGGCTTGGGATGTGAACAAGCGTGTTCTTGTCGGGCTTTCCGGTGGGGTGGACTCCGCCGTGGCGGCGTACCTCCTGCGCGAGGCCGGCTACGAGGTCCTCGGCCTCACCCTCTGGCTTTGGGACCCCACCGGAAAAATGGAAAACCGGTGCTGCTCGGTGGACACGGCGGCCTTGGCCGCGCGGGAGCTGGGCATTCCCCACGAGGTGGTTCTCGCCCACGAGGAATTCCGCCGGCGGGTCGTGGAGCCCTCGCTTCGGGCGTACCAAAAGGGGATTACGCCGAACCCGTGTACGTTTTGCAACCGCGAGGTGCGGTTTGCGCTTTTGGTCCAAGAGGCGGACAAGCGGGGCATGGAGTACGTGGCCACCGGGCACCACGCCCGCGTGCGCAAAAACGGCCTCGCGCGCCTCCTCCGCGGCCAGGACCCGGTCAAAGACCAGTCCTACTTTCTGTACAGTTTGACCCAGGAAGAACTGGCCCGGGCCCTGTTCCCGGTGGGCGAGAAGACCAAAGCCGAAATCCGCGCGTTGGCCGCAAAGTTGGGCCTCACCGCTGCGGTGCTGCCGGAAAGCCAGGACTTGTGCTTCGCCCCCCAGGGCATCGGCGCCCTTGTGCCCGATCCCCGACCTGGCCCTATTGTGGACTTGCAGGGCCGGGTGCTCGGACAGCACAAAGGACTGGCGTTTTACACGGTGGGGCAGCGGCGGGGGCTCGGACTGACCTCCCCGTTGCCTTTGTACGTGGTGGACCTTGACCCGCAGCGCAACGCCGTGATCGTGGGCCCTGAGGAGGCCCTGTACGCCCACGGCCTGGTGGCCCAGGAACTGCATTGGATCGGTGGCAGCCCTCCTGGGCCGCAGTTCGAGGCTTGGGTGCAGATCCGCTATCGCAGCTCAGCGGCCCCGGCCCGAGTCGAGGTCCGCGGGGACGAAGCATGGGTGCAATTTCAGGCCCCGCAGCGGGCCGTGACGCCCGGCCAGGCAGCCGTGTTCTACCAGGGCGAAGAGGTGCTGGGCGGTGGGGTCATTGCCCGCAGCCTCCGCTAATTACCCCAACAGGACTGGCAGCCTCTGGGAATACAGATGACGGCCGTCTGCACCGCTGAGGCGCCACCGCCCTTCTGAACAGGGTTTCTCCGCGGCCTACGCCCCCCTCTCTTACGCCTCTCCCCCCACCGGGGGGAGAGGCTTGAGGTGAGGGGGATTCTCCTGTTCTGCTCAGACTTATGGTCAACTCGCCCACCGGACGGGCGACGCGGATTCACACAGGATGCTAGCGTTTGCGGAGGGCGAGGAATTCCCGAAGTGAGAGGGTGTTGAGCACGTGGATGGCCTCGGCCCAGCCGCGGCGGGCGGTGAGGACCCCGTACTCCAAGAAGCCCAGGTGATGGGCGGCATGGGCGTCGGTGCCGATGACGAGTTTGACCCCGAACTCCAGGGCCCGGCGGATGAGCTCCGGGGGCAGGTCCAGGCGCTGGGGGTTGGCATTGATTTCCAAGGCGGTGCCGGCCCGCGCTGCGCGGCGGAAAACTTCGTCCCAGTCCGCTTCATAGGCCGAGCGCTCCCCGATGAGACGCCCCGTGGGGTGGGCCAACGCGTCCACCGCTTCGTCCTCCACCGCCCGCACCAGCCGCTGGGTCATGGCCCCCTTGCTCTGGCGAAAGTGCGTGTGCACAGCCGCCACCACCCAGTCCAGTTTCCGACGCAAGGAACCAGGCACGTCCACCTCGCCTGTGGGGCCGATGTTCGCCTCCACCCCGGCCAGAAGCCGCACCGCCGACAGCCCCTCGTTGAGCTCGCGGATCTCCGCCACCTGGCGGTGGAGGTCGTCCGCGGACAACCCGGGAATGGCCTGGGCGAAGCGGAGGTGGTCGGTGACGGCCACATAGCGCAAGCCCCGCCGGCGGGCCTCCTCCACCAGCTCTTCCAAGCTCATCGCGCCGTCGGACCAACGCGTGTGCACGTGGAGGTCGGCTTGCACCTCGTGCAAGGCCACGAGCTGGGGCAGCCGGCCCTGCTCGGCCGCCGCAATCTCCCCCTGGTCCTCCCGCAGTTCAGGCGGAATCCACGCCAAGCCCAGGGCGCGGTAGATTTCCTCCTCGGTTTCCCGGGCCAGCACCTGGCCGTCGGCGGTAAACAGTCCGTATTCGGACAGTTTGAGCCCGCGGGCCACGGCCCGCTCGCGCAGGCGGATGTTGTGGGCCTTGGAGCCGGTGAAGTACTGCAAAGCGGCGCCGAACGCCTCCTTGGGCACCAAGCGCAGGTCGGCCTGAAGCCCCCCGGCCAGCCGCACGGACACCTTTTGTGGCCCTTGAGCCAGCACCTCCTCCGGGCTCACTTCACGTAAGAACGCCGCCACCGCCCGCTGGGGTTGATCAGACACCGCGAGGAAATCCAGGTCCCCGATGGTCTCTTTGCCGCGGCGGAGGGAACCGGCAGGCTCGAGCATCTGGAAAAGGCCGGTCGTCCTGAGCTTGCGCACCCATTCGCGGGCCAGGGGCAGCGCGTGGCCCAAAAGCTCGCGGTGCTGCTCCCGCCGCGTCTCCGTGAGCCCGCGCAGGATCTTCTCTTCAGTTTTGGCCCCCAAGCCTGGGACCTGACGGAGGCGACCGCTCCGCGCTGCCTCCTCCAAGTCTTCCAGCGTGCGCACGCCCAAGGCTTCGTAAAGCAGCTTGGCCGTTTTGGGTCCCACACCCTCCACCTGCGTGAGGGCGTAGAGGTCCACAGGAAAGGCCTTCTTGAGCTCGTCGTGGTAGGCGAGTCGGCCGGTGGCCACGATCTCCTCGATCTTCTGGGCCATCGATGCGCCCACGCCGGGCAGTTCACGCAGCCGGCCCTGGGCCACAAGGTCCTCCACCGGAATGGGGGAGGACTCCACGGCCTGGGCCGCCCGGCGGTAGGCGCGGGGCTTGAACTCCACGCCCTGCAGCTCCAAAAGGTCGGCCACTTCGTACAAAATCTTGGCCACCAGCCTGTTTTTCATTGGTGCAAGCGGACGAAGTGGGCGATGGACCGGTCGTAGGTGCGCTCCGCCTCAGGCGGAAAGCAACAGGCGGGCAGCTCGCCGTGGCTGAGGTGGTAGCGCAGGCAGTCACAACAGCGGCCCTTGCGGGAGCAGGGTTCCCACGTGCAAGGGCAACGCGACCGGTTGGCCTCGAGGTTGGGGCAATCCCTCATCCCTCCTCCTTTCCGCGCCTATAATGCCTGGGCTATGGCGAGCCAGCAAGAAGTCCTCAAAAGGATCCTGGAGGAGACGCGTGGAGAGCGGCCGCACTATGAACGTTATGCGTTGACCGCGGTGCCGGGCACGGTGGAGGAGGCCTTTGGCCTGCAGCCCCACGGGCCCAGCCTCAAGGGCGAGCTGGGCCTCCCCCAGGCCGACGTGGTGCTGTGCGTCCTTATCGACGGGGTGGGGTACAAGCGGCTGGAGGGCCTGCGCACCGCCGGCCTGGTGGACCTGTCGCCGTTTGCGCACTCCGGATCGTATATCCCGTTGACCTCGGTGTTCCCCACCACGACCACCACGGCCCTTTCCACCTTGTCCACCGGTTTAAGTCCCATCCGGCATGGCGTGTTGGGGTACAAGCTGTTCATCCCCGAGGTGGGGGCGGTGGTGGACATGATCCGGTTGAGCGTTCCTGGTGGGAAGGAGAACGCCATCGAGAAGCTGGGGCTCAACCCGGAGGCGCTGCTTCCGGGGCCCACGCTGTACCAGCGGCTGGCCAACGCAGGGATTCCCACGGTGCTGTTTTTGCCCCGCTTCATCGCCGAGTCCGGCCTTTCCCGGGCCTTATACCAGGGCGTGGCGCGGACGGTGCCTTTCCTCGCCGGCTCGGACCTGGTCATGCTCATTGAAGAGGCCCTGACCCGGCCGGGGCCGGCGTTCCTGTCCGTCTACTGGCCGAGCACGGACACGTTGGGCCACACCTATGGACCGGCTTCGCCCGCTGTGGGCAGTGAAATTGCCCACACGTTCAACGTGGTGCGGCAGATTGCCCACAAGATGCCCAAGAAGTCGCTTTTGATCGTGCTTTCGGACCACGGGCAGTACGAGGCTGATCCGGTCAAGGACATGGTGAACTGCGCCGCTCAAGCCGCGCTCAGGGAGGCGCTGCTCCTCCCGCCCGTGGGGGATCCCCGGGCCGCGTACATGTTCGTCCGACGCGGCCGCGAAGAAGCCGTGGCCGAATTTTTCCACAAATTTTTCCCCGAAGAGTTCACCGTGCTCTCCACGGAGGAGGCGCTGGGCCGCAAGTTGTGGGGTTTGGAAGAGGCCAAGCCCGAGGTCCGCGCGCTTCTCGGCGACCTTGTGGTCATTTCCCGCAAGCGGCGGTTTGTGCTGTGGCCCACCGAGGAGTTCAAGCTGCGGGGTTTGCACGGCGGGCTCACCACCGACGAGCTGTTTGTGCCCCTTCTTGTTTGGGTACCGTGAAAGGAGCGGAAGATGGCTGTTGTGCGCAAGATGGACGAAGTGGCGGAGCGCGACGTTTCCAACGGTCGGGAAGTTGTGGGGGTGGGCAAGCGGGTGCTCATCGGGCCGGCTGAGCAGGCGCCCACGTTCGCCGTGCGGCTGTTCACCCTTGCCCCGGGGGGGCATACCCCTGCCCATGCCCATCCGTTTGAGCACGGCGTCATCGTGCTCGCGGGCCGCGGGGAAGTGCACACGGCTCAAGGACCGCAGCCGCTCGAGCCGGGCACGGTGGTGTACGTCCCTCCGGGCGAGCACCACCAGTTCCGCAACACGGGTTCAGACCCCCTCAAGTTCTTGTGCATTGTGCCCGTGGCCGTGGAGGCCAAGTGAAGCGGGCGCTTGCGCGCGGGGAGGCAGCGCTTCGACCGGTGGACTACATCAGGTCTTGAAATGTAGGGGCCTGGGTGTCGGCAAACAAGGCGGGCAGGCCGCCGGTGTGGAGGAACACCACGTTCTCCTCAGGTCGAAACGCGCCGCGGCGCACCAAGTCCAAAAGCCCGGCCATCGCCTTGCCCGTGTACACGGGGTCCAACAAAATCCCCTCCCGACGGGCGAGGAGGAGCACGGCTTCCTTCATCGGCGGGGTGGGCTGCGCATAACCTGGCCCCAGGTAGTCGTCATAGATTTCCACATGGTCGGGAAGGGTTAAGGTCCCGAGCCCGAGCTGACGGATCACTTCGGGGAAGTTGCGGCGCAGGCGGGCCTCATCCGCCTGGCGGGAAGAGGCGATGCTGATGCCGATCACCCTTGTGGTCCCCCCGGTGAACAAGAGCGAGCCCAAAAGGAGGCCCAAGTAAGTGCTGCCCGTGCCGTAGGCGGTGACGATGGCGTGGGGCTCAGCCCCAAACGCGCGCATCTGCTCCACGATTTCCCGCACGCAAGCGGCGTAGCCCAGGGCCCCGTGCAGCGGCGCGCAGCCGTTGGGGATGACAAACGGCCGCTCGCCCCGGCCGCGCAGTGCCTCCTCCACCGCCGCCACCTTGGCTTCGGTCTCGCGCAAGAGCTCCTCCCTTGTGAGGCCTGTGCCCTCCACGAGATGCACGGCCGCCGGGCCCAAAATCCCGTCGAGCAGAAGGTTGCCCGTGGGCGTGGGGGGGCGATCCCCCCGCAGAACGATTTCGCACCGCAGGCCCAAGCGATTGCACGCGGCCAAGGTCAGGCGCACGTGGTTGCTTTGGATCGCGCCGCTCGTGATGACCACCGTGGCTTTTTGGGCCAACGCCTCGGCGAGGGCGTACTCCAGCTTGCGCAGCTTGTTGCCCCCAAGGCCCAGGG
>FWWM01013939.1_pt1 | contig 12826 bp, 11 predicted proteins | sample 2228351 | NCBI WGS metagenome assembly FWWM01 (sample SAMEA103939774, study PRJEB20133) | metagenome | reverse complement strand
TATCGCTGGGAGCACCTCGATCTCATCGGCTACGAGGTCTTGACCAACAAGCCGGGAACCGGAGCCTACCGAGCTCCAGGGGTCCCGCAAGCGACCTTCGCCGTCGAACAACTGGTCGACGAACTGGCTCGGGAGATCGGTCTGGACCCGCTCGAGGTGCGCCTCCGGAACGCGTCCCGGACCGGTGATCTCCAGCCGAACGGCGTTCCTTGGCCATCGATCGGACTCGTCGAGGTCCTCGAGCGCGCGAGAGAACACCCGCTCTGGCGCGCACGGGAGAAGCGCCCGAACGAAGGTTGGGGACTCGCGGTCGGCGGCTGGCCCGGCGGGATCGAGCCCTGCGCAGCGAACGTCCGCCTCAACCACGATGGGACCTTCACGGTCACGCTCGGCGCGGTCGACATCACCGGCACGCACACTGTCCTCGCGATGATCGCCGCTGAGGTGCTCGAGCAACCGGTCGAGCGTGTCCGCATCGCGCTCCTCCCGAGCGATGCCGCCCCGTACGCGGGGATGAGCGGTGGGAGCAAGATCACCTACACGGTCGGACTCGCCGTCAAGGCAGCTGCTGAGGAAGCGAGGCGGCAGCTTCTGGAGATCGCTGCCAGTGAGCTGGAGGTCGCGCCGGAAGACCTAGAACTCGTCGACGGTGCCGTACGGGTACGCGGCTTCCCCGACCGGCAGATCACACTCGAGCGGATCGCCGCGCTGAGTATGGCGTTCGGCGGACGCTACGCGCCGGTCTACGGGACCGGCCGGGTCGCAGTGACCCAGCAGTCGCCCGGTTTCGACCTGCAGATCGCGCACGTGCGCGTCGATCCCGAGACCGGCGAGGTACGTCTCCTCGACCTGGTGGCGATCCAGGATGTCGGCCGGGCACTCAATCCGGCACTCGTGGAGGAGCAGGTGCACGGTGGCGTCGGTCAAGGGGTCGGCTGGGCCCTGCACGAGGCGATGCGCTGGGACGCGAACGGCCAGCCGCTCAACCCGACGTTCCTCGACTACGACCTGCCGAAGGCGAGCCACCTTCCGGCGATCGGCGTCGAACTAGTCGAGGTGCCCTCGCCGATCGGTCCCTTCGGCGCGAAGGGGGTCGGTGAACCACCAGTGGTACCGACCGCCGCAGCGATCGCGAACGCGATCGCTGACGCGATCGGTGCGCGTGTGACCGAGCTCCCGATCACACCGGAACGCGTCCGAGCAGTGCTCCATGGAGCATCGGTGAACTGAGGAGAGACGCCAGCGGAGCGGGCGCTCGGGTCGAGTGGCTGCCGGTCACCTGGCCCGAGCGCTTCGCGCCTGTTCCCAGCGAGCGCGACACGAGCAGCCACCGCAGCCTGGCAGGGAACGAACCCGAGCGCAGCGCCCGGCGGCAGTCGCCTGGCAGGAACGCCCGCTACCCAGCGTTTCCACGAGTCAGCGGCTGCGATCAGCGTAGCGCACCACACCCGATTGGCGGGAAGCGGCGATGCACTACGCGGTGATGCGCCTGCGTCGCCAGGTGGACGTGTCGCATGCGCGTCCAGCGTGGTGCAGCCGTCCGCACGTTCCCCGAGCGAGCCGCGCAGGCAGTCCAGCTTAGCCGGGAGGCACTCACGGCTGTGGCGTGATCGAGACGACCGTTACGGACTCGGTGTAACTCGCACCAAAGCTTTCGCGATAGGCGACACCGAACCAGAGGTAGAACACTACGAACAGGGTAATACAGGCGAGAACGATCGCCCCACTGAGGGTAAGAATCCAGAACACGAACCGACGCATCGTCCAGAGTGACTGTGCCCGATCTCCGTTCTGCACGACTCACCTCCCCGATCGCACTGCAAGCGAGGATCAATACGGTCGCCCCCTGGCCGAATACCTTCCGTCGGCATAACCAGTTAGTTCAGCCCATGGGTAGGAGTGACTGACGCAGCCAAACTGCGAGGTCAGGCACAATGCGAAATGCCCTTGCCGGAAATGACGGACAAAGTTATAGCCATTACCACCGACGGTATTCTGTGCGATATCGCCAAAGAATTGCCACAACGGCATAAGGACACTACCTCTGCTCCGGCCGCTATAATTTGTTATTGTAGCGCCATCAGAGCACCAGAAAAGCACGACGTTATATTCCCACAATGCGACACCGAATGCATTACGTCCTACAAGAAGGACACCTACTTCCCAGCAGATCCCCGTTGTCGAGGCGAACTGGTTCCTAGGGTTCGAGACAGCAGCGGGGCGTCCGATGGTGATAGTCGTGCGTTCCATTGAGAGGTAGTCACGAACGAGCTGCTGCTCTTCAGCAGACAACTGCTGAAACGCCTGCGCCGGATCGCCAGCTTGCGCCAGCGCAGCCACGATCTGCTCCGCTCGCTCGCGCGGCGCAGTCGTGACCGGCTTCGCTGCGGCGACCGGCATCGGCGCCACTGCGAGGAAGAGCGCGAAGACGAGCAAAGCCGTACGGCGTCGCCAGAGGCTTCGCATCGGAACCCCCTCTCGACTTCCAGAGACGCTCTACCGGTCACGGCGCGCCGTACGTCCAAAATATCAGAGAGAGAGATGTCAACCCCCCGGGCGAGGCCGAGACGCCTGCAGGGTGGGAGACCACGCCCTCGTCGAGCTCAGCAGGCACCTGGAGTGGCGACTACCGGTCTTCCGCGCAGGCACCAGACACCCCCGCGCGCTCTCCAACTCCCCAACCGGCTCGCAGGGGCACTCAATCGAAGAACGATTCGGGAATCGGCACGAACGCGGCGTCAGCGAGGAGCTCCTCGCCTTCGCGCGTGAGCCAGGTTCCGAGCACGACCGCGCGGGCGGGGCGCCGCCCGATGCGCTCGAGGATCGCCGCCCGCTCGCGGGCACGCTGGACATCGGAGGGGCTGACGCCCCAGGAAATCTCGCAGACAAGGTAGACCAGACGCTCGCTGCCGTTCGTCTCGCGTCCCTCGATGACCAGGTCGGCGAGCAACAGTTGTTCCGCTTCCAGCTCGCTGAGGAGCCCGGCATCCACCGCATCTTCGACCAGCCGGGTCAGGTCCTCGTTCGTCAGTACGCGTGGGCGCCGGACGACTTTGCGGAAGAGTCCGCCGAACCGCCGTTCGACGAGCAATGGAAGGACCAGACCCTTGAGTCGTCCGAGGTCACGCTCGACCCGACCCATCCGGACGGTGAGGTCGTCGACCCGCTGCGTCAACGCTTCGATCTGCGCTTCGACGCGTTCCATCCGCTGCGTCAGCGCTTCGATCTGGGCCTCGACGCGCTCCATCCGTTGTGTCAGCGCTTCGATCTGCGCCTCGACCCGCTCCATTCGTTGTGTCAATGCTTCGATCTGCGCTTCCACACGCTCCATGCGCTGCGTGAGCGCCTCGATCTGCGCCTCGACCCGCTCCATCCGTTGCGTCAGGTCACCCACTCGCTGGGTCAAGGCCTCGATCTGCGCTTCGACGCGTTCCATCCGCTGGGTCAGCGCCTCGATCTGCGCTTCGACGCGTTCCATGCGGACCGTGAGATCATCGATCCGTTGCGTCAAAGCTTCGATCTGTGCCTCCACCCGGTCCATCCGTGCGGTGAGCGCTTCGATCTGCGCCTCGACCCGGTCCATGCGCTGAGTCAGCGCTTCGATCTGAGCCTCCACGCGTGTGGCGAGTTCATCGATTCGAGCAGCGAGGCCGGCGAGGGCCTGCTCGACCGTCTGCTGGAACGTCGCCAAGTGGTCAGTGAGACGTTCCTGTGCTGTGGCGAGCGACCGTACGAGCTCAGGCAAGCGCAGCAGTTCCTCGGGAAGCAACAGGGCCCGCACCGCTGCCCGAAACTCCGGCGATGACTCGAGCAGGCGCAGAAATTCTTCGATATGCTCCGGATACGCGCTCAAGGCAGCATCTCCTACTCACTTCAGCGACATCATACCAGGTATGCGTCGAATGGACCATGCCCAATGGTCAGTCGGTAGCACGCTCACAGCGGAACCGTCTCCCAACCTGCCGCGCCCAGCACCAGCGTCTCGCGGTACCCGACCGCAGCGAGCAGCTCCCGCGCTTCCAGGAACCCAGCCGCTACGTCCCCCGGCTGGTGCGCGTCCGCCCCGACCACGACCGGAATGCCCAGTTCCCGGCAGCGGCGCAGGATCCATTCGCCCGGGTAGGGCGCACCGATCGGCCGACGCAATCCCGCAGTGTTGACCTCGATCGGCACGCCGGCAGCCCGAATCGCCGCGAGTACCCGCTCCACCGCCTCCCGATACCAGCTCGCCGCTTCGCTGAAGTATCGCTCGCCCACGTTCCACTGCTTCACTTTGTCCAAATGCCCGACGACCACCGGTACCGGCAGCGTACGCGCCCAGCTCGTCAGTCGCTCCAGCGTCCCGTAGTAGTCCTCGACCAGTCGCCGTACGTCACCGCGGTAGACTGTCGCGACCTGCCGTGCGAACGATTCGTCCGATTCGTCGACCGCCCACGGCCGCCCCTCGGGGTCGCGCCCCACGAAGTGCAGGCTCGCGACCGCATAGTCGAGCCCTCGACTGAGCACGACCTCGCGCTGGAATGCCGCTCCGTCCGGCACCAGAGCCGGATCCAGATAGTCGAGTTCCACCCCGAGCCAGACCGGAAACCGGCCGCGCCACGTCGCCTGCGCCGCCCGCGCGTCCGCCACGTACTGCGCGAAACGCTCGACCGTCATCGTCCAGTCGCATGCGAACGGCACCGGTGCGTGCGAGGAGACACCGACCGCTACGAGTCCCGCCGCACGGGCCGCTTCGATGTAGTCTTCGACGCTGCCCGATCCATCGCAGTAGCCAGGATGGTTGTGGTAGCTACCCAGCATCTCGCTGTCGCTCCTCTCGTTCGCCAGAGTTCGGCCTTCATCCACCAGCCTACCCGAACCGGCGCGATCCCTTCGCGCGGCGAAGCGAAGCGTGTGCCTGTGCGACTGTGCGCCCCAGCTCGTGCTCGTTCGGTTGCCTGTCCCCGCTGTCCTCGTTCGTCCCCGGCAACATTCCTCGAGAGCGCCCGCTGCTCTGCCGTGCGCTCCCCACACACCGGACGGACATGCAGGTTGGCACCAGCCGCCAGCGGTGACTGACGAGTCCCCACCCGCCACCGGGTGCCGAGTGTCCCTCCACCAGGCGTGCGAACGCCCACTGCGACCGACCAGGACATCGTCAAGGAACACGCTCGCTGGGTGCGTCTCGCGCGCTTCCTCCACGGCTTAGTCGTCGGCACGCCATCTAGGCAACAAGACCGCTTCCTCCAGCACGTGACGATCCCGGTCAGCCGACCGGCCGCTCCTGAGCAGCCCCGACCCTGCGGGCGAAGCAGCTGAGCCGGCCTGCCCGGTCGAACAGCGCACTCTGTTTCCGCTCGCGTCTGCATCCACCGGGGCGACGTCGTACCAGGTGTGTCGCACCGTCATTCCCGGCGATCGAGCACGGCTCTTGCCGCATCCAGAACGAGCGGCGAGCGCCTGGCCTTCCGGCCAGCTCGACCGCCGGAAACTGACGTCTGCCCGGCTCGAGCGCCCGGACGCGTACCGCGCAGCGGCAAGGCAGCGATGCTGCTCAGAACACGACCGCGTCGACGACCATCGCCGCGAAGAGTAGGCCGAGGTACTGCATCGAGTAGAGGAAGACGCGCTTGGCGAGCTGGTCGCTCCGCTCCCGATAGAGCCGGGCGACGAGCCAGAGGAAGCGCCCGCCGAGCACGCTCGCCGCTACGAGATAGGGCAGGCCGAGCACGCCGAGCGGATAGAAGAGGAGGCTCGTCAACACCATGGCGACCGTGTAGAAGAGGATCTGCCGGCGCGTCTCTTCCTCGCCGCGTACCGCGGGCAACATCGGCACACCGGCCGCTGCGTAGTCGCCCCGCTTGTAGAGCGCCAGCGCCCAGAAGTGCGGCGGTGTCCAGGCGAAAACGAGTAAGAACATCAGCAACGCCGGGATAGCGACCTGCCCGGTCACCGCGGCCCAGCCGACCAGCGGCGGCACTGCACCAGCCGCCCCACCGATCACGATGTTCTGTGGCGTACTCCGCTTCAACCAGACCGAGTAGACGAAGACATAGAAGAGGTTCCCTGCCAGCGACAGCAGCGCCGCGACGGGATTGACGAACGCAGTCAAGACGTAGACCGCGAGGACACTCAGCACCACACCGAAAACGAGCGCGTACTCCGGCGCCAGTCGCCCGCTCGGCAAGGGTCGTCGCCGCGTCCGCGTCATCACCGCATCGATGTCCCTATCGATGTAGTGGTTGAGCGCACCCGCGCCACCCGACGCCAGCGCGCCGCCGAGGAGCGTCCAGAACAGCGTACCCAGCGCGGGCAGTCCCTGGGCCGCGACCAGCATGGCACAGAGCGTGGTGACGAGCAGCAGGATCATCACGCCGGGCTTCGTGAGGACAACATAGTCGCGGAGCACCTCGCGGAGCGGACGGACGCTCTCCAGGCGCGCTCCGGCCCGCGAGGCCTCCCGCTCGAGCACCGGTAACGCACGGTCGGCCAGCGTCGCCAGGACGAGTATGACCCAGATGACCGTCGCGACCGCGAGATGAGCGACACTCACTGCCGGATGCAGCCGGAACCAGATATTGGCAGCCCCGACGAAGACCTGCGCGACCATGAGCGCCGCCGCTGCTGTGGTCAGTCCGACGACCCAGGGGGCATCGCTGCGCACGCGCCGCGCCTGCCAGGCCAGCACGAGGACACCGAGCACGGTGAGCAGCGCGAGCAGCCGGTGGGTGAGATGCACGTCGACGTTCGTCCAGCCCGTCGGGAACCAGATACCACCGCAGAATGGCCACTCGGGGCAGGCGAAACCCGCGCCACGCTTCGCGGTGTAGGCACCGCTGAGCATCAGCACGAAAAGGAGCCCGAGCACCACAACGAGCCACGGTCGCAGCGCTGAGCGCACCGACCGTGCAGCCGTAGGCAACCAGGCTCGTACAGCCAGCACGACAGTTATCGCCAGGTAACTCAGCGCCACTCCGAGGTGGAGCGCGACGACCGCTGCCTCCAGATGCGTCCACACCGTCACCGCACCGAGCAACGCCTGCACCACCACCAGCCCCGCCGCGATCAGGGGGAGGCGGAAGAGCCAAGGATCACGTGAACGAGCACGCCAGCCGGCTATCACCACCACACCGGTCAGCAGGATGACGCCCAGCGCGATGAGCCGGTGCACGTACTCGATCCAGGCGAGCAAATCCCAGCCCGGGATCAGCCGACCGTTGCAGAGCGGCCACTCGGGCCCGCACCCCAGCCCTGCACCGCTCACCCGGACGGTTCCCCCGACGACGATCAGCAGGAATCCGGCGATCGCTGCGGCGAGTGCCAGCCAGCGGAAACGCCCGCTCCACGCTCCTGCTTCGCTCCGCATCGCTGCCCCCGCGAACGTGTTGCCACCCGACACGCCCCACCTCGCGGTCAGTCTACCACAGGAGAGGGTAGCGCACCGGCTGCGTCCGGCATGTCGGGGATCACCCGATCTTCCACGGTACGCGGCTCAATTCGAACCACGAGAACCCGTAGAGGAAGATGAACAGGATGAGGAATACAACCGAGATGACCAGCGTCCCGGGAACCTCGAAACGCCCGTGCTCGCCAGATATCGCCGGTTCTCCGCTGCCCCCAGCGATCACCGGGTACGGGCTGAACGCCTCCGGTACGATCCGTCCAACTGCGGGTCGCGGCGTTCGCTGACCGACGAACACCGTCGCGACGGCGACCAGGACGAACATCACACCGCCGACGACCGCGATGATGCCACCGATTCCCATCATCGCCAGGAAGACCGCGATCTCAGGGCGGAGGTCGATGAGGTTCATGCCCAGTGCCGGAGCGCTCGAGAACGTGATATCCCAGTGTCGTCGCGGGACGCCCCAATGCCCAGCCAACCCCATGCCGATGCCGAAGATGAGCATGCCGAGCCCGTAGACGTACGGCTGCCACTGGGCAATGCGCCGGAACAAGAGCTGCCGCTGGAAGATCAACGGCACCAGATAGTAGGCGATCCCCATGAACGCCGTCGTTGTCCCGGCGACAACGGTCATGTGGAAGTGGGCGGGAACCAGCAACGTATTGTGCGAAATCATGTTCACCTGGGGGCCGCCGATGATCACGCCGCTGATACCACCGAGGAGCCCGAAGAGGATCATGCTCACGACCAGCGCGGCGAACCCTGGTTCACCCCACGGCGCCCGGCGCAACCACTCGAAGAGCCCACGCCGGTAACCGCGCTCCCGCAACGCCAGCTCCATCGAGGCGGGGATGCTGAACGCGTGTATCAAGCTTCCCATTACCGCCGCGTACATGAAGTAGCTCGCATTGACGTTCTTCACCCACGTCCCGAGCCCAGGGTCAACGAGGAGATGGTGCATCGCCCCCATATTGATGAACAGGACGTACAGCACGATCGCGATCCGGCTCAACCCCTCGTTGAGCGGCCGTGCACCGGTCGTCAGGCTCGCTAACCCGTACCACACACCGACCATCGCGGCCAGATTCACCTGCTGAGCACCGTGCCCCAGTCCCCAGTAGAGCAAACGATAGATGCCGGGATCGACCTCCGGGATCGCTCCCAGCGTCCAGAGCCACACCGGAAACAGTGCCAGCGCCCCCGAGAGCAAAGACCAGAGCGCGATGATCGCAGCGCCCATCAAGGCGAAGGTGAAGAGCGGCAGGCTGCCGACATCACCGCGCAGGCGTGCCGCGACGATGTTCACGAAGAAGTGCACCACTGCGAGGATCGCGCCGACCGCGAACGCGAGGACAGCTGCGTAATACCAGTGCGTCTCGGCACGCAGTGGCGGATACGACGTGAACATGACGGTCGCCCGCCCGCTCAGCATCAGGAGCGTAGCGACCACCGAACCAACCAACATGAGCCCATAGGCGATCCAACCGAGCCAGGGGACGACCATCCGCGCACTGAGCAGTACCGTGCTCGCGAAAATCAGCCCGGCAACCTCGAAGAACAGGATCCAAAAGATCAGCATGACCATACCGTGCGTCGAAACGAACTCGTAGAACCGCTGCGGAGCGAGAAGATGGACAGCCTGCCAGCGCGTCAGCGCGATGAGCAAGGCCAGCACACCACCGATCGCCAGATAGACGACCGCTGTCACGGCGTTGAGCATGATCAACCGCTCGGCCGTCCGATCGACCGAGAGCCCCGTGATCTCGCACCGTCGCATCGTTCCTGCCGTCGCCATCGCCGCACCTCACTCCGTGACGATGATCCGGCCGATCATCAGATGATGACCGAGCCCACAGTACTCGTTACAGATCAGGGGAAACTCTCCGGTCTCCTCGGGAGTGAGCTTCAACACGGTGACATAGCCCGGCAGAACCTGCACGTTGATACTGTGCGGCGGCATCACCAGCGAAAAACCGTGCTGTACATCGCGCGAACTGATCAAGAACCGGTACGTCTCGCCGCGCTGGAGGCGAATCACCGGCTGCCAGGCGAAGGCGCGGTCATCCAGGTACACGTCGCCTCCGGCCGGCGGTGCCACGACCGGCACCCCGTCGAGTTCTCCGACCTGGTACTGCTCGATGAACGCCTCCGCCTGGGCAGCGAATGTCGCTGGGTCAACCCGGTACGAACTCAGCCGGTTTTGCTCCTGACCGATGAGCGGCCAGACGAAGGCGATCATCAGGAACATCGCGACGCCCCAGATGACCGTCAACCACACCCACAGCCGCTCGTCACGGCCCAACCCCTCCCACCAGACACCGCGCGGTTTCGCCAGCGTACTCACCCGGCTCGCCATCGCGATACCTCCCGCTGGAGGCCCTTCACCGACCGAAGAGCGGGATGAAACCGAGATCGATCAACCCCCAAATCAGGTAGAAGAGCGTCGGCACGACCAGTCCGGCCATCAGGATAAGGAAGATGTCATCCAGGAGCACTTGCGGCCACGGAATCCGCTCGGCTCGCTCGTCACGCTCCTCCATCGCACTCTCCTTCCGCTCGGAGTTCCATCTCTATACTGTCGGGAGACGACAAACAATGTCAAGAGGAAAAGACTCCGAACACCGTGACAAAAACGTAACAACACTTTCGATCGTGTTATCTTTCGAATTCGGAAGAGACCCCAGCCGTAACAGCGAGCGCTTGCTCTCTTCGTTTACTCGCTTCCAACCTCTTTTTCCTTCCTCCACCTCTCGCCGCGGTGAGGGAGATCTCCTCGACCCTGCGGAGTCAGTCATTCCGGGGCCGGAACGACACCCACACGCGACGGCCTCGCGCGGAGTCAGCCTGAGTCCCGAACTCGACCGGGGGGAGGGCCGAGAGTCCACCGCCGTCTCGACGGTGTTCGCCCGAACCGGGCAGTAACGCGCGCTACTGTCGTCTGCCGCGCCCCGGTACTCATCACCGACCAGACCGTGACGGGATGCCGCCCTTGTCTTCTGGCCGATCGCTCAGCATGTCCCGTCTCCGTGAACCGACGCGTCGGCCGAAGGGAGCGTACGCTCCCGCGAGCGAGCACCGCAGCGCAGTTTCGCTGCGCGTTACTCCCTCACGATCACGAGCCCGTTCATCGACCGGAACGCGGGGCCGCACCGTTCCGTACAGATGATCGGATATTCCCCCGTACGATCCGCTCGAATGCGGACGACCGCTACCTGACCTGGGAGTACCCGCACGACCACCCGCTGCCCACCCACATCGACGAGCAGTCCATGTGCGCCGTCGCGAGCCGAGACGACCAGCTGGTACTCGACGCCACGCTGGAGTTCCAGCAGTGGGTACCAGCCATCCGCTCGTCCGACAAGCAGGGCTTCGCCACCGGCCGGTGGAGCGACGACCGGTCGCCCATCGCGCTCACCGACTCGATACGTCGCGACGAACGCCTCGACCCGACGCTCGAACGATTGCGGGTCTTCGCGTTCCCACTGGACGGCATTACCACCGCGCGCCATGACCGGTGCGATGACGCCCATGCTCAGGAAGACCAGCGGCACGACCGAAAGCGCTGCCGCTGCGATCGGAAAGAGAAGACGCGCCGGTTCCGACACACGCGGGCGCCTCGCCACCGCCCCTGGCCGCACAGCACGGAAGAGCAGCACGAGAAGCACCACCGCGTAGAGACCGCCACCACCGACCCACATGATCGCTCCGCCGAGCCGCTGGTCAGCGAGCGGATCGATCCCCCAAAGAGCAGCCGTCTCGGCGTAGGAACGATAGAGCGGACGTGGAGCGAGCGTCACCGTGGCACAGACCAGATCCGTTGCCATCCATGTCGCGAAAACGAGCAGGAGGGCAGTCGTCGCCGACAAGCGGCGATGCCGTGGGAAGGGTTCGAGCAACACCCACCAGAACAGGAATGCCCCACCGAGAAAGCTCGCGTGTTCCAGCTCGTGCAGTGCAGGGATGCGGAGTGCCGCCTCGTAGAACGGCGGATAGTGCCAGAGCACGAAGGGCCCGACCGCCGCGAGGAAAACGGCGACGGGATGCGTGACGATACCGACGGACGCGACGAGGGCACGTCGCGCGACGAACCAGCGAAGTGCTGGTGGCGGTAAGCCGCGGACGAGCGTGCGGACTGGTTGCCCGAGCGCGAGGAGCGGTGCAGCCGCCAGGATCAACAGCGTGTGCTGCACCATGTGGACGCTGAATCGTACCGTGTTCCCGTGATCGGGCGGCCCCATCAGCGCGACCGCCGTTACCTCGAGCCCCGCCAGAAATGCGACGACGCGCCAGCGTGACGGAAGTGCCCGGCCAGCCCGCGCTGCGGCCCGGCGGGCGAGGAGATAGCCAGCCGCGATACTCAGGAGGAGAACCGTCAAGGGTGGATCGAGATGCCACGCGCGCAGCAGATCGGCTGGTGCAACGGTGGCGTGCAAGACGGGAAGAAGCGGTGCCGGCATCGTTCACCCCCGGGCGCAGGCACCGCTCGCGCGTCCCCCGCGTGCTAGCTTCGCGAAGCCAGCTGCCCCAAACGCTCTTCGAGCGCCCGAATCGCTTCGCGGTCCCGCGCGACCAGTGTCTCCAGATACGCCCGCAACGTCATCCGCCCACGCGGCGTCTCGAACTCCTCCTGCCACACCTCATCAGGAAGATCGCGCACCATGGCGAGCGTCGCCTCGCGCGCCGTCCCGAACTGGCTCAGCAGCACCGTCGGAGTCAATCCCAAGGCTGTTTGATGAACAGTCAGGAGCGGCTCCCCCTCGTCATCGAGGATCGTTCGCTCACCACCCCGCAGCATCTCCTTGATCGCCTGCGAAGCATTCAACTCTCGGTTGCGAAGCCGGTAGAGGATCCCGAGCGGACTCGACGGGTCGTCGATTGAACCCGATCCCGCGTTCATTGCCGCGAGCACGGGCCGGAAGCGTTGGTTGAGCTCCCGGTATGTCGCGATCAGCGCTTCAATCACGTCTCGATCGGCCATCGACGCCCCTCCACCACCGCCCGGATTCCGACGATCGCTGTCTACGATAGCGGAAAGTGGAGCCGACGCGCAAGTTGTCCGCATCACGACAGAGGTCGAGATAGCACCTTGAACTTGCAACGTTCCGCAGATTTTGTCCAACACCCAAGCGCTCGACCGGGGACTCACGCGATGCACCCGCATCCCGATCATTGCTTCTGACTAGCCTCTACCGAGTCTCCAGGCGGGACGGCGTTCGCACCCGCTGTCCTCGGTTTCAGTATCATGTCGCTGCTGTTCTCCTATCCTGCACGAGCAAGTTGCTCTTGGAGCAGCATCGTGCTACGATCCGTTCGGTCAGCAAGCGGTTCACCGCTAAACAAAAACGCGAGGAGGTACTCGATGAAGTCCCGAGCGGCAGTTCTGTACGGCCCGACACGCTCCTTCAGTATCGAGGAGATTGAGGTTGACGAACCGAAAGAGGG
>FWWM01013920.1_pt1 | contig 12836 bp, 8 predicted proteins | sample 2228351 | NCBI WGS metagenome assembly FWWM01 (sample SAMEA103939774, study PRJEB20133) | metagenome | reverse complement strand
CTTCTGGATGGGCACGTCGCCCGACCCAGGAGTGAACTCCTGGGCTACCCTCGGTCGTCCCTCCGGGACTCTCCAAGGCTCCGGATCACCGCGGTTTTCCCACCGGATCCCGGGACAGCGCCGTGCGGATCATGAAAATCCGGTCACGCGGGAATTCCGGGGAGACCTGATCCGTCGATGATTTTTGGACGCGAAAATCGGGCCCCAAAAATGCCGTCCAATGCCTTTCCTGGGCCCTCCAATCCCACCTGAGCCACGTCCCCTCAGCCCGTTACCGTAGTCCGATCCCAGCGTCGAGATCCCCGAAGGGGATCGACAATGGCAGAGACGGCCGCACAGCCTGGGCCAGACGCCCGGGGACGGGGCGGGACGCCCGGGGTCACCGGGCCCCGGGCGTTGCTCTCACCCCACGAAGAGCGGGCTCCCCAACTTCGGAGACCGACTCCCGAGTTCCGGGAGACGAGGCCTGCGCCTCACTGCAAGTCGAACCGGTCCAGGTTCATCACCTTGGCCCAGGCGGCAGCGAAATCACGGGCAAACTTCTCGCGCCCGTCGTCGGCTGCATAGACCTCGGCCACGGCCCGGAGCTGGGAATTCGCCCCGAAAACCAGGTCCGCCCGGGTGGCCGTCCACCTGACCCGGCCGGTCTTGCGGTCGCGGCCCTCGAACAGGCGGCCCTCCCCGGAGACGTCCTGCCACTCGGTACCCATGTCCAGCAGGTTGACGAAGAAGTCCGTGGTGAGAACGCCCGGACGCTCGGTGAGCACACCATGTTTGCTGCCGCCCCAGGTGGCTCCCAGGGCCCGCAATCCGCCCACCAGAACCGTCATCTCGGGGGGCGTGATTCCCAGCAACTGGGCTTTGTCTACCAGGGCCTCCTCGGCGGGAATCGTACTTCCCGACTTCTGGTAGTTGCGGAAGCCGTCCACTTCGGGCTCCATCACCGCATAGAAGCCGGTCTCAGTCTGGTCCTGAGACGCGTCGGTACGGCCCGGGACAAACGGCACTTCCAGCGGCATACCCGCCGCCCGTGCCGCCTCTTCCACGGCGGCGACCCCGCCCAGAACGATCAGGTCGGCCAGGGAGACCTGCTTGCCGCCTGCGGCTTCAGCGTTGAATGCCTGCCGGATGCCTTCCAACACCTGCAGCACGCGCTGAAGTTGCCGGGGTTCGTTCACCTCCCAGTTCTTTTGAGGCTCCAGGCGGATCCGCGCCCCGTTGGCGCCGCCCCGCTTGTCGGAATCACGGTAGGTGGAAGCCGCCGACCAGGCCGTGTAGACCAGCTCCCGCAAGGACAGGCCGGAAGCCAGAAGGCGCTGTTTCAGCAGGGCGATGTCCGCCGCCTCAATCAGCGGATGGGAGACCGGCGGCAGCGGGTCCTGCCAGATGAAGTCTTCGCCGGGGACTTCGGGTCCCAGATAACGGCTCTTTGGGCCCATGTCCCGGTGGGTGAGCTTGTACCAGGCCTTGGCAAAGGCGTCGGCGAACTGGTCCGGATGCTGGTAGAAGCGCCGGGCGATGGGTTCGTAGACGGGGTCGAACCGCAACGCCAGATCGGTGGTGAGCATCATGGGCGGATGCTTGCGGGAGGGGTCGTGAGCATCCACCACCATGTGCTCCGGCCGGACGTTTTTCGGATGCCACTGCCAGCAGCCCGCGGGGCTCTTGGTCAGTTCCCACTCGTAGCTGAAAAGCAGCTCCAGGAAGGTGTTGTCCCACCGGGTGGGGGTAGGCGTCCAGGCCCCCTCGAGACCGGCGGTAATGGTGTACTGGGCGTTGCCGGTGCCGAGGCTGTTCTTCCATCCCAGACCCATCTGTTCGAGGGGAGCGGCCTCCGGCTCCGGGCCGACGTGGGAGGTGGGCCCGGCCCCATGGGCCTTGCCGAAGGTGTGGCCGCCGGCAATAAGGGCGACCGTTTCCTCGTCGTTCATGCCCATCCGGGTGAAGCTTTCACGGATATCCCGGGCCGCCGCCACCGGATCGGGTTTGCCGTCGGGTCCTTCCGGGTTCACATAGATCAGGCCCATCTGGACGGCGGCATAGGGCTTGGCGAGATCCCGGTCGCCGCGATGGCGCATGTCGCCGAGCCATTCGGTCTCGGGGCCCCAGTCGATGTCTTCCGGGGGTTCCCAGACATCCACGCGGCCGCCGCCGAAGCCGAAAGTCTTGAAACCCATGGACTCCAGCGCCACGTTGCCTGCCAGGATCAGCAGGTCCGCCCAGGAGATGCGCTTGCCGTACTTCTTCTTGATCGGCCACAACAGGCGCCGGGCCTTGTCCAGGCTGGCGTTATCGGGCCAACTGTTGAGCGGCGCAAAGCGCTGCGCTCCGGTGGAACCTCCGCCCCGTCCGTCGAAGATGCGGTAGCTGCCGACGGAATGCCAGGCCATGCGGATCATGAGACCTCCGTAGTGACCCCAGTCCGCCGGCCACCAATCCTGACTCTGGGTCATCAGCTCCGCCAGATCCCGCTTGAGGGCCCAGTAATCCAGCGACTTGAAGGCCGCCCTGTAATCAAAGTCAGCCCCCAGCGGATTGGATTTTTCCGAGTGCTGGCGCAGGATGGCCAGGTTGAGCTGTTTGGGCCACCACTGCCGGATTCCCGGCGTACCCAGGACCGTATGCCGCAGCGTCCCGGGCTGGACGGGACATCTTCCCTGCGTCGTTTCCGCCATGATTGCTTTCCTCCTTTGTTGTTCTCGCATTACTTACACGGCCGGTCAGCCGGCAGGCTGTTGACCGGTGGTTCCTGACCAGACTGATACCGGGGGAGGGACTGCGTCCCTGACCTGAAAACATACCACGGGCGTCGCCGTCTTGGCGCTGGTCTGCGGGCGCCCGTCCAGGGACGCTTGCCGGCCCGCGGCCTGCCGCGGTGGACGGCGCGGCCCCGAGGAGTCCTGGGGCTACAGAGCAGGGGTGACGTCGGTTTTCCGGAAGTCGTCTCCCGTGAACAGCAGGGGCTCGCCGGTCGCCTTCGCCAGCCCGTAGGCGAAACAGTCGCCGAGGTTCAGGCCTGCCGGGTGGCGACCTTTTCCATACTCGTAAAAGGCCTGCCGGGCCAGGTACGCCTGCTCGGCGGTGAAGGGGGCGATGGAGATTCCCGCCCGGCGGAAGAAGAGGTCACACTGAAGCTGGGTTGCCGGACCTGCCTGGCGCAGCAGAACTGTGGACAGTTCGAGAAAGGTTCCCGCGCTGACACGGCAACGGTCCGCAGCGTGTATCGCCTCAAGGTAGGTATCGGCCTCGGGTGCTCCGAACAGGATGGCGACAAGGGCGGAGGTGTCGAGGATCATTTGGGCAGACCGTGTCCATCATAGAGAAGTTCGGCGTGATCCTGATACGGCCGCCTGACCTGGGCAGCAACCCGGCCCGCGATGGCACGCAGTTCCTCCACCGGAGCCTTGGCGTGCCGGCGCTGGAGCCGCCGGTGTCGTTCCCGCAAGGCTTCAATGACCGCGCGCGTCAGCGTCTCACCGGTCTCGCGGGCGATGGCCTGAGCGAGCCGGTGGGCCTCCGGGTCCTTGATGTTGAGACTCACCAGCTGGTTCCTTTCTGGATGATTTTCTACCTTTCTTTATCCTGGCTGCTTCACCTGGTTCCGACAAGACGATCGTGCCCCGGCCACCGGCGAGGCGCGGGGAGGCCGTAGGGACTGTCCCCAAGCCGGAACAGGGGTGTTACCGGGGCCGATCCCGCAGGAGGCAGATCCGGAAAATGCGGGACGAGCCCATGGGTCGGGAGTTCCGTGGCCGCCGGCGGATGGGGCGGCCGGCGGCAGGCTGGTGCCTGCGGGGCGGGGCGATCAGGCGCCGGGTGCCTTCAGGTGCAGGGGGCTATCCGGGAACCGCTGCAACTGCGGCGCGGCGGTCTGCAAGTCCCGGACAAAAGCGCCCCGGTCCAGCGGGGAGATGAGCGCGAAGGTCAGCTTCCCGTTCGGCTTTCGATAATTGATGCGGAGCCGGTCCAGTGAGGGCGCCGGTGCGCTCAGGGGGTTGCGGGTGGGAAAGACCTCCACGATGGACGGCAGGGGGATTGAGGTACCGAACGGGCCGAAACGGATCACCAGATCCGTGGGAGTCAGCTCGTAGCGGATCCTGCAACAGCCCCAAAGCGCGATCCCGATCAAGGCCCCGGCGCCGATCATGGCGACTCCGGCCAGCAGGGTCTCGTTCGCGTCAGCGGTCTCGGGGCCGACGCCGGCGATGAGCGTCAACCCGGTCACTGTTTCCAGGAGGACCACTCCTCCCAGCAGCAGCGCCAACCACCTGTCAACCTTGGGACCGTGTACCATTGCTCGTAGTGGGGAGACGGGAGACGGGAGTCAGGAGGGGAGTCAGGAGTCGGGAGTCAGGAGTCAGGAGTTGGCTAGTGTCCGCGAGCTCCGCTCCCATTTGGGGGGATGAGAGGTCGGTTTCTCACACGGATCCCGCGGATGACTCGACTCACTGGGAGAGGACTGATCAGCTTCTCCTGGTGGTAGTGGTCGAAAACCGTGCCGCCAGTCCCTCCTGACTCCTGATTCCCGACTCCTGACTCCCCTCCCGACTCCTGACTCCCGTCTCCTGACTCCTGACTCCTGTCTCCTGACTCCTGACTCCTGACTCCCGTCTCCTGACTCCCGCGATCGTCTCCCGCATGTATTCGGCGGCGAGCTCGACGTTTCGGTCGACGAAATCGATCCCAGGCAGGCGGCCGTCGGTGCGCTGCAGAGGATGACACAACTCGTAGCCCAGGTAACCCCGATAACCGATTTCCAGCAACCCGGCCACCTGATCGGCGGCAAACTCGTTCTCCTGGGGAACAATCCTGCCGTCGACCCGTTGGTATTCGTCGCCGAAGTGCGTGAGGACCTGAAGGTCTCCCACCTCCCGGGCAGCGTCCAGCAGGTATTGACCCCGCTTGCCGTACTCCAGACGAGTGTCGAAGCAGGCCTTCAGGTTCGGCGAACTCACCTCCCGGATCATCCGCAGCATGTCCCGGTAGTCCCGGATCACCGGTGCATGGTTCTGGAGAGCCAGGACGACGCCGTAATCGCCGGCATAGCGGGCTGCTTCCGCCAACCCGTCGCGGCACCATTCCCAAGTCTGTTCGGGAGTGAATTCCCGGTGCGTGAACTCCCAGACGCTCTTGGCCAGATCGTAGCGGGCGCCGCCTTCCGGCAGCAGGGTGACCCCGGGCCAGGCGAGGAACACCCGCAACACCGGCGCCTGGAGGTCCGCTGCCATCCGGATCAGCTCGCGGACGTACAGGAGCTGGGATTCGCGGAATTCCGGGATGGGGCTGCTGAAGTCGTTGTTGGCGGCGACGGCGTAGATCTCGATACCCCGGTCTTCAGCATATTTCCGCAGCTTCCGGCAGCGCTCCCGGGGCATGTCCAGCGGGTTGCCGTGGGGTCGTTTGCCGTCGATCTCCACGCCCTGGTATCCGTATTTCCGCGCCCGTTCGATCACCTGTTCCAGGGTGAGGGCGGCGCCGGCGTACCAGACACCCAGGTAAGTGATGCTGTAGAGGCCCAGCTTCAGCTCGGCGGCAGGCCGGGCGCGGGCCGGTGTGAGAACGCCTGGAACCGCGGCCGCAATCGCGGCGGTTTGGGCGAATTCGCGGCGGTTCATGGACCGAGGCTTCTGCATGGGAATCGCTCCTTTCGGAACTGCCCTGCTCCCGGAGTTACAGCTTACAGCCACCGATTCCACAGCGTCCACCCTGTCGGACTCCTGACTCCCGACTCTCGGGCGGAAGCCGAGATGCTGCGAATGATGGAGCGGGATTTACCCAGGCTTGAGCTCACTCCCCAAGTCTGGGATGCGTCTGTCGTCTGGGCCGGCGGGCCCGCCTCGCCGGGCTCCAGGTTCCGGCCACCGATCTCCTGATTTTTCGCCTGTGCCCACTATCATGACGCCGCACTCGAACACCGCCACCAACACCTCGACAACCCGGGCGGGCCGCCCGGGGTACGCCGTGCTCCCGGGCGGCCTCCGCAGCTGGACGGTCTGGTGACTACCGACTACCGACTCCCCTTCCTCACCACGTAGTACTCGTTCTGGAGGTCGTGCGGCAGCCGGTGGATCTCGATCTCCCGGAAACCGGCCTCCCGCAGCAGATCCTGCGCCAGCTCACGGCCCCACATCGTCCCCAGGCCCATGCCGCCCTGGGCCAGAGACACCGTCATGCAGTGCATGGTGGAGATCGAGTAGAGCAGCGTCCCGAGAGGATGATCCAAGTTTTCCTCCATGCGGCTGGAAGCGGCAATGTCCTGCATGAGAAACACGCCGTCCGCCTTGAGGGCACGGCAGACGCCTTTCAGCACCCGGTCGGGCCGTGCCTGGTCGTGGACGGCATCGAAGGCGGTGATGAGGTCGTAACGCGCATCGGGAGCGTCGTGATCGAAGGTGGTAAGATCCCGAACCTCGAAGTGGACGTTGCGCAACACATATTCGGCTGACCCTGCGCGCGCCGCCGCGATCGCCTCCGGGGACAGATCACACCCGGTGAAGCGGCTTCGGGGATAGGTCCGGGCCATCAGATTCAGCGCCCGGCCGACCCCGCAGCCGATGTCCAGGACGTCGATACCCTGCTCCAGCCGGCGGGACAGACCCGGCACCAGCGGGAGGATGGCGTCGAACAGCGACGACAACACCGACTGGCCGCTGTCTTCGGCCATCACCTCGTGGAATCGCCGGTACTCGGAGTAGGGCACGCCGCCGCCTTTCTGAAAGCACTCCAGAACCTGATCCTCGACGCAACCCAGCAGGCCGATGTACTGGGCGAAGACGCCGAAGTTGTCAGCGCCGGCGCTGCGGGTCAGGAAGGCGGCGTGGGCGGCGGGCAGGGAAAAACGGGGTTCTCTGCCGTTGGGATGGATCTCGACGATGCCCCCCGCAGTCACAGCGCCCAGCCACTCGCGTACGTACCGTTCGTTGAGCCGGGCGGCGGCGGCGATCTCGGCGCTGGTCGAGGGCGGCAGCGCGCTCATGACGTCAAACAGGCCGGCGCGGTGCCCGATGGAGGTCATCAGCGCCAGGGCGCCATGGTTCAGCACGTTGAGCAGCTTGCCACTGAAGGCTTCGGCCCTTTCTCTGTCAATCTGATGAAGAGTGCACACAGGGATGTCTCCTTTCGATTTCCGTTTCTGGTTCGTGCCCGGAGCACGGAAGGCTCACGAGCAGCCTGCAACCAAAACTAGCGGCCGGGGGAGCATCCCAACAATCGGAGAAATACGGTTTTTCTGCGGTCGTCGAACCGGGTCGTCTACGGTAATTTTACTGCCGGGGCATAGTCTGCGGCTCCTCTCCCTCGATCAGTCCCAGTTCGGAGGCCTTGCGCACCGCTTCCGAACGGTTCCGGCATTCCAGACGGTTAAGCAGGTTGGCCACATGCATCTCGACGGTACGCGGGCTCAGGAAGAGCTGCTGGGCGATCTCCTTGTTGGTGAAACCCTGAGCCACCAGCCGGACGATCTCCACCTGGCGCTGCGTCAGGCCGGCGACCAGAACGCGGCTGCCCGCCGAAGGATCGCGGGGCTCCTCCGCCGACTCGCCCAGCGACCGCAGGATTGCGGCGATGCGGGCGGCCAGCGGACGAGCCCCAAGGTTGCGGGCGCGCCGGTAGCTGCTGCGCAGGCGGCCGACCCCGTCCAGGCGATTGCCGGCCTCCACCAGCGTCCTGCCCAGCCTCGCCTCGACCCACGAGTGCTCCACCGGTACCCCCAGCTTCTCCATCTGACCCAGTGCCTGGGTGAATTTCCGTGCGGCTTCATCGGGATCCCCGTGCAGCGCAGCCATCTCTCCCAGCGCAAAGGCCAGGATGGCGAGAGCCTCGAAGTTGCCCGTTCCGGCAGCGATCTCCGAAAGTGCGCTCACGCAGCGGGACGCCTCCTGTTCGGCCTTCCGTGCGGCAAAGAAGCTGACTCCGCTAAACAGTGCGGTGAGGCAGTCGTGGGTGTCCCCCAGTTCCCTGCGGATCTCCAGAATGCGCAGGTAATGGGACGACGCGTCCTCAGGCTGGTCGCTGAATTCCGCCAGCAGTGCCAATCCCCAGCACGCAATCATCTCCGCCAGCGGGGATTGCTCGCGGAGTCCGATCCGGTGAGCGGACTCCAGCAGTTCCCGGGCCTCGTGGTTCTCACCGCGGTAGACCCGTACCAGGCCCAGGACGCAACCGGCCATCGCCTGCGAGAAGGCGTCGGCGGGATCCTGAATGACCTCGCGGGAGACCTCCATACAACGCCGCCAGTCGCCGGTACGGAAGAGGACCCAGGACATGCAGCTCAGGCAGAGCTTCGCCTGGACGCTTTCACCCTCGCGTTTGCAGTACTCATACGCGGTCAGATAGGTGTCCCGCGACGAGGCATACTCTGAGGCATACTCCAGGGTAGTGCCGAGTCGCCGGTACACTTCCGCGGCCGCGTCGATCTCGTGCCTTTCCAGCGCCATGGACAGGGCGTCCGTAGCAATCTTGATCCCATCCTGATGTCTGCCCGAGATGGAAAGGACATTGCCTTTCAGCCCCAGGGCTCGCGCCTCGAGGTCGGGGCGCTGGGCCCGGCGGGCCAGTTCCGCGGCCCGCTCGGACATGTTGAGCGCCTGCGTCAGGTCGTAAAGTCCGGTGCTGCGTGCGGCGCCGGCCAGCCACTCGGCGGCCGCCTCAGCCCAGGCCCCGCCGGCTTCAAAGGCCTCGGCAGCCAGACGCCGGGACTCGAAGTGGAGCTTCCAGGCGTTCTGCAAACCGTAGACCGTGGCCAGTCTCCGGTGCGCCTCGGCCTGCCGGCTGAGGTCTTCCCGGACGAGGGGACTGGCCAACACTTCACGCCAGGCGCGGGCGGCATCGGCAAGCTGTCCGCCCACCTCGGCGCAGTAGGCGAGACGCTCCAGGGCGGCGAGACGGCGGCCTTCCTGTTCTCCTTCCGGCCAGATTTCCAGGGCCCGATGTGCCGCATGGGCGGCGTCCCGGTAGGCGTGCAGGCGGCAGGAAAGCTCGGCGGCCGCCAACAGAGCCTCCCGAGCGCCGACGAGTTCGCCGGCCGCCGCCCAATGTTCGGCCACCCGTTCGGGAGGCGCCCCACGGGATTCCAGCAAGCTCGCCACCTGGCGGTTGAGCCGCCGCTGTTGCGACCACGGGATGGCGCCCAGTACCGTCTCGCGGATCAGATCGTTACGAAAGGCTCCCCTGCCCTCGCGGGTGCCCAGGATCAGGTGATGCTCGAGCAGAGCGTCAAGCGCCGCCTCGTCACCGGACAGCTCGGCGATCATTTCCAGATCGAATTCACTGCCGGCGACGGCGGCGGCCTCCAGCGTCCGGCGCTCCGCCTCGGAGAGGTGTTCGAGGCGCACCAGCACCATGTCACGGATGCTCTCGGGGATCGGAACCGGCTCTCCCGGGAACAGCTCCAGGCCCTCGGGGCCGGTGCGCAGTCGGGACTGGAGGGCAAGGCACAACTCCTCGATGAACAGCGGGACGCCTTGGGACCGGCCATGAAGCGTGCCTGCAAGGGACGGGCTGACTTTGCCGCCGAGAACCGGTTCGGCCAAGGCTGCCGTTTCCCCGGGACCGAGCGGCGTCAGGTTGATTTCAACCGGCGGCCGGCGTCTCCGCAGCTCGTTCCGCAGCCACCGCAGGCGGTGACCACGGGGAAGTCCGTCGCTGCGGTAGGCGGCGAGCAGGACGAGGCGGCGGTCTTCGAGCCGTTCGGCGAGGAGCGGCAGCAGTTCCAGGCTGGCATGATCGGCCCACTGCAGGTCGTCGAGGAAGAGGATGGAGGGAGAACCTTCCGAGAGCGCGTCGAGGGCTTCCAAGAACGCTTCGAGCTGGAGCTGGGCGTCGGTTTGTGCAGGGGGGACACCCAGCTCGTGGAGGATGCAGCGCAGGTGGGCGGCATACGGGCCGGTCTGGGGCGCCGGCACGTCTCGGCGTCGGATGGCGTCGCGCAGGGCGGCGGCCAGCAGCCCGTAGGCGGGCATGACGCCGCCCACAGCCCGCGAGCGAAAGACGGGCAAGGAGCTGCGGGCTATGGCTTCCTCGGCGAGGGTGGTCTTGCCGATGCCGGCCTCACCGGCGATAAGTACGACGCGGTCCGGTCCGCCGGGTCGGAGTGGCGGGGACGGTGTCGAGTCACCCGGGGTGTCCGGGTCGGCGCCCGCGCGGTGTGTCCGGTCCGCCGGGAGCCGGGAAGCGACACCCTGGAGGTCCTGGAGGAGCTGTTCGAGTTGGGCGAGTTCCTGACGTCTGCCGATCATGGTGTCTGGATCCGGGCCGGTTGCGGAACGGAACCAGGGAGCCGGCCTTCACGGTATCGTCTCCCAGCAGGAGGTGTCCGCGACCGAAATGTGACCGCCGGGAAACTGCTGGTCCAGGGTCGCAGCGGCCACCGGCCCGTCACACGAAACCACCGCACCCCCGATGAAACCCTCAGGCAGCCCCTGGCCGGGAAAGCCCTGCCACTGTTCCTGGGACCCTACCTTCACCAACTCCTCCAGCAGGACCCGACCGTCTTGAGGATCGTAGAAGGTGATCGAACAGGACACCTCCTCCGCGGCACCGACGTTCTGAAGCGCCAGTCCGCTCTTCTCAGCGGATGAGTTCTTCTGGACATAGCCCAGGGTCCGGCAGGGAGAAGCCGCCACGAGCCCCACCGGCTTCTGGTCTTCTCCGTTGATGTTCAACGTCAGTTGAGCCGTGGCGACAATCGGCCGGTGGGAGCTGATGACGACTGACCCCGCAGCCAAAGGCCCCTCCGGCCCAAAGATCAACTCCTGCGTCCCGCCGGGGACGATCTCCTGATGCCGGGTTTGGGACACCCGGTCCGGTCCGCTTCCTTGATGGAGGGTCACGGTGACCGTAGCTGAACGGACGCCCTCACCTCCCGGCGCAGGGTACTGGGTGAAGATCCGGGTCCGAGTCCCGTCTCCCGACGGTACCACCGGCAGGTGCAACCGGAACCCCCGCTGCGCCTCGGGGAGGAGCTGGATGCCGATGAGATTCCGCCGGTTCAGCGCGGGGGGGTTCGATGTTCCGCGACTGAGAAGTCCGTTCGAGGTCTCGCAGAAGTGACTGAGCTGGCCTAGGTGGGTCAACGTAATCGCATTGCCTTCCGGACAGCTCTTAGGATCACTCCAGACCACGAGACCTCGCGGGCTGCCGAAAGCGGCAGTGTCCCGGCAGTAATCGTGGCTGCCCGACTGCAGGTCGAATCGGCAGAAGCCGTTGGTGTGACTGTAGTAGAGAAGGTTTCCCTCACCGTCGACTGCCGGCCGGCCCAGCGAGTTGGCGAAGGAGATCTCGCCGGCTTCCGGGTCGACCTGGTCTTCAACCGGACCCAGGAGGTTGCCCTGGGCATCAAAGTGAACAACCTGGCAGCCTCCAGGGGGGCAGTCCAGCACATAGAGTTCGAACGTGTTCGCATCGACCACCAGGTCGCGCGGAATCGAGAGGTGCTGAAACGTTTGGCCCAGGTCGGCCAGGTAGGCTCCAGTCTCCGGATTGAACACCCTGACCCCGCCGCCTCCCCCCTCCTGGGCGACATACAGGACGGGTATCCCCGAAGTGCCGGGAGGTCCGAAGGCCAGGGCACGAGGCAGGGTCAGTTCCTCTTCAGGTACAACCGTCCGCAGGAATTCCCCCGTCCAGCCGTCGAACTCCAGGACTCTCGGGTTGCCGCCCGCGTCGAGAGCGAAGAGGTTGCCGCTGACGGGGTGGAAGGCCAAGTCCTGGGGTTGCAGCAGGTATTCCCCGGTCTGTCCGAAGCTGCCCTGAAAGCCGCCGCCCGGCTCGAGGTGGGCATTCGAGGAAATGGTCAGGCTGACGATTTGTCTTCCCGTGGTGTCGATGACTACGATGTCGCCGGCGCGTACCGGCAGCGGGGCGCCCGCCAATGTTGTGATACCGGCGAGGGTCCGGACGATCCAATGCATGCGATCCTCCTGTTCCTGGTGGAGTTGACTGTTTCCACAGACGGGAGGCTCCCGCACCCCCGAGCCTGCAGTGGATTCCTGTCCTGAGGGACGTTGGGACAAGAATACTCCCTCGGGGAGCATCCGTCGAGTGGACCGGATGTGGCTCCCTCAAGATCTGACCCCTAATTGAAGTCCAATCGGATGACGATACTAGGAGCTGATACTTACATAGAAGGGGGTTGCGGATGGACAAAAGTCGGGTTCGTCGGCTTTCGGGGCGCTCCCGGAGGGTGACCACGTTCGTCGCGCTCACCGCTGCGGTTCTGGCAGCGGTATCGGACATGCCCGCGGCCGGCCAATCGCCGGAGATGAGTTTCGACAAGATCGAGCTCCGAACCACGTTTGGCGGAGCGGAGGAGGGACAGGAGGGACGCCTGGCGGTCAGTGCCGACCGGATCCGGTTTCTCAGCAAAAACGGAAGAGCCCAGTATTTCTCAATTCCTTCCAAGGCCGTCACCGACCTGTTCTACAGCCGGGTCTCGGGACGTCGGATCAAGACGGCGATTCTGGTGTCGCCGCTGCTGCTGTTCAGCAAGGGCAAGAAGCATTACATGACCATCTCCTTCAATGACGGGGGAGACTTGGTGGGGGCAGTCGAGTTCCGGCTGGACAAGAGCAACTATCGGGGCATCCTGCACGCTGTTGAGTCGGTCTCAGGGGTTCCTCTGGAGTTTGACCAGGAAGGCATCAAAGACGAGAAGGAGTCACTGGCCAGGGCCGACGGACAGGCGGACAGTGGAGTTCCGGGCGCTGCGGTCTTGAGCTTTGAGTCGACTCCGGACGGCGCCGAGATCGAGATCGACGGCAGCTTTGCGGGGACCACGCCTCGTTCCAAGTCGCTGAGACCGGGCAGTTACAGGATCAGGATCTGGAAGAAAGGGTACA
>FWWM01013915.1_pt1 | contig 12838 bp, 9 predicted proteins | sample 2228351 | NCBI WGS metagenome assembly FWWM01 (sample SAMEA103939774, study PRJEB20133) | metagenome | reverse complement strand
TCGGTATTGATCACAATCACACCGGTATCAATCGCTGCTGCCAGCGCCAGAAAGAGCGGCTGACGATGAATGGCTAACAACGCAAGATGCGAATCGGACGTTATCGTTTCTGATCTGGCAGATGAGATCATGGAGTGTTCCTGAGTACCGGGCGGAGAGGGATGGTCAACCAATGATGAATGGCTCTTCTGATGTCGGCGATACATACTGACGATAAACCCAACCGCCAGTGCAATCGTCGCTACCATCAGCATCCATTCGAGCAGCATCATTGGTGCAATTTACGCATCATCAGATGGCGGTTCAAACCGATACCCAACCCCTCGCACCGTCTGGATATAAACCGGTTTGCCAGGGTCTGGCTCTATCTTCTCGCGCAGCCAGCGGATATGGACATCGACAGTGCGACTATCACCGATGAAGTCCTGTCCCCATACCCGTTCGAGCAGCAGATCGCGCGTCAGGGCAATCCCACGATTACGCATCAGACAGGTGAGCAGATCGAATTCTTTCTGCGGGAGATTCAGTTCCTGCCCATTCCGCCAGGCCCGACGGCTGCTGGTGTCCACCCGGATCGCCCCGGCCTCTAGCACTTCACGTACAATCGAATGAGGCTGTCGTTCGCTGCGCCGCAGGATCGCCCGCACACGAGCAAGGAACTCGCCGAGGCTAAACGGCTTGCCCATGTAGTCATCAGCCCCCAGTTCCAGACCGGCAATCCGATCAACCTCGTCCTGACGAGCCGTGAGCATGATGATCGGTACATCGCTCTCTTGACGCAGAATCCGACAGACCGAGAAGCCGTCAAGACGGGGGAGCATAATGTCGAGGACAACGAGATCGGGTTGATCACGGCGAGCACGGTCGAGACCCTGAACACCATCACCGGCGACAATGACGGAATAGCCTTCGCGTTCGAGGTTGTAGCGTAGTGTCTCGGCCAACGTGGTTTCGTCTTCGACGATGAGAACCGTCGCCATAGTTACTCCACACATAAAGACCGCCGCTTGTGAGTCGGCGGTCATTGCCACGTGGCGAATGTGGTCGGGGCGGAGGGATTTGAACCCACGACCCCCGCGTCCCAAACGCGGTGCTCTACCAGGCTGAGCCACGCCCCGACGCCATTAAGATTAACAGCAGTGACGCCATTTTGTCAAGCGTCATCGCCTGGCTCCGGCGGCACAACCGGCGGCCCAGAGCGTGGTTGCAGGTGCAGGCGCGCCCGCACGCGAGCCATTTCCCCAACGGCCAGGCGGGCTTCGGCCAGCCATTCACGATGTTCGTAGGCAAAGGCACGTGCAATGTAGGCGAGTGCACTGCTGCGCGTATCGGCAATCCCAACCGCAACCAGCAGATCGAGCAATTCACGCTCGGCACGACCAAGACGGGTCATGACCGGTACTGTGCGTGTGGTAAAGAGCACTTCGTGATCAGCAGATCGCATCCCCCAGGCCACCGGCAGACCGGTCTGGCGTTCGATTTCGCGGGCAATGCGCATCCGCTGACGGCGCGTCTGCTCACGCAAGAGTGGAATGTCTTCAGCCGGACGGCTAATGTGGAGAATGATCAGCAATTCATCACTATACCGGCGAATGTCAGGCAGCCCGGCCCGCACTTCAATCGGCAAATACTGGTTAATGAGACGTTGGATCTCTTCATCGTGCATTGAGTGTGTCCTTACGGAGCAAATGGCACCATGGGATGATGATACCACGAATTCACATCTATGTTCGGCGCCCGGATACCTCTCGCATTACCAGGGCGGCCAGGAGGCCAACCAGGCATGCTGCTGCCCCGAAGAGAAATGTCTCCCCGATGACCCGTGCCGCAATCTCCATCAGAAAACGAGCCGGCTCGGTGACAGCGAGCGGGTTGTCAGCGCCAGCCCGCCGCAGCTCGTCCTGGCGATGAACGCCCCACAGGGTGAGGATTGCTACACCCACCGTCATGCCCACCAGACGCAGGGCGATCACCAGAGCCGAGGCTGCACCGCGACGATCTTCACCGGCAGCGGCAATCACTGTGTCGGCGACCGGCGCAATCACCAGGCCCAGACCAATACCGGTCAACGCCAGTTCCAGACCCATCCGCAGGTAGGTCGCGTCCGGCCCCCAAAACGCCATCAGGCCATAGCCAATGATAGCCAGTCCTAAGCCCAACATTGCCGGCAACCGTGCTCCAAACCGCCCGGTGAGCAGTCCGCCGGGGAGTGCAGCAGCCGCCATTGTCAGGGTTAATGCTGATAGCATCCAGCCGGCATCCCAGGCGGCGATACGGAGAATGTCGCTATCGGTCGGATGGTACAGCAACAAACGGGTGTTGATGTAGAGAGGTACATTCGTGATCGCAATTGCCAGTCCGAACCCAACCATCACGTTGATCACGCAGGCCATCGCGGTATGACGGTGGGTGAACAGTTCCAGGCCAATCAGCGGATCGTCACTACGGCGCTCGACCCAAACGAAGAGTGCCAGCAACAGCAGGGACACTATCACCAGCGGCCCGGCGTAGGGCGGTGGTCCCAGGCGCTCACCGTAGAAATCGGTCGCGCCTAGTTCGCTCCCGGCAGCCAGACCGATATTCAACGCAACGAGGCTAGCGCTCAACAACAGCGTGCCCGGCCAATCGAAACGCCCGACCCGCGGCGGGGTCGGCACCTGACGCAGCGCATACCACGTCAATGCCAGGGCGACCAGACCAATAGGCAGGTTGAGCCAAAACAGGAGCCGCCAGTCGTCAAAGATGCGCATAAGCACGCCGCCGTAGAGATGCCCGACCATCCATCCGGCGGTATCAACGGCACCGATCAGACCGAGCGCGGCTGCCCGTTGTCCTGGCGGGAAGAGATCGCCAACCAGGGCCATCGAGACCGGCACCATCGCTCCGGCCCCAAACGCCTGAATCACCCGTCCGATAATCAGCATCGTCAGATTCGGCGCGGCTGCCACCCAGGCTGAACCGATGAGGAAAACGACCAGGCAGATCAGATACACCATTCGCCGGCCAAACAGATCAGACAGCCGACCCATAAAGGTCATACTCACCGTGTAGGCCAGCAAATAGCCACTCACCGCCCAGGAAGCCCGATTCAACTCCGTATCCAGGGAAAGACGCAGGTCAATCATGACCTTCGGTAACGCAGCACTGATCACCGTCAGGTCAACTGCGCCGATGAAGATTGCCAGACAGACCAGCCCCAGGGTCAGCCGTGGATCGACCGGACGGGTTTCAACCGTTGTCAAGGCAGGATTTTTCATGGACATTGCACCGGTTCACGAACATCAACCGCTTTGTCATAGTCACTGAACTCAAGCGTCCAGGTGGTGGGGCTACTGGCGTCAGTGGCTGTATCGACCAGTACCACGCGACTGGCGCGCAGCGTCTCTTGATCCGCCCAGAGATCGGTGGTCACCGGCCCGGCGCCCAGGAGGTTGAGGCTAATCGCACGCAACAAATCGGCAGGCAGGGTTCCCCGCAGATGGTAATGTGGTCGACCGTTCAACTCTTCAATCCCGACGAGCGTCACATCGGTAAAGCCGTTCGCCAGCAGCGCTTCGATGCCGATCTCAGGTGCGAACAGCACTGCCGGATCGAAGGTTGAACCGGCCTGCAAGCACATCCACTGGCGGGTAATCGGGTTGGTAGCGTACTGTTTACCGGCCAGCGAGACGGTGCGAATCTCGCCAATTGCACTGCCAAGGGTGATGTTGAGAATGGAGAGAACCGCGTCAGGACGGCGCAAATCACCTTCGATGCTGTTGAGAATAGTCACGCCACCGGCATCGAGCGCGACCGGCTTGCCACTCAGGGTAATACGGAAATGAGCACTCTGACTATTCTGCGTCGCCTGTCCGATAGCAGCCGCCAGTGCGCGTGGGTCAGGAGTTGGGGTAGGAGTGGGAGGGGAAGCGATACCACCACAGGCCACCAGCCATAACAGGGAACCAGCAATCAGCCATTTCCAGACATGCTTCATAAAGCACCTTTTCAGTTGCCGTGCTACCATGGTTGTGAGAATAGTATACCAGAGGTAATTCCTATGAAGATCGCGATTATCGGCGCCGGTGCCCTGGGGAGCGTGATTGGATTCCATCTGGCAGCCAATCACGCCGTCACGCTGGTAGACCCGTGGGAAGAGCACGTTAACACAATTAACGAGTATGGCCTGCGCTGTAGCTTTGACGATCAAGAGCAGGTGCGTCTGTTACCGGCTACGACCAGCGCTGACAACCTTGAACCGGTTGAGGTTGCCCTGATTACGGTCAAAGCAGCCCAAACGCCCTGGGCTGCTGAGATTGCCGCACAGATAGTACAACCGAACGGCGTTGCCTACACGCTGCAAAACGGTCTGGGCAACGCCGAACGACTCGCCAGCCGGTTGGGAACACAACGGGTCGGGCAGGGGGTGACCACGATTGGTGCGACCTTGCTGGCGCCTGGACACGTGCGGATGGCCGGTCGTGGCCCCACGACATTTGCCGCAACCCCCTCGCTGCAATTAGCCTACGCCGTCGCCGATGCCTTTCGCGCCAGTTCATTACCGGCGGGTGTCTCAACCGATCTGGCAAGTCTGGTATGGGGCAAATTGATCGTCAATACCGGGATCAATGCGTTAACGGCTCTACTGCGGGTGCCAAACGGAGCGTTGGCGAACATCCCGGCTGCAGAAAAACTGGTGCGCCGTGCGGTGGAAGAGGCGGTCGCTGTAGCCTGTGCCGCCGGAATTACGATTGGATTGAGCGACCCGGTAGCCGAAACGCTGGCAGTTGCGCGGGCTACGGCAACGAATCGCTCATCAATGCTTCAGGATGTACTACGTGGTGCGCCAACCGAAATTGACACGATTAACGGGGCAATTGTGCGCGAAGGGCAACGGCTTGGTGTACCAACACCGTTTAACGCCTTCCTCTGCGACTTGATCACTGCCCTCGAAGCGACTACACCGCTGCGGGTGAAGTGAAAATAAGGACGCGGATAAACACGGATGTGGCGGATTATCTGCGTGTATTCGCGTAAACCCGCGTGCATCCGTGTTCTATTGAACAGGGTACGCGGATGGACGCGGATTGGGCGGATTGGCGCGGATTATCTGCGTGTATTCGCGTAAACCCACGTGCATCCGTGTTCCATGAACAGGGTACGCGGATATGCGCGGATTGGGCGGATTGGCGCGGATTATCCGCGTGTATCCGCGTAAACCCGCGTTTATCCGTGTTCTATTGAACAGAGTACGCGGATGGACGCGGATTGGGCGGATTGGCTATAAACGACGGAGCACAGGTTGACTCCTGTGCTCCGTGTCCTTACCTTCACAAGATCATTGCCATAATGTGCCGATGAAACCCATCACGATTATGCACTTCTGGGACCACTAAAAGCTATCGAGCAGCAAATGTTAGATATATCATGAAAGATGTCTTAAGTGACCAGTGCTGCCCATTGTTCGCATCAATGAACACTGCACAGTCGCTATCGGCGCAGGCCCGCACCTGCCAATAGTAAGTTGTGTTGGGGGTGATGCCGGCAACGGTCACACTGGTGTTGGCACCCACATTGGTTGTCGGCGTACAGCCAGGGTTAGTATCCAGGCAGTAGCGATAGTGATGAACCGTGGCCCCTGCCGACTGCCACTGGAGGGTGAGATTGATGGATTGATTAGTGGTACTGACAGCCGAGCTGGTTTTGGTGAAGGCGAAGACCAGCTTGCTGACAAACGCATCCCTATCACCATTGTACACCCCACCATACGCCCCTGCCGTGATGGGGAAGTTATTAGACTCAGTATACCCCGCCACATAGACAGTGCCCTGGCCGTCCAGCGCGAGCGCGGTGGCAGAGTCCCAAGCACTCCCGCCGAGGAAGGTGCTGGCGAGCAGGCCACCCAGGTTGCCGCTCAATCTGCTTACGAAGGTGTCACCACTACCATTGTACGACCCATCATACGCCCCCGCCATGGTGGGGAAGTCAGCAGACCCAGTCTCCCCCGCCACGTAGACACTCCCCTGCCCGTCCAGCACGAGGGCAGTGGCAGAGTCCCAATCACTCCCGCCGAGGAAGGTACTGGCGAGTTGGCTGCCCAGGTCACCACTCAAGCGACTTACAAACACATCGCTGCCACCACCATTGTACGTCCTATCATGCGCTCCCAACGTGGTGGGGAAGTCGGTGGAAGAGGTCTCTCCTGCCACATAGACATTGCCCTGCCCGTCCAGTGTGAGAGCGGTAGCGCTTTCATCAATGCTCCCGCCAAGGAAGGTGCTGGCAACCAGGCTGCGCAGCTCACCACTCAATTTACTCACGAACCCATCGCTACCATTGAACGACCCATCATACGACCCCGCCGTAGTAGGGAAGTTAGCAGAGTCAGTCCATCCCGCCACATAGACATTCCCCTGCCCATCCAACGCGAGGGCGGTAGCACTGTCGGGGAGACTCCCGCCGAGGAAGGAACCGGCAAGCAGGCCTCCCAGATCGCCGCTTAAACGGCTCACGAACGTATCGCTGCCACCACCATTGTACGCCCTATCATACACCCCCGCCGTGGTAGGGAAATCGGTGGAATAGGTATCCCCCGCCACATAGACATTCCCCTGCCCGTCCAGCGCGAGGGCGGTGGCAGAGTCCCAATCACTCCCACCGAGGAACGTACTGGCGAGCAGGCTGCCCAGGTTGCCGCTCAACTTGCTCACGAACGCATCTCTGGCACCACCATTGTACGTCCTATCATACGCCCCCGCCGTAGTGGGGAAGTTGGCAGACCAGGTCTCTCCCGCCACGTAGACATTCCCCTGCCCGTCCAGCACAAGGGCGGTGGCGACGTCCCAATCACTTCCACCGAGGAACGTACTGGCGAGCAGGCTGCCCAGGTCGCTGCTCAAGCGGCTCACGAACGCATCTCTGAAACCTCTATTGAACACCCCATCATACGCCCCTGCTGTGGTGGGGAAGTTGGCAGAACCAGTCCACCCCGCCACATAGACAGTGTCCTGGCTGCTGATCGCTAACGAGTTCGCGACATCATTTCCATTCCCAAACATTCCGCCGAGGAAGGTGCTGGTAAGCAGACTGCCCAGGTCACCACTCAACTTGCTCGCGAATGCATCCCTGTCGCCACCATTGTAAGACCCATCATACGCTCCCAACGTGGTGGGGAAATTGGTGGAAGAGGTATACCCCGCCACATAGACAGTGCCCTGCCCGTCCAGCGTGAGGGCGATGGCGACGTCCCAACCACTCCCGCCGAGGAAGGTACTGGCGAGCAGGCTGCCCAGGTTGCTGCTCAAGCGGCTCACGAACGCATCTCTGTAACCGCCATTGTACACTCTATCATACGCCCCCGCCGTAGTGGGGAAGATAGTAGAACCGGTCTCCCCCATCACATAGACAGCGCCCTGCCCGTCCAGCGCGAGGGAAAGGGCGTATTCAGAGTCATTCCCGCCGAGGAAGGTACTGGTAAGCAGACTGCCCAGGTCGCCGCTCAAGCGGCCCGCGAACGCATCGCTGCTACCACCATTGTACGTCCTATCATACGCTCCCAACGTGGTGGGGAAATTGGTGGAAGAGGTATACCCCGCCACATAGACAGTGCCCTGCCCATCCAGCGCGAGGGCGGTGGCGACGTCCCAATCACTCCCGCCGAGGAACGTACTGGTGAGCAGGCTTCCCAAGTCACCACTCAACTTGCTCGCAAATGCATCCCTGTCACCACTATTATAAGACCCATCATACGCTCCCGCCATGGTGGGGAAGTCAGCAGACCCAGTCTCCCCCGCCACGTAGACATTCCCCTGCCCGTCCAGCACGAGGGCGGTGGCAGAGTCCCAAGCACTCCCACCGAGGAAGGTACTGGCGAGCAGGCTGTTCAGGTCACCGCTCAAGCGACTTACGAACACATCGCTGCTACCACCATTGTATGTCCTATCATACGCTCCCAACGTGGTGGGGAAGTCGGTGGAAGAGGTCTCTCCTGCCACATAGACATTCCCCTGCGCGTCCAACGCAAGATCATTGGCTTCGTCCCAATCACTCCCGCCGAGGAAGGTACCGGCAAGCAGGTTGCGCAGGTCGCCGCTCAACCTGCTCACGAAGGCGTCACCACGATCACCTCCATTCAACGACCTGTCATACGCCCCCAGCGTGGTGGGGAAGTCGGCAGATCCGGTATTCCCGGCTACATATACAGCCCCTTGCCCGTCTATGACCATTGCCGTAGCGGTGTCTTCGCCGCTACCAGCCGCTCCTCCCACAAACGTACTCGCTCCCAGCAGCATTGCCGCACTGGTCTGGGTGGGTGTGGCCTGACCGGTAATGCCTATCCCTTCTGGTATGCCAACCGGTGCCCGTACCACGCCATCCGGTGCGATAGCCGGTGAGAAGGTTTGCTGATGGGGAATACCGGCTGGTGTGACCGCTTCCAGCAGCGGCAGACGCAGGCGGTGCGCTCCGGCCTGCACCTCCAGTTCCCCATCCACCATCCCGATTACCTCACCACCGCTGACCTGCATCTGCACACGGTTGAGCAGCGTCGGGTCGGCGGTACGTGCGCACAGACGCAACCGCCCGTCAATTACCGTCAGTTCCAGCGTCACCCCTGGCGTCAGCGCCAGCCGTGCCACTTCCCACACCGGCACGTTCACGTGCTGATTGGGATCATTACCGGTCAGGAACGATATTGTCGTTGCCAGTGGCCCGTGCAGGCTGACGTCAGGCGTGGTGGTCACTCCGGCAGCAGTGAAGGTCAGGGGGGCTGCCCCATCCACGTGCAGGTGCAATCGTCCATCGTGCCCCACGGCCAGCCGGGCATCCTGGCCTATCAGTATCGCCACAAACGCAGGGTCGAACTGCCCCCAATTTTCGATGAAGACGTTACTATCGGTGCGAGCGTAGGGGAGTGCCGGGGTGGTTGTCGATGGTAGCACTGGCGCTATGAACACAACGAGCGGCTGGATTGCTGCGAGTAAGAGCACAAGCAGCAGGGAAAGAGGTAACAGCGTTATCGGTGAACGAGGAAGCGGCAGTGGAAACGCAGGACGCGGGAGAGGAACGACCGTCATATATATCTCCTCTCCGTGAAGGAACCGAATTATACAGACGGTACTCTGCAATTATATAAGGCGCTCTGTGCTGGTGTCAATTGCTATTGAGACGCGGATCGACGCGGATTGGGTGGATGAACGCGGATTATCCGCGTGTATCCGTGAGCACCCGCGTCAATCTGTGTCCCATAGACAGGGTACGCGGATGGGCGCGGTTGGGCAGATTAGCGCGTATTATCCGCGTGTATCCGCGTAAACCCGCGTTAATCCGCGTTCTACACACAGAGCACACAGATCGATGGGAGTTGCGAGTTACGACCCACCACCCCGCTGCGCCGCAATGGTCATCAGGGTTGCGACCATAAACAGGGTACGCGGATAAACGCGGATGTGGCGGATTGGCGCGGATTATCCGCGTGTATCCGCGTCAATCCGTGTTCTACACACAGAGCACACAGATCGATGGGAGTTGCGAGTTACGACCCACCACCCCGCTGCGCCGCAATGGTCATCAGGGTCGCGACCATTTGCTGGGCACGCTGAAGTAATTCGTCCATCGCATCGACGTTGGGCAACAGGTAGAGGGTGGGGCGCAGACCGCCGGGAGCAAATGCTGGATGGTAGAGGGCAAAGGGGTCACTGCCTTCACGGCGGAAGACCTCGATGGTCATTGATTGGCCGGCTGACTGAACCACGAAGGTTGAGAAGCGTTCGTAACCCTCCTGGGCCAGCCAGGCTTCCATATCGGCGGCAATCACTGCCGCACGTGGTTCGGGCGCACGGTCGTAGCGGACAACCTGAAGCACGGGCACGTTCCTTCCTGTATTTACGCTGCCTGTTCGGCTAAGAAGCGGTGTACGGCTTCATCCAGACTGATAACGCCGGCGATCACCGGTTCGTTGTAGACCGGCCCAAAATCGAAGAGCAGCGAGCGGGCAGTCTCTAGTTCACGCAGCATAATGTGGGCAATTGGCCCACCAGCCGGTAGCATCAGCTCTCGCGCCGCCCGTAGCGTGGCAGCTTGATCGTAAGCCACACGGACAATCTCTGCCCGCCAGCCATCCTGATCCAGGGTCAACCGGGCATAGGCAGCCCGCCAGTCGCCATCGAAGGGCAAGCCGACCGATCCGACATTAACAACCAGGGTCTTGCCAACCCGACGGGCGAATGGCATATGCGTATGAGCGGTACAGAAGACTGCTGCGTGCGGATCGATGCGCGATTGCAGCTCGTGCTGGTCGTGGGTTGGTAGTAGTCCATCACGATCATGATGGATTGAACCGTGGTAAGCCATAACCACGCCTTCACGACTTGTCAGCGCAAGGTTGGTCGGTAGTGCCGCCACAGCAGGCAGCAGATCGGCAACTTCGTGATGGGTCCAGATGATCGGCCCCAATAGCGCACGCCGCCCACCCTGTGGCGGACGACCCGCACGCAGGTCGTGATCGTAATTCAACACATACCCCTCGTGATTCCCCCGCAGCACATACCACCCCCGCTCGGCACGTAGACGCAGAGCCAGTTCAAGGCACGGACGCGGGTTGGGGCCACGATTAATAATGTCGCCGGCAATAATCACCGCATCGGGTTGCCACCGGTCAATATCTGCAATAACGGCAGTGAAGGCAGCCAGGTTGGCGTGAATATCGGCCAGAACAGCTACTTTCATCGTTTTCAGGTTCCCTTTTGCGCTGGTATACCTATCGTCACCATCAGGTAGTGTACCATGGAAGAGGAAGCATTGTACCCAGGAGTACCTATTGTGTTTACGTTTGGACGCGCTCTCTGTACAGAACCGATGATTGCTGCCAGCCGCGAGTGGCTGGTGACGAACGGCATTGGCGGTTATGCAGCCGGTACCATCGCCGGCACATTAACGCGGAGCTACCACGGGTTGCTGATTGCTGCGCTCGAACCACCGCTGGGCCGTGTCCTTACGCTTGCTGCTCTCGATACACATGTGTCATATCTGGGCCACCATTTCGATTTGACAACTCACCGTCGGGTAGGTGAACCGGCGCGTGCCTGTCGCTGGCTCGAACGCTGGTGGCGTGACGGCACGACGCCGGTGTGGGAATATGCGCTGGCCGATGCCCTGCTTGAACGACGAGTCTGGATGGCGCCAGGTGCCAATACCACCTTCATTCGCTACACTGTGCAACGCGCCTCGGCACCACTGACGATACGCCTTGATGCCCTGGCAACAGCACGCGATCATCACACGGTGGCGCAGGTCGGTAAGATCGCGCTTCAGGTCGAGACGATCAATAACGGTCTCCGGATCGGGCCAATGATTGGTGGGCATAGTTTACGTCTGCTCAGTGATCGAGCGTCCTGGAAACCGCTCGGCGGATGGCTGACCGATCTGTACCTCGCAGTGGAAGATGAACGTGGTCAACCGGCTACCGACAATCTGCGCCGGGTGGGGCGGCTTACAGTGACGTTGAGCACCGGTGAGTCGCTCCTGGTGGTTGCTACCACTGAACAGACTGCCACACTTGATGCCGATGCAGCCTGGAGCCAACGTGCCCGTTACGAAGCGGAGCTGCTCAGCCGGATCGAGTGGACTGATGATCCAGTGGTTCACCAGCTTGCGCTGGCTGCCGACCAGTTTATTGTTGACCGACCACTCGACACCGGTCTGCGCGGACGGACGATTATCGCCGGTTATCCCTGGTTTACCGATTGGGGACGCGATACGATGATCAGCCTGCCCGGGTTAACGATCCCGACACGACGACCAGAGGTAGCGGCGGCTGTGCTGCGCACCTTCGCCCGTTTTGTTGATCAAGGTATGCTCCCCAACCGATTTCCCGATGAAGGCGTCGCCCCTGAGTACAACACTGCCGATGCAACGCTCTGGTTTTTTGAGGCGATTCGTGCCCATCACGCTGCCTTTGGCGATGATGACCTGATCACCGAACTCTTCCCGCTGTTGGAAGAGATTATCGATTGGCATATCCGTGGCACCCGTGACGGAATAGGGTTGGATCGCGGTGATAGCTTGCTGCGGGCCGGCACTGCGACAACCCAGCTCACCTGGATGGATGTACGGGTTCGCGGTTGGGTAGTGACACCGCGTAGTGGCAAGCCGGTTGAGATCAATGCGCTGTGGTACAACGCCTTGCAAAGTATGGCTGCGTTCGCCAGACATCTCGGTAAAGCCGACGAGCGCTACACGACGATGGCCGCAGCGACCAAAGCCGGATTTAACCGTTTCTGGTATGCCGATGGCCACTATCTCTACGATGTGATTGATGGCCCCGATGGGGTAGACCCCACACTTCGACCTAATCAGATCATTGCGGTGAGTCTGCCTTACAGTCCGCTTGACCGCCAGCGGCAGGAAGCTGTGGTACAGGCATGTGCCCGCTCGCTTCTGACCGGCGTTGGTTTGCGCAGTCTGACACCAGATCATCCCGATTATGCACCGCGTTACACCGGTTCGCTGCTGGCGCGTGACGCCGCCTATCATCAGGGCACGGTTTGGGCCTGGCTGATTGGCCCCTTTGCCAGCGCATGGTATCGCATTACTCGCGACCGTGACGCCACACGCCGCCTTCTCTTGCCGCTGATCGATCACCTCGTCGATGGCTGTGTTGGGACGATCAGTGAAATTTTCGACGGCGATCCGCCACACCAGCCACGCGGCTGTTTTGCCCAGGCATGGAGTGTAGCGGAAGTGCTGCGGGTATGGTATGAGGTAGAAGATAGGGGTGAGGAGATAGAAGATAGGAGATAGAAGATAGGAGATAGAAGATAGGAGATAGAAGATAGGAGATAGAAGATAGGAGATAGAAGAT
>FWWM01013914.1_pt1 | contig 12840 bp, 11 predicted proteins | sample 2228351 | NCBI WGS metagenome assembly FWWM01 (sample SAMEA103939774, study PRJEB20133) | metagenome | reverse complement strand
ACCGATAAAAAATTCCGAAGGAAGCCTGTCCGCCGGTCGATTTTTCTCAACCCTTGACGCTACAAGTAATCGGTAGTGGCGCTGGGGCGGACGGCGGAACGCCGTCCAAACGGAAAAAAGCTGAGGCGTAGAAAATGCTTGAAAACGCGCAGAATCCCCAGCGTCCACTGCACGCTGTGTTGGGCAGGGTTTGGAGGCATTTCATACTCTGTAGAAAGTAAGATTCATTCTTCGCTGATTGCCAATTGAATGGCAAAGCCAGCAAGTATCACAGCAAAAGCCTGCTGAATGCGCTTGATGGCTTTTGAGGACTTCATCAAATAAGCACTGATCCCACTCGACAAAATTCCATACAAGGCAAACACAAGCAGGGTGATCGCCATGAAAACCACACTCAACAGGATCATCTCGAGGGTGGGCGAGGAGGAATTCTCAGAGACAAACAGCGGCAGAAACGCAAAAAAGAAAATGGTCAATTTCGGATTGAGCAGGTTGATCGCAATGGCCTTGAGTATGATTTGTGAAAGGCTGGTTTCCGCGTTGTTCTTGTTCAGTTCCAAAGTACCCGCTTCGCGCCACATAGTCCAGGCGAGGTACAGCAAATAGGCCGCCCCTGCCAGTTTCAAGACGGAAAAGACTTGCGCGCTCATGTTCAGGATTGCTGAGAGACCTAAGATACTGGCCAGCATGTGCGGAACAATGCCGAGCGTGCAGCCGAGCGCGGCGGCTAGACTGGCTCGCCATTTGAGGGTAATCCCAGTCGTGATGGTATACACGACGCCGGTTCCAGGAATTAACACAACGATCAGGGAAGTAAGAAGAAACTCTGGTGTAAACATGTTCTTATCTCCGATAAGAAATTATTCACTGCCCAACTCGTAATTAGGCGGACCCGCCTATCTCGTCAGCGCCCTGTGAGCGCTTCGCCGCATAATCACCCTCACGAAGGAGGTTAGGCAGCATCCTCGTCCGCCTATCCACCTCTGGCGGGATGTTCGGCGGAATCATCTTCGCGAGATAACCCTCTGTCAACCTGAGTATAGCACGGCGAGATCGCCCCGACAAGACCCAATCAGGAGGCCCTATGCCCACCGATCGCCCGAAGAAACTCCTCGACCAGGTCCGCGAGGCCATCCAGCGTAAACACTACTCTCCTCGCACCGCGGAAAGCTGCATCCACTGGATCAAGCGCTTCATCTTCTTCCACAATAAACGCCATCCTGACAAGCTGGGGGAACGCGAGATCGAAGCCTTCCTCACTCACCTGGCCGTCGCAGGACGCGTCGCCGCCTCTACCCAGAACCAGGCCCTCAGCGCCCTGCTCTTCCTGTACCGCGTCGTGCTCAACCGCAAGCTCAATCTCTCCTTCAACGTCGTGCGCGCTGAGCGCCCCCGACGCCTCCCCACCGTCCTCACGCGCGAGGAGGTCCGTCGCGTGCTCGATCACCTGACCGGGACCTACCAGTTGATGGCGCGCCTCCTCTACGGCTCAGGCCTGCGCTTGATGGAGTGCGTTCAACTGCGCGTCAAAGACCTCGACTTCGCTCAACATCAGGTGATCGTACGAGACGGCAAGGGTATGGTCGACCGCATGACGATGCTCCCCGATAGCCTGCGCGCGCCCCTGCAGGAGCACCTCGCCCGCGTGAAGCGCCTGCACGAGTCCGATCTGGCTCGCGGCTATGGCTCCGTGAGTCTGCCCTTCGCCCTCGACCGTAAATACCCCAATGCAAGCCGTGAATGGATCTGGCAGTATGTCTTCCCTTCGTCCCGCCTGGCCAAAGACCCCACCACCCAGGTCGTGCGGCGGTGGTACATGAGTCCCAGCACGCTGCAGAGGGAGGTGCGGCGGGCGGCGCGCCTCGCTGGTATCACCAAGCCTGTCGGTTGCCATATCTTTCGCCATTGCTTTGCCACCCACCTGCTCGAGAGCGGCTACGATATCCGTACGGTCCAGGAGTTGCTCGGTCACAAGGATGTGAAAACGACGATGATCTACACGCATGTCCTGAACCGCGGCCCAAAGGCCGTCCGCAGCCCGCTGGATCAACCATGATCACACTGCCTGCGGGAACGGCGTCCCCGCCAGGCCGCTTGTGTGGCTCAGGACGAGCGCGCGGCTTCAACCATCGCGACGATGTTGAACATTGTGCATGGCGGCCAGGTCGACGAGACGACGCTGCACTTCGGCGCGCGCCTGGGATGCTGCCCGCGACGCCTGCAAATGGAGTCAAGGAGCAGCCTGCCCCTCCCCCTCCGGAGGCATCCACGTCATGTCGCGGTCGAGCGGGTAGATCGGCCGGCGCACGTGACGATAGGGGATGCGCAGCAGATTCTGGTCGGCGAAGCCAGGGCTGAGGGCCATGATGGTGCGCGGGGCCACGTCGCGCAGCTCCGGGAAGAGATATCCCAGCTTGATGACGATGATCTTGTGCGCCAATGGCTCGACGCCCACCTCACGAAAGTCGGCGAGGCAGGTGAAGGTCCGCCGCGCGCGCGTGAGGATCACGTGGATCCCATCGACCCGCACGGTCGCGACGCCCGCCGCCGCCGGCGTCAGATGCACGATCTCCCCGCGGATCGCCAGCGGACGGCCGTTGATCGAGTCCAGTTTCCCACCCACGGTCAGGTCAACCGTCGCGCCCACCCCCGCGGCGTAGCACTGAGCGGTCGCCTCGGCGTCGGCGATGGCGGCGAAGACGGCGTCAGGGACGCGCAGGGCGAGCAGCCGCTCCAGGACGAAGGGGACGTCGCCCGCGGCGCCTGCAGTCGGGTTGTCGCCCGAGTCGCTGAGGAAGACAGTCGACTCGGGCGCGCTCAACGCCGCGCGGATGGCGTCGTCAACGGGCAACGCCGGGACGTCGAAGCCGAAGCCAGCGCGCCGGTCCCACATCGCCTGCGCCAACCGGCGCGCCTGGGCATAGGCGGCCGCCCGATAGGCGACATCCTCCGCGGCCACCAGCATGCTGGCGCTGGCGTCGGGCACATCGGCCCACGCGAAGCCGACCATGATCGACGCTGCGCTGATCCCAGGCTGGGCGTCGACCTCGGGCAGCCGCGCCATCAGCGAGGCCATCGGCTCAACCTCGGTGATGGCCTGTTCGCCCGTGATGAGCAGCGGCACGCGCACCATGACCGTGCAGGGACGACGCCGCTCGCGGATGGCGGCGACGAGCAACTCCAGGGCGCGATCGCGCGTCTCCAGCATGTCCCGATGCGGCGCCGTGCGATAGGCCACGAGGATGTCGGTAGCGGCCACGAAGTCGGCGGTCATGTTGCCGTGCAGGTCGAGGCGAGCGGCGATCAGCAGATCGTTCCCCACCTGGGCGCGGATCGCGCGCAGGAGGTCGGTTTCCCCATCGCCGATGCCTTCGACCCACATGGCCCCATGGAGGATGAGGAGGATGCCGTCCAGGGGACCAGCCGACGCCAGGCCAGCGATGATCTCTGCGCGCAGCGCCAGGTAGTCCTCGGCGACCACAGGGCCGGAGGGGAGGGCGTAGGCGTAAAGGATGGGGATCGGCTCCACCTGGAGACGTTGCAGGAGCTGGGGGAAGCCAGGCTCCTCGAGGATGGCGGCCCCGCGCCGTATGCTGAAATCAGCCTGGCGTGTGCGCACCGTCGAAATCGGATTGGTCTCGTGGGCGATGCCCGCAATCGCAATGCGCATCATAGTTGCACGTTTCACCTGTCCCCTTTCCTGGTCTGTCCTGACGACTGAGAGAAGGGCGCGCGGTCGCTTCTCCTAATGGCGGAAATGTCGCTCGCCGGTGAAGACCATCGCCATCCCCACGCGGTCGGCGGCGGCGATCACTTCGTCATCGCGCAACGAGCCGCCCGGCTGGATGCAGGCCGTGACCCCCGCGGCCGCTGCAGCTTCGATGCCGTCCGCGAAGGGGAAGAAGGCGTCCGACCCCATGACCGATCCGCGCGCGCGGTCGCCCGCGCGGCGCGCCGCCAGATAGACCGAATCGACGCGGTTCATCTGCCCGGCGCCCACCCCCACCGTCGCCTGGCCGATCTCGTCGCTGCGCACGAGGACGATGGCGTTGGACTTGACGTGTTTGACCGCCAGCCAGGCGAAGGCCAGCCCCCTGCGCTCGGCTGCCGTGGGCGCGCGTTGCGTCACCACCCGCCAGGCGCTCTCGTCCACGCCGCGCGTGTCCGGCGTCTGCGCCAGCAGCCCGCCGCGCACGGAACGCAGGACGAGGTCTTCTTCGCCGCCGGGGCGGGCGACGAGGACGCGGCAGTTCTTCTTATGTTGCGCCAGCCATTCCAGAGCGTCCTTCGTATAGTCAGGGGCTACGAGCACCTCCACGAAGAGCGACCCGATCGCCTCAACCAGCACGCGATCGACCGTGCGGTTGGCCGCGATGATCGATCCAAAGGCGGAGACGGGGTCGCAGGCGAGGGCGAGCTGATAGGCGGCGACGAGGGTCGCGGCCGTCGCCAGGCCGCTGGGGTTGGTGTGCTTGATGATCGCGATCGCTGGCTCGGCGAACTCTTGCGGCATCGCCCAGGCGGCCTCCAGGTCGACGATGTTGTTGTAGCTCAGTTCCTTGCCCTGAAGCTGCTCGAAGAGAGGCGCCGCGCCGACCCAACGGTAGAGCGCGCCCTGTTGGTGGGGGTTCTCGCCGTAACGCAACATCTGCGCCCGCTCGGCGGCCAGGTTGAGCGCGGCGGGCAGCGGCTGGTCGGCTTCGACGCGTTTCGCCAGCCAGGTCGCGATCGCGGCGTCATAGGCGGCGGTATGGCGGAACGCTTTGAGCGCCAGGCGACGTCGTTCGTCCAGCGACAGCGCGCCGGCGCGCAGCCCTTCGATGACTTGCGCGTAGTCAGAAGGATCGCAGACGACCGTGACCGCCTCGAAGTTCTTGGCCGCCGCGCGCAGCAACGTCACGCCGCCGATATCGATCTCTTCGATGGCCGCGACCTCGGTCACATCGGGGCGACTGACGGTCGCGACGAAGGGGTAGAGGTTGCAGACGACGAGGTCAACGGCGGCGATCCCGTGTTGGGCCAGCTCGGCGAGATGTTCGGGCGTGCGGCGGGCCAGGATGCCGCCGTGGATGGCAGGGTGCAGCGTCTTCACGCGGCCGCCCAAGATCTCCGGGAAGCCGGTGATCTGTTCCACCTGGGTCACGGGCAGGCCCGCCTGGCTCAGCGCGCGCGCCGTGCCGCCGGAAGCGACCAGCTCGCAACCGAGGGCGACCAGCTCGCGGCCGAGGTCGATGAGGCCGGTCTTGTCGTAAACACTGAGCAATGCGCGTCGTCGCATGGGAGAAAACCCCTCCTGATCGAGAATCTCATGGCGCCCAGGCGCCCTCACCCGGCGCCGGCGCCGTCATGGGCCGCAGAACGGCATAGGGTCGAACAGACTTGCCGGATCGCGTCGACCAACAGCCGATGTTCGACGGCATGGATGCGCGCCTCCAGGTCGTCCAGGGTGTCGGTCGGAGCGATGGGCACCACCTCGGACGCGATGACGGGGCCGGCGTCGACGTCGGGGATCACCCAGTGCACCATGACGCCGGTGTGGTCGATCTCGCCGCGCTGGAACGCCTCGAAGGCGCGCGCGATGGCGTGCGTTCCGGCGAACTGGCCGGGCAGGGCTGGATGCAGGTTGATCACGCGCTGCGGGAAGCGATCGAGGAAGGCGGCCGTGAACACATGCATCCAGCCAGCCAGGACGACGAGGTCGGGCGCGTAGGCCGCCACGCGCTGCGCCAGGTCCGCGTCGTAATCCTCGCGGCTGCGCCCGGCGTCGCGATACGGCTTCAGCGGGAAGTAGAGGGTCGGGATGCCAGCCCGTTGGGCGCGCGTCAGCCCGAACGCCTCGCGACGGTTGGAGACGACGACGGCGATGACGGCGTCCAGCGCGCCTGCCCGCGTGGCGTCGATGATCGCCTGGAGGTTGGTGCCGGAGCCGGAGATGAGGATGGCCAGGGTGCAGGGACGGGACATCAGCTCCCCCTCAAGACACGGTTGTCATTCGATGCGTACCGCCGGCCCTCCCGCGCGCGGGACCACCTCACCGACCAGCCAGGCGTCGGCGCCAAGGACAGCCAGCGCGTGGGCGGCCTGATCGGCGGGGACGATGACGAGCATGCCCAGGCCCAGGTTGAAGACGTGGGCCATCTCGTCGTCGGCGATCTGACCCGCCTGCTGGATGAGGCGGAAGATGGGAGGGATCGGCCAGGCAGCGCGTCGGAGGCGGATTGCAACCCCGTCGGGCAGGATACGCGGCGGGTTGTCGATGAGGCCGCCGCCCGTGATGTGAGCCAGCCCCTTGATCGAGACGCCCTCCTGCTGGAGGCGCTGCACCTCAGACAGGTAGGCGCGATGCGGCGCGAGCAGGGCGTCGCCGAGCGGCTGCCCCAGCTCAGGGACGAACGCGCGCAGGTCGCGGTCGGCGAGCACGCGGCGCGCCAGCGAATAGCCGTTGGTGTGAAGGCCGGTGGAGGCCAGGCCCAGGATGGCGTCGCCCGCGACGATCGTGCGTCCGTCGATGATCGCGGCGCGGTCGACGACGCCGACGATCGCGCCGACGAGGTCGAACTCGCCGGGGGCGTAGACGCCAGGCATCTCCGCCGTCTCGCCGCCGAGGAGGGCGCAGCCGACGGCGCGACAGGCCGCGGCGCAGCCGCCGACGACCGTCGCGACCTGGACGGGGTCGAGGCGATTGGCGGCGAAGTAGTCCAGGAAGAAGAGGGGGCGCGCGCCCTGGACCAGGATATCGTTGACGCAATGGTTGACGATGTCGTGGCCGATCGTGTCGAAGCGGCCCAACGCGCTGGCGACCTTGGTCTTGGTGCCCACGCCGTCGATGGACGCGACCAGCACCGGCGCGCCCATCGCGCGCAGCGCGGACGCATCGAACAGCCCCCCGAAGGCGCCGATGCCCAACAGGACTTCGGGGCCATACGTCGCGCGCACCGCCTCTTTCATCAGCTCGACGGCGCGCGTTCCGGCGGCGATGTCCACCCCTGCGTCGCGATAAGTGACGGCCGGCATGCGGTTGACTCCTTCTGGGTGACTCCTGTGAGTTAGCGGTCCAGCCCTTTGGCGCCGATGTCGCGACGGTAGTGCATCCCCTCGAAGTGGATGCACGCCATGCCAGCGTAGGCGCGCTCGATCGCCTGGCGCAGGTCGTCGCCGACGCCGGCGACGGCGAGGACGCGCCCGCCGTCGGTCAACAGGCGCCCATCGGCGGCGCGGCGCGTGCCAGCGTGGAAGACGATCACGCCGGGCAGGGCATTGGCAGCTTCCACGCCGGTGATGGGCAGCCCGCGCGGATAGCTGCCGGGATACCCTGCGGCGGCGGCTACGACCGCGGCGGCGGCGCCCGGTCGCCAGCGTACCTGGACGCGATCGAGATCGCCGGCGAGGCAGGCCTCGACGATCTCGACCAGGTCGGTCTCGAGCAGCGGCAGGATCGCCTGCGTCTCCGGATCGCCGAAGCGGCAGTTGAACTCGAGCACGCGCACGCCCGCGGAGGTGAGCATGAGGCCCGCGTAGAGGACGCCGACGTAAGGGCTGCCCTCGGCGGCCAGGCCGTCGATCGCCCGCTGCAACACGAGCCGCGTCGTCTCCTCGAGCAGAGAGGGCGTCACGATGCGGGCGGGCGCGTAAGCCCCCATGCCGCCGGTGTTCGGGCCGCGGTCGCCGTCGAAGACCGCCTTGTGATCCTGGGCGGGCGGCATGGGGACGACCGTGCGTCCGTCGCAGAAGGCGAGCACGGAAGCTTCCTGGCCGTAGAGCCGTTCCTCGATGACCACCTCGTCGCTCGCCGCGCCGAAGACGCGTTCGACCATCATCTGGCGCAGGGCCTCGGCGGCCTCGGCGCGGTCGGCGGGGACGATCACCCCCTTGCCAGCGGCCAGGCCGGAAGCCTTGATGACGACCGGATAATCGACGCGACGCAGGTGATCGATGGCCTGCGCGTAGTCAGAGAATATCGCGTAGCGCCCTGTCGGGATGCCATGGCGCTCCATGAACGCTTTCGCGAACGCCTTCGATCCCTCCAGGCGCGCCGCCTGCCGCGTGGGACCGAAGCAACGCAGCCCGGCGGCCTGGAAGGCGTCGACCAACCCGTCGACGAGGGGCGCTTCGGGGCCGACGATCGTCAGATCGACGGCGGCGCGGCGCGCGAAATCGACCAGGTCGGGCGTTGCGACCGTAGCAGGCGGGCGCAAGGCGGGATCCGGCGCAGGAGGAGCGCCGCCGTTGCCGGGGAGAACCCAGACGCGCGCGACGCGCGGCGACTGGGCCAGCTTCCAGGCCAGGGCGTGCTCGCGCCCGCCGCTGCCGATGACGAGGACGGTGAGGGACATCAGGCCCCTTCCCTTGGCCGGCGGCGGGCCTCAGCCACGCGGTCTCCCATGTCGGCGTAGGCCTGGCGCACGCCGGCCGACGAAGCGACAAAGCTGATAGTGGCCTGGGCTTCGATCGAGATGCGAGCTGCTATCCCTTCGATCGCATCAACGCGCAGGGGGGCCATGGAGCCTGAGCGGTCGAGGATGCAGACGATCTCTGTCAGGTCGGGGTTGGTCATGACGGCATCTCCTTGTCTATCGCGTCAGGACGGCGCAACTTGGCCAGGAACTGCTGGCGGAACTTGGCGACCTTGGGCGCGATCACGATCCGGCAGTAGCGCTGGTTGGGGTTGTTGACGAAGTATTCCTGGTGATAGTCCTCGGCGGGATAGAACACGGTGAACGGCGTCACTTCGGTGACGATCGGCGCAGGCCACAGGCAAGCGGCGTTCAACTCGGCGATCACCTGTTCGGCGATCGCCCGCTGCTCGTCGGAGTGGTAGAAGATGACAGAGCGATATTGCGGCCCGACGTCGGCGCCCTGGCGATTGCGGGTCGTGGGGTCGTGGATAGCGAAGAAGACCTCGAGCAGCTCGCGAAAGCTGATCACGGCGGGATCGAACGTGATCTGGACGACCTCGGCATGGCCGGTATCGCCGCCGCATACCTGTCGGTACGTGGGGAAGGGCACGTGGCCGCCCGCGTAGCCGGAGACGACGTCGACGACGCCGCGCAGCTCATCGTAGACGGCTTCCAGGCACCAGAAACAGCCGCCGCCGAGGGTGGCCAGCTCGTAACCAGGGGCGCTCTCCTGCATACGATCTCCCTTTCTACCAGGCGTAGGCTTCGGGGGCGGGGGCGATACGCAAGGGGCGGCCCCGATTGATATCGAAGATGGCGTCCAGCTTCTGCAGCGTCTCGCTGTCCAGGCGCAGCTCAGCGGCGCGCGTCAGCCCATCGAGTTGATCGAGGGTGCGCACGCCGACGATGGCGGAGGCGACGGCTGGCTGGGCCAGCGTCCAGGCGATGGCGACGACGTGGGCCGGCTCGCCGAGGCTGGCGCAGAGCTGCGCGAACTGCGCCAACTGCTCGCTCTGGCTGACCGTGATGCCGTACTCCTGCTCGACCTGGTTGGTGCGCGAGCCGGGGACCGACGCCGACTTGCCGGTCAGCAACCCGCCGGCCAGCGGCATGTAGGGGATGACGCCGATGCCGAGGTCGAGCGCGGCGGGCAGCACCTCCAGTTCAGGATAACGGCAGAGGAGGTTGTACATGCTCTGCTCGGAGACGATGCCGAGCTGGCCGCGTTGCCAGGCTGCCATCTGGAACTTGGCCAGCCCCCAGCCGGGGAAATTGCTCGTGCCGACGTAGAGGATGTTGCCGTTCATCTGGAGGCGTTCGAAGGTGCTCCAGAACTCCTCGGTCGTGATGTGGCGGTCGATGTGATGCACCTGATAGAGGTCGACGTGATCGGTCTGCAGGCGGCGCAGCGAGTCCTCGAGATGCTTACGGATCTTGTAGGCGGAGATGCCGCGCTCTTCGTTGGGCCACTGCGGGCCGCGCATGTCGCCGTAGACCTTCGTGGCGAGGACGATCCTGGCGCGACGGCCGTTGCCCTGTTGGCACCAGCGGCCGATGATCTCCTCCGAGCGGCCGGCGGGTTCGCCGTAGACGTTGGCGGTATCGAAGAAGTTGATCCCCATCTCCAGGGCGCGATCCATGATGGCGAACGCTTCTTCCTCCGTCGTCCGTCGCCCGAAGTGCATGGTGCCCAGGCAGATGCGGCTGACCTTGAGGTTCGAGCGGCCCAGATACGTGTATTCCATCGCTGCTTGGCTCCTTTCGGATCTATCAGGGAGGCGTCAGCAGGCAAGCCCGCCGCTGCGTTGTTGCTACATTTGCCGTGAATCTACCACGCGCGGACGGGCTGGTCAACTGGCGGCAGGCGACGGCGCGCTGATGGACAAGCCGTCCGATTGGGGCTATAATCTCGGCGGCCTTGCGGCAAACGATGGCAGCGCAGCGGGCTGAGATGGACGCTGCGCTCAGGTTTCTATACACTCGAAGGATCGCCTGGGCGTCTGCGGCTGGGCGAAGGATCGGGACAACGAAGTATGAAGTCGCGTCGCTGGCAACGTGCGTTCCTGTTCGTGATTGCGGCGGGGGTTGTATGGCTGGTAGTCGCGCTGGCCTGGGGAGCCTATCAGGGGTATCGGCAACGTTTGGATTTGCTGGAGCAGGAGCGTCTGGCCTATCAGCGGGGGTTAGCCGATATCCACTATCAACGCGCGTTGCTGCATCTGAAGGACGGTCAGGTCGACCTCGCGCGCGCTGAACTGGAGGCGGCGCTGCAGCTACAACCGGCGCACGCGGAAGCAGCCGAGGCCCTGAGGCAATTGCAGGAGAATCCGCCTACGCCGTTGCCGCCGTCTACGTCGCCTGCCGCGACTCCCACAGCCGCAACGGCGACGGCGGCGACGTTGGCGACGACGGGGTCTGCCTATGGGCGCGAGGACCCGCTGGCGACCTCCTATCAGGACGCCGTCGCTGCTTTCGAGCGCCAGGATTGGGAAGCAGCCATTCGCCTTTTGGAGTCGATCCGCTTCCAGGATGCCACCTATCGCCCGGAGGACGTCGAATCGATGTTGTTTGCCGCTTACCGGGCGCAGGCGGAGGCGCTGATCGCCAGCGAGCGTTTCGAGGAGGCGCTGCGCCTCTTCGACCGGGCGCTGTTGCTACAGCCCGACGCCAGCGAGGTGCGCGAGGAGCGCGAGCAGGCCGCGCTCTACGTGACGGGATTGAGCTACTGGGGGGCGGACTGGCAACAGGCGATCGCGCGTTTCCAGGAGCTGTACAAGCGCGATCCCGACTACCGCGATGTCAGGCAGCGGCTGGCTGACGCCTACGCAGGCTACGCGGCGCGCCTGCAGGATCGCGGCAATTGGTGCGCCGCCGTCGAGCGTTACAACGAGTCGCTGGCGGTGATCGACTCGCCGACCGTGCGCAGCAGTCGGGATCAGGCGCAGGTCCAATGCCAGAGCGGCGTGACGGCGCCGGCGGGCGCGACGCCTGGGGCTTCCTCCGGGGGGCGGGTGACGATCGCCGCCTATGACCCGATCGCCCGACGGTATCGCGTCTTTGCGCTCGGCCAGGGGCAGGCAGGCCCGCAGGTGTTGCTGGATGAGGCGTCGCAGCCGGCCTGGTCGCCCGATCGCAAGTCGCTGGCGATCCGATCTCTCAAGAACGATGAGCTGGGCATCGAGGTCTTTGTGCCTTCCGGCGGCGAGCGGCGGCGGGTGACGCGCTTCGTCGAGGATGGGTTCCCCTCCTGGTCCCCTGATGGGAAGCAGATCGTCTTCGCGTCCAACCGGGAGGGCGACCGGCGGTGGCGTATCTACACGACCTGGTCAGACGGCGCCAGCCCGGCCACCGATCTGGGCTTCGGTCGCGCGCCGGCCTGGTCGCCTGACGGCCAGCGCATCGCCTATCAGGGGTGCGACGAGCGCGGCAACCAGTGTGGATTGTGGGTCATGTCGCCGACGGGAGCGAACCGGCAGCCGATCACCAATGATCCCAGCGACACGGCGCCGGCCTGGTCGCCCGATGGCCGCCAGATCGCGTTCATGTCGTACGAGCGGACGGGGCGCTGGGACATCTACCTGTTGCAGGTGGCGACCGGCAAGGTGACGCCGCTCGTGGTGGACAGCCGTAACGCGGGGTTGCCAGCCTGGTCGCCCGATGGCGCGCGCATCGCTTTCCTGTCCGACCGTTCGGGGGCCTGGGCCATTTATACGGTGCCAGCCAGCGGCGGCGCCTCCGTCAAGCTCGCTGATGTGCCGGGCGCGATCGACGACTGGCTCGCGGAGCGCCTGAGTTGGGGGCCTTGACCGCAGGTGTGAGAGCCTATCTGAAACACGGTTCTGGCTGGTCTCCTGACCAGCCAGGGGCACGGTCAGGAGACCGCGCCGAAAGTCTAAGGTGAGGGCTTTGTTTGACGGTCGCGGCTCTTCTGTGTATACTGCGCGAGTAGGCGACACGGGGCGTAGCGCAGTCCGGCAGCGCACAGCGTTTGGGACGCTGGAGTCGGAGGTTCAAATCCTCTCGCCCCGACTGGATATAGGCGGGAGTAACTCAGTGGTAGAGTCTCGGCCTTCCAAGCCGTTGGTCGCGGGTTCGAATCCCGTCTCCCGCTCTGAGTGAGAAGCGTGACGACCCAAGCCCGAACGGGCGTGGGTCGTTGTTATCTGCGAGGGCCTCTAGCTCAGCGGTTAGAGCGACCGGCTCATAACCGGTTGGTCCCCGGTTCGAATCCGGGGGGGCCCACTATGCTGGAAGCTCCAGCCTGGTTCAGGCTGGAGCTTTTTTGTGCCTTGAAGGACTTCCACCAGGCTCCAAGGGGACGCGAAGGGCCTGGATCACGAAGTCACGAAGAGGACGCGAAGTAACTGTGTTGGATGTCAAGTCTTGCTGGCATGGAGAGTTGGGTCCCAGGGGCGGTTATGCCGCAGGATGGCGTTGAGGATGG
>FWWM01013911.1_pt1 | contig 12841 bp, 9 predicted proteins | sample 2228351 | NCBI WGS metagenome assembly FWWM01 (sample SAMEA103939774, study PRJEB20133) | metagenome | reverse complement strand
AATACCAGAATGTGGTGTCTTTTTCTGGAAACGCGCGCGAGCGGGCGTTGTAGCAGTGAGCGCAGGCATTGTTGCACCGGTAGGTGATTGCCAGATCCATGCGGTATGGGCGGCTGGGGTGGCGAGAAAATGGGGCGATCGTTTCCAGGTCGAGGTCGCAAATTGGGCAGACCGCAGCAGGATCGGTCAACACCTGGAACTGTTCCAGAAAGGCGCGGTAATCCCTTTGCACGTCAGCCCTGGTCACCTTAAAAACCCGAGCAAGGTCGCTAACGGCTTCATCTTCAGGCAGACGATTCAGCGCCAGGTATGCCATATAGGCAGCGCTGGGGTTGAGGTGAAACAGGCGGCTGGCGTTGATCAACAGGACGCCGCTGCCGTCCGATTCGATGCGCAGGTGCAGGCGAGCTTTATTTTCCCCATCCTGGTGAACATAGTGAAACACCCCTGGTGACGGCAGGTGAGGGCGCTTTTCGAAAGCACGCGGTTTTAGGAGCCGCTGGAGTAAATTGCCAGGATGAGCAGACATGGATAACCCTGATCAGCGCCCGCCCCCAGCGCAGGCGCAGGCGCAGCCAGCGCAGGCACAGGCGCAGGCGCAGGATGACCCGCCGCCGCCCCCGCTTCGGCCGCTGTAGGAGCTGGTTTTGGGCACCGGATTGGTGCGGTCGGTGATATTGCTGGTGAAGGAAGTCAGGTTACCGATCACGCCGGCGGAGAACGACTGCACGCCGTTGACCATTGAAGCAGCGAAATCGGATCCGGGCAATTTCGGGACGTTAAACTTGCTGCCGGTGGTTACTGGCGCAGCGGGTTTGGCTGCCACGCCGCCGAAACCGCCTCCAGGTGCGCGGACCACGGGATCGTAGCGCCACCACCAGGTGGGCACATAAACCGGTCCAGTGCCAAAGACATCCCGGGTGCGGCCATCCCAGCGCCGGTCAAGCATGGTCCAATCCATGACCTCTTCGTAAATCTCGGATTTGACTTCGGGAGTGTCAGCCGCGCTAACCTGTTCCCAGGCTTTCTCCATAATGGACTGGTAATAGGCAATGGTTTCTTTGCGGCTGAAGCCTTTTAATTTTTCCGAGACGGACTTAACCAGCCCAATGATGGTTGTTTGCAGTTCCGTGCGTTTTTCCCGTTCATTGGTTTTCTTGAAGGCCTGCAAGAAATTGATCTCGTAGGGCTGCAGCCCATCTGGTAATGGATCGGTGATCTGTAATTTCAACGGGTCGCGCGACAAGACCGTGGCGGCGCCTTTCTTCAAGACCGAAAACAGGATCATGGTCATGACCTTGTCAAGAGGCTGCTCCATTAAAATAGCCGCCTCAACCGCGGTCAAGCCACGTTTAATGCCGTGGCCTTCAACAGTGATTTTGGGTGGCAGATACTGGAGACGACGTTTGCGGCTGCTCACAAACCCGAGGATGGGTATACCAACCATGAAGAACAATATCGCGGCCGTAAAAAGGCAGCCAAAAATGGCACCACCATCGATGGAGGTCCGGCTGGGGGTCTCTGTTGCGATGACGACCGATGCTGGCACCAGGCGCATTGGAAAGGATGCGCCGAAAATGTAACGATCATAGGGGGTGGCGTTGGCAGCGTGCCAGGTATATTCAACCCGGCCAAAATCATCATAGCGCGCTTCAGGTTCCTGTTCCCCAGGCCAGTTTGAGCTGGGTGTGTGGAATCGCGGTTCGTCAGGTTCTATTCCTTCAGGAAGGACGATCTTGAGGGTGTAATCGGTCGTCCCGCTGGCATACTCGCTCCCGTAGTAATTGGGCATGAACACCAGGCTGGCGTATTCCTCGGCTTCTTCCAGCGAAGATTTCCCCAGCGCAAATTCAACCGTGCCCATATAGACGTGAAGCGTGCCCATTTGCCCAGGTCGAATGGCATTGGCTCCCAGATGGATTTCAATGCCAGGCGAAACCACGGTAGATTGGCGTATATCACCCAGCGCAACCCCGTTGATATCCGCGCGGGCGGTGTTCAGGCGGTAGCTGTGATTCGGCATACCGATGTCGACGATATCGATGACATCCCCAGCGGGAAGATTACGGAATGTAATGGTGTAATCCAGCGAAAGCGTACCGTCGGAGTTGACATAGACGATAACGGTTTGTTTGGGGATTTCAAAACGAAGGTCCTGTGCCGATACGGGTGTGGAATTAACCAATATCGACAGCGCGACCAGCAGCGCAATGAAAAATCGAAGCCTTTGCATTTTTACCCTCCCTGAAGGGTTTTTTCTACCACTTTGGTTCTTCGGTCAATTGATAAGAGGTGCCACAATACGGGCAGGTGACAACCGGCGCTCCTGCTACCATGGCAACGTGCTCAGGCCGCAGCGCACCACCGCATGATTTGCATTTCAGAGTGTCCAGATTGACGTTTCCGGGCAGGTCCACCTTTAAGGTGACATTGGTCTGGCTGGCGGAAGCTGGTTTTCGAGCAGCCAGAAAGATGATGACCAGACCGATGGCCACAGTGATGACCCCGATTGGAATCCACGCCAGAGAACCGGTGTCACCGGTTGCGCCCCAGATAAAAAGGACACCGAAAAATATCAGTATGGCAGCGACAATATAAGCAATTATTTTTCCAGCGCTCATCGTTCCCTCCAGTCATGTGATAGTGTAACATTTAAGCCAGGGGCTGACAATTTGACAAAACTCACATTTCTTGTCCGAGATTTGAGTGAGTGGAGATTGGTTTCATTATCATACTGTATACGCAGGAACCCGCTCTTTGTTTTGTTTTGCACTATAATTTTCTCGGAGGGACCTCCTATGAGTGAAGCTGAGCTGAAGCAGGAACTTCAAAAACTCAAAAATGAGTTGAATTTTCATTCCTACAGATACCATGTGCTGGATGCGCCGCTCATCAGTGATTATGAATATGACCGGATGATGAAACGCCTGCTGGAGATCGAAAATGCGCACCCAGAATGGGTGACACCCGATTCACCCTCCCAGCGAGCGGGCGGCCAAATCCTGGATAAGTTCGTCAAAGTGCGCCACCCAGCGCCAATCTTGAGCCTCGCAAATGCCTTCGACCAGCAAGAGGTGCGCGCCTGGTATGAGCGCATCGCGCGCCTGGACGAGCGCGTGCGCAGTACGGACTTCGTGGTCGAGCCCAAGATCGACGGCCTGACGGTGGTTCTGCACTATGAAAACGGCCTTTTCGTGCAGGGCGCTACCCGCGGGGACGGGGAAATCGGCGAGGATATCACCCACAATCTCAGGACGATCAAGTCTCTCCCTGTTCGTATACCTGTTGATGCCAGCGCAGGCCCAGCGCCTTCCAGGCTGGTTGTGCGTGGGGAATCCTTTATCTATATCCGCGACTTCGAAGAACTCAACCAGCGTCTGCTCGAAAACGGCGAAAAGACTTATTTGAATCCTCGGAATACCGCCGCGGGCTCTTTGAGGCAGCTTGATCCAACGCTGACAGCTTCCAGGCCGCTGCGGCTTTTGGTTTATCAGGTAGTGCAATCAGAGGATGGGTTGCCGGATACACAGTGGGAGCGGCTGGCCTATTTGAAGCACCTGGGTTTCCCGGTGAGTGAGCATGCTCAGTACTGCGGGAATATCGAACAGGCTATCCAGGTATGCTCGGAATGGGTTGCTAAACGCGGCCTGCTGCCATATGAGGCGGACGGGATGGTGATTAAGATCAACGATTTGCGCCTGGCAGACTCGTTAGGCGTGGTGGGAAAAGACCCGCGCGGAGCGGTTGCCTTCAAATTCCCAGCGCGCGAAGTAACCACGCGCCTGCTCGATATTGGCATCAATGGCGGGAGTACAGGCGTGCTTACGCCTACCGCGGTCCTCGAACCTGTCGAGATCGGCGGGGTGGTGGTTAAACAGGCCACATTGCATAATTTCGATTACATCTTTGAAAAGGACATTCGCATTGGTGACCGTGTACTCATAAAGCGAGCTGGCGATGTGATTCCCTACGTTATCGGTCCGGTGCTGGAAGCGCGCGACGGCAGCGAAAGGATCTTCGTTCCGCCAGAAACCTGCCCGGCCTGCGGGCAGCCCGTGGACCATTTCGAGGGTGAGGTTGCCTGGTACTGCGTTAACCTTTCCTGCCCGGCGCAGCTGGTTCGCAACCTGGAACATTTTGTCTCACGCGGCGCGATGGATATCGTCGGGTTGGGCATTAAGATTGTCGTACAGCTGGTCGAATCCGGGCTGGTACGTGACGTCGCCGATTTATATACCTTGAAGAAAGAGGACCTGCTCAGGCTGGAGGGCTTCGCCGAGAAAAAGGCAGACAACTTGCTTCAGTCGATTGAAAATTCTCGCCAGCGGCCTCTGGCGCGCCTGATCAACGCGCTTGGCATCCATGGGGTGGGTGAGGTCATGGCCGCGGATCTCACGCGTTATTATTCCAGCCTGGATGAACTAGCGCTTGCCAGCAAAGAGGAGTTGCAACAAATCGAAGGAATTGGGCCAAATATTGCCCAGGCAATTGTCGATTGGTTTGCCAGGCCAGCGAACCAGCGGGTTTTGGCCAGGCTTAAAGAAGCCGGTGTCTGGCCGGTCGCGCAAAGGCAGGAAAAGCCAGCCGGGGCGCAGCCGTTGGCTGGAAAAACATTCGTGGTCACCGGCAGCCTGGCGGGCTTTACACGGGAAGGAGTAAAAGCCTTCATCCAGGAATATGGTGGAAAAGTGTCCGATAGCGTATCCAAAAAAACCGATTTTTTGGTTACAGGGGAAAACCCTGGCTCTAAACTGGATAAGGCGCGTGAGTTGGGGGTGGCTGTCATCGATGAGGTTGAACTGCGCAGGATGGTTACGTAAAAAACTGCGTGTAGCCGGAGAAAATCATGGAAAAGAAGATACTTTTGAAGCCCGGACGGGAAAAGTCTGTCCTGCTGCGCCATCCATGGATTTTTTCTGGGGCGATTGCGCAGGTAGAAGGGGATCCTGAAAGTGGTGAAACGGTTTCCTTATGCGCGTCAGACGGTCAGCCGCTGGCGAAAGCCGCGTACAGCCCGCATTCATCCATCCGCGCGCGGGTGTGGAGTTTCAACCCTGCTGCGGTCGTGGATGCGGATTTTTTCCGTGAAAGGCTGCGTCAGGCGGTTCAACTGCGCCATAATTTGCGCATAGCCAGGGAGAGCAGCGCTTATCGGCTTGTTTACGCCGAATCGGACGGCATTCCAGGGCTTATTATCGATCGATACAGCGATGTTCTGGTGGTACAGCTGCTGACCACTGGTGCGGAGTATTGGCGCGACACAATCATCAACCAGGTGGTCGAGCTGGTCAAACCTCAATGCGTGGTAGAGCGCTCGGATGTGGATGTACGCGAACTTGAGGGTCTGCCGCTGCGCAAGGGGATCCTGGCAGGTTCGCTGCCTGATAGGCTGGTTGAAATAAAGGAAAATGAGCTGTGCTTTCTTGTGGATGTGCTTAATGGCCAAAAAACCGGTTTCTTTCTGGATCAGCGCCACAACCGGTTGTTTTTGAAAAACCTGGCGGAAGGCAGAGAGGTGCTGAACTGCTTCAGCTACAGCGGGGCATTTTCGGTTTACGCCCTGGCAGGGGGAGCTTCTTCAGTACTGGCTGTAGACACATCCGAGGGCGCGCTCGAACTGGCGGATAAAAACCTCATCATCAATGGGTTTGAGGCAGCCCGGCATGAATCGATGTGCGCGGATGTTTTCCATGCGCTGCGAAAATTCCGTGATCAGGGCCGCTCATTTGATCTGGTAATCCTTGACCCGCCAAAATTCGCTCCAACCGCAGCCCAGGCAGAACGAGCCGCGCGCGGCTACAAGGACATCAATTTACTGGCGTTAAAACTGCTCAGACCAGGCGGATTACTGTTCACTTTTTCCTGTTCGGGCGGAATATCCGCGGACCTATTTCAAAAAATAGTGACCGGTGCAGCTTTGGACGCGGGTGTGAACGCCAGAATCGTTGCCCGGCTAGCGCAGGCGCCCGACCATCCTGTCGCTTTGGCCTTTCCAGAGAGCGCCTATCTTAAGGGCTTTGTGTGCAGCGTTGATCCTTGGGTCTGAGTGACCACCATAGCACAAATCGCGACACGATCCTGAAGGCACAACCATTCTCAGGATCGTGTCGTTTGCCGCCAGGCCTTGGGATAAAGAAGACCCGGCCAGCAGAAAAATTGTGGTTTATTTGATTCTGAATGACCCGGTTGCCTCAACCGTCTTCGCCAGATCGGTTGTGTGGACACGCACGAGCCACTTTTCTCCCGATTTTGCTGGTGAAGGCACCGAAACTTCCAGGCTCAGGTAACCGGAGGCATCCGTCTTTCCGTCGACGATCAGAGCGGGATTGTTAAGGTCAATGCCGATACGGATGTCCACCGATTGATTGGCAGGGAACTTATCCGCTACCACGCGCAGTTTACCATCCGCGGGCACTTCAGCGGGCAGGATGGTTACCGCCGGGCCAGATGCGTTTACTGGTATGGTGATGCGCTGACCCACGTATATCAGGTTAGGATTCTTTATCCCAGGGTTGACAGCCAGGATGGCGGCCATGCTGGTGTTAAATTTGTTGGCGATTTTTCGCAAGGTGTCACCGCGTTCGACCACATACACCCGCTCGTTTGAGCTAGAGGACTGGCCAATCTGGAAGGGATTTGTGACTGCTTTTTCATCCGGATTGCTGCGCACCCGCACCAGGAAGAGATAGGATTTTCCTTGCTGAGCAGATGCCGGTATGCTGACGGTCTGCAATATGGCACCTCGCAGGTCGGTCTTTAAGGTCCCCACCAGCTCAGTTTCATTTTCGCTCACGCCAAAACGGATTTCCAGGTCGATTCCGGCGCGGAAGCCAGTTACAGCCAGGGTGACCGTATCCCCTGCTTTGCCGCTGATCGGGCTGATGCCGGCAGTCCTTACCCGGGCTGCGCCTTGCGGCAGTTTGATTTGCATGCCGACCTCAATCCGATTTGGGTTGGTAATGGCCGGGTTTATTTTTTGGATATCCTGAACGCTTACTTTGAAGAGCGCTGCAATCGCATTCAGCGTGTCGCCGGGTTTAACGATGTAGACCGAACCGCCGATTCCGGGGCTGGTTTGGCTGCCGGTGGGGATTTTAAGTACCTGCCCGGTGTAGATCAGGCTGGGATTGCTGATTTGAGGGTTGGCATCCAGCAAGGCAGATACGCTGGTGTCGCAAAGTTTCGCGATTTTCGACAGGTAATCGCCGCGTTTGACGGTATAGGTTGCCCCGCACTCCGATTGAGCGGATACTGCTGTGGTCATCAGGCTGGCGGACAACAATGAGACAACGAGTAAAAGGAACAAAATGCGTTTCATGGCTCCTCCTTTTTCGCGAGCCGCAAATCATTGGTTTCGGCCGGGGATAGATTTTTCCCATCGCCATTAATTAAGGAAGACGCTGCAATGTCGGTAAAGGTTCCAATTTGGAACCACAAAAACCAGCCTGATCAAAGGCTGGCGCAGAATAATGACCACGAAATAAATGGAAAATCTTAGGTGGAGATGGCGGGAATCGAACCCGCGTCCGAAAGAATAGACCCGCGAACATCTACGAGCGTAGTTGGTCTTTGATTTCGCGGAGCGCCCGCTGACCAACAAAACAGACGAACCGCCAGCCGCTTGAGCCCGAAAGCCCTCTTTCGCATTTCCCGCGGCTTGAAATGCGGCAGCCTGACCTTGTGACGTTCGCTCTACTACCGGTCAGGCAGCGGAGCAGGCGAACGTGACCTCATCAAAGGAGGTCATTTGCGCTCATCCCAGGCTTAGGCAGCCAGGGGGAGAGCAGCATAGTTAGTGCGATTGGCACTTGTTTTTTGTGCTGATTTAACGAGGTCGGCACCTCTCGGCTCGCAGTCCGGGATCAGCCTCTCCCGTCGAGACCTTTCATCCCCAGACATATATATTTTACCTTAAAAATTGGTATCAGGAGTAGAATAGAGCCGGGCGGAAGAGCAGGTTAAATAACTTCAGAAGAGGCGGCTATGATTAAGATATACATCACATCCGATAACAACCTGCATGAAATCGAGGAATTTACACCCGGATCCTGGATCAATGTGGTTGACCCGACCACGGATGAAATCGAGCGCTTGACCGTAGAGGGCATTCCAGTGGATTTCATCACTTACCCATTGGACCTGGATGAGCGCGCCAGATCGGAAAGGGAGGACGACGGGCAGATGCTGATCCTCATCCGTATCCCGTACTATCAAGGGCCTAAAGCGGATGTGCCCTATATTACCATACCGCTGGGGATAATCCTTACGGATAAGTACATCGTCACAGTGTGCCGCAAGCAGACGGATCTGATTGAGGATATGACTGGCGGAAAAGTGCGCGGGCTGTCGACCAAAAAGCGCATCCGGTTTGTTTTACGAATATTATTGAACAACGCCACAAAGTTTCTTTACTTTCTGCGCCAGATCAACCGCCAGGTGGATGAACTCGAGGACCGTTTGCAGCTCTCGATGCAGAATAAAGAGGTCCTTGCGCTGCTGCAGCATCAAAAAAGCCTGGTCTATTTCACCACCGCATTGAAGGCAAACGAACTGCTGCTCGAGCGTTTGCAGCGAACCCAGCTTTTCCGCATGTTCCCGGATGATGAAGATTTACTGGAAGACGTTATTACCGAAAACCAGCAGGCCATAGAAATGGTCAACATTTCATCCAATATTCTGAGCAGCATGATGGATGCTTTTGCCTCGATCATCTCCAATAACTTGAATGTGGTTATGAAAATCCTGGCCTCTGTCACCATTTTGGTCAGTTTGCCCACCATGGTCAGCGGTTTTTACGGCATGAATATCGAATTGCCGATGCAAAGTAATCCTTATGCCTGGCTGATTATCCTGGGTTTTTGTCTGTTTTTAATTGGGCTGACGGTTCTCATCTTTTTCCGGCGCAGGTGGTTCTGATTATAAAGGGAAGATCGGTTTCTTATACGGGTTTATACACATCTTTTACACCAGGCGGCCGTGGCGGTACAATTCTGTTTGAGACTTAACTCAAACAGGATGGCTGCGTGAATCACTCCTTTGACAGACTGCAAAAACAATTACAACCCAGCACCAATCCGCAATTCATTCGGTTGGAAAACCTCAGCAAGGGGTATTTGGAAGGCGGGCAGAGGCACATTATCCTCGACAAAGCCTGCCTGCACTCGCCGGAGGGGGAATTTCTGGCTGTTTTGGGGAAGAGTGGCAGCGGCAAAACCACCCTGTTGAATTTGATCAGCGGGATCGATAATGCGGATAGAGGGGATATTTTTATCAGCGGTCTGCGTCTGAGCACAATGAGCGAGCGGCAGCGCACGCTTTTCAGGCGTGAAAAAATTGGCTTTATCTTCCAATTCTTCAATCTGATCCCTACCTTAACCGTGTGGGAAAATGTTACACTGCCGCTCTCTTTGAACGGCCAAAACGGCCTGTCTGCCCAGCAAAAAGCCGCAAACCTGCTGGACGAGGTCGGGCTGCTCGACCGCCGGAATGCATACCCAGACCGGCTATCGGGCGGAGAACAGCAGCGGGTCGCAATTGCGCGCGAACTGGTGCATGACCCGCTGCTCGTTCTGGCGGATGAACCGACTGGAAATCTGGATGAAGCCACGGGTAAAGGCGTACTGGAATTGCTGGACCGGCTCACCCGCGGTTTAGGAAAAAACCTAATCCTGGTTACGCACAGTGAAGAATCTGCCAAAATCGCCGATCGGGTGATGGTCTTGAGAGACGGCAGGCTGGTGGAGAAGGCGAATTGATTCCGGCCCCGGAAAGATTGCCCCCAGCTCTGACCCGCCTGAGCATGCGCTACGTCATGCGGCACGGCTGGCAATCTTTATTGATGATCCTTGGAATCGCCCTGGGAGTGGCCGTGATGGTTTCCATCGATCTGGCAAACTCGAGCGCATCACGAGCATTCGAGTTGAGCGCAGAAGCGGTCACCGGAAGGGCGACTCACCAGGTGATTGCTTCAACGAACGGCATCGATGAGAGCATTTACCTGCAATTGCGAAAAGCTGGCCTGAATGTCCCTATAGCGCCGGTGGTAAGCGTTTTTGTGCGCAGCAGCGGTTTGGGCGCGCAGCCCTACCAGCTGCTCGGGATTGACCCGTTTGTGGATCGAGATTTTCGAGATTACTGGCAGGATGCGGACAGCCAGGATGACCGGCTGCTAATTAAGTTTTTGACCCAACCGGATACGGTTTTACTGTCGCAACCGGTGGCTGAGCGCTATCAGTTGGAAGAGGGACAGACATTCTCGATAGAGGTGGAAGGGCGTCGAAAGCAGGTTTATTTGGGCGGCGTAGTCCTCCCCCCGGACCGCCTGACGGAGCGCTCTCTGGAAGGCATTATTCTGGCGGACATCTCTACCGCCCAGGAACTGAGCGGAAAAACAGGCATAATCGACCGCATCGACCTGATCCTGGCGGGGGAGAATGACAGGATAGTCGGTGAAATTGAAAGGCTGCTGCCAGCCGGTGTGCGGCTGGAAACGGTTGAAGCCCGACAAGGCGCAATAAAAGAAATGACCGCGGCTTTCCAACTGAACCTGTCGGCTCTATCTCTGCTGGCACTGGTTGTGGGACTGTTCCTGATCTATAACACCATGACTTTTTCAGTTGTGCAGCGGCGCGATCTTTTTGGCGTCCTGCGCTGCCTGGGTGTAACGCGCGGACAGGTCTTTTCTTTGGTTGCGGTTGAAGCCATCATCGTTGGGGTGATCGGTTCACTGGCCGGGATCGGTTTGGGGATTCTACTTGGAAGAGGTACGGTGGACATGGTCTCACAAACCATCAACGACCTGTACTTCACCACCACTGTGCGCGAGGTTGGCTTGCCGCTGATCAGCCTGATAAAAGGCGGTGTGCTGGGACTGGCGGCTACACTGGCGGCAGCTATCCCGCCTGCCCTGGAGGCGGCTTCAGTGGAACCGAACACAGCTTTATCCCGCTCGGGGCTTGAGAAGAAAGCGCGCTCGGTTGTCTGGCTGCTGGCTCTGGTTGGGCTGCTGCTTGGCGGGCTGGGCGTGGTGCTGTTTCGCGTCCCTTCAGGAGGGATCACAAACGCCTTCAGTGGGACGTTTCTGGTCGTGGTTGGGTTGGCCATGACCGCGGCAGTATTGATGCGGGCTGTCATAACCGCGATCACCCCGATCAGCGCCAGACTGTTTGGGTATATCGGTCGTATGGCGCCTCGTAACCTGGTCAAAGCACTAAGCCGTACAGCCGTAGCAGTGGCGGCTCTGATGGTCGCTGTGGCTGTTACCATCGGGGTCAGTCTTATGATTGACAGCTTTCGGTATACGGTGTCGGTCTGGCTGGAGGAGACTTTACAGAGCGATATTTATATATCAGCGCCCAGTTTCACGGCTAACGTCTCTTTCACACCGCTGCAGCCGGAAATGATCGCTGCTTTGGCGAATTACGACCAGATTGAACGCGTTGATTCCCTACGCTCAACGATAGCGTTGAGCGACCGCGGCGAAGTTCAGATTTCAGCCACTAATAACCGTGATTTGGTGCGCGAGCGCATTTTTAAATCCTCGCTCGGCAGCCCCGACCAGTTGGAGGCAAGGTTTAAATCCGGCGATGTTCTGCTGTCTGAACCGCTGGCGAACCGGTTGGGCGTCGGCGTGGGCTGGACCAACGTCACGCGGACCCGGGCCGCGGTGACGTTGCCGCGTTGGTCCGTGACCACCAGGCGGATGGTGTAGCGGCCCGGGGTCAGGCCGGCGGCGTCCCACTCGGCCAGCCGGTCGTTGAGGGCTGGTGTGGTCTGGAACGGGACGAGCTGGAGCCAGGCGTGCGGCTCGTCCCCGGCCCCCACGTAGACGGTGTAATCGCGGAACAAGGGCACCCGGGTCGTCCCCCAGACCGTGACCGGCGAGACCACGGCGGCATTCTCGTTGGGCAGGAGGATGAGCACCTCCGGGGCGAAATCGTGGACGTGGCAATAGGTTGCTGGCGGCGACACGAACCCATGCTGGGCCGGCCAGGCGCCGAACTCCGGCCCAAAGACCTGAAAGACCCGCTCCTCCACGTCCCCCGGCGGGCACAGGCCAGTCGCCCGCTCGCCGGAGACGCGGCAGACGGCGACGCGCTGATGGATGGTGCACTCCTGGATGGGCGCGGTCCCTTCCAAAAAAAGCTCGGTCCGGCGCGGACAGTCCGGCCCGGGCCGCATCCCGGAGACGGCGCAGATCTCGGCGGAGACCAGGCCCGGGGGGATGGGAAAGTCGTGGGCCGGCGTATCAGCCAGCGTCTCGACGATGAAATCGCGCCAGATGACGCCGGCCCCCTGGCTGCCGGCCACACTCCGCATGGATCGGCCATCGGGGTTGCCCACCCACACCCCCACCACCAAATCCGGCGTGTAACCGATGGTCCAGGCATCGCGATACTGATCCGTGGTGCCCGTCTTGACAGCGGCCGGCCGGTCCAGGCGAAAGATGTTGTTGGGGCCAAAGGCCGGCGTGCGCGCCTCATTATCTGATAGAATGGAGGTGATGAGATAGGCCAGGCGGGGGTCGAGCACCTGCTGGCGCGCGGGCGCGTCGAACCGCTCGACGATGTTGCCCTGCGCGTCGGTGATCTGGAGGATGGCGACCGGGTTCAGCTCGCGGTGGCCGGGGACGCGCTCGGCCGGGAGCGCCGGCTGGCCGGCCATCACCCCGCCGTTGGCGAATACGCCATAGGCATAGGCCATGTCCAGCAGCTTGACCTCGCCGCCGCCCAGGGTGACGGAGAGGCCGTAGCGAGCTGGCTCGTTCAGGCTGGTGATGCCCAGGCGGTGGGCCGTGTCCAGCATGTTGCCTATGCCCACGCGCTGGAGGGCCTGCACGGCC
>FWWM01013902.1_pt1 | contig 12844 bp, 10 predicted proteins | sample 2228351 | NCBI WGS metagenome assembly FWWM01 (sample SAMEA103939774, study PRJEB20133) | metagenome | reverse complement strand
TCAGGGAGAGGGGGGCAGGGGGGTGAGGACCAGCAGCGCATCAGGACGACATCCGCCAAAAACGCTACACCTGAAAGCCCAGCTCCTCCCCCGGAAAGGGTACAGGTGTCTCGTCTACAGGTGGGTTGGAGGCCCGGGTACCCGAGCCGGGGTCAGGTGCGCCGATACGAGTCGCGACAGATAGTTCCATTGTAATTGGCAGCGATATAATACCTGAAAGACATCCCTGCCTGGGAACGCGACCTGCCCCCCTACCCCTGAGTCGATCCACAGGCGACGGTGCCTGACCTTCGAGTAAGTGCGCTCGAACATGCATATCAGGAGCAGTTCATATGGGTAAGGACACGCTGACGATCACCGACAATCGCACAGGCAAGACGTATGAGATCCCGATCGAACATAATACGATTCGGGCTACCGACCTGCGCAAAATTCGCGTCTCCGAGGATGACTTTGGGTTGATGTCCTATGACCCGGCGTTCATGAACACCGCGGCGTGCAAGAGCACGATTACCTACATTGACGGCGACAGGGGCATTCTGGAGTATCGTGGCTACCCGATTGAGCAACTGGCTGAGCAAAGCACCTACCTTGAAGTAGCCTATCTGCTGATCTACGGCGAGTTGCCGAGCCGGGAGCGCCTGGAGTGGTGGAAGTATCGCATCAGCCGGCACCTGTTCCTCCACAACAGTCTGGTCGAACTGATCCAGGCCTTCCGCTACGACGCCCACCCCATGGGCATCCTGATCAGCTCCGTCGCGGCTATGTCCACCCTGTATCCCGAAGCCAAGAACATCAACGACCCCGCCGTGCGCGAGAAGCAGATCTGGCGCATTATTGGCCAGATCCCGACGATTGCGGCCTTCGCTTACCGCCACCGCATCGGGCGGCCTTTCAACCTCCCCGACAACTCGCTGAGCTACACCGCCAACCTGCTGTACATGATGGATTACATGAACCAGCGGGATTACGAGGTGAACCCGGTGCTGGCAAAGGCCCTCGATGTGCTGTTCATCCTGCACGCCGATCACGAACAAAACTGCTCGACCTCAACCATGCGCGGCGTCGGCTCGAGCCGGGGCGACCCCTACTGCGCCCTCTCGGCGGCGACGGCAGCGCTGTACGGCCCGCTCCACGGCGGCGCGAATGAGGCAGTGCTGCGGATGTTGCAGGAAATCGGCACCAAGGCCAATGTGCCGGCCTTCATCGAAAAGGTGAAGAAGGGTGAGCGCCTGCTGATGGGCTTCGGTCACCGCATCTACAAGAACTACGACCCGCGCGCCAAGATCATTCGCAAGGTGGCCTACGAGGTCTTCGAGGCGACGGAGATGAATCCGCTGCTGGAGATCGCGGTGGAGCTGGAGCGCATCGCCCTGCAGGATGAGTATTTCATCTCGCGGAAGCTCTACCCGAATGTGGACTTCTACAGCGGCCTGATTTATCAGGCGCTGCGCTTCCCGATCGAGTACTTCCCCTTCCTCTTCGCCATCCCCCGCGCATCGGGCTGGCTGGCGCAGTGGCAGGAGATGCTCGCCGATGAGGAGCAAAAGATCACTCGCCCGCGGCAGATCTACCTCGGCCCGGCCCGCCGCGATTACGTGCCGGTAGATCAGCGCTGATCGCATGCCTCCAGAGGCAGGGTTTCGCCGGGAGGGCTTGCCCCCCCGGTGAAACCCTCCATTCGCGCCCCGTTGCAGTACCAGCCGTCTAAACTGTCCCGACGAACAGGGGAGGCCCAGACCTCCCAGAAACACGCCCCCGGCGGGGAGGGTTTGGGAGGGCTGCGCCCTCCCAAGAACACGTATGTTCATGCTGGTGTTATGCGGCGCAGCCGCAGGGACGGCTGGAGGGCAACGTCCTCTCGGACTCTCCCGCTGATTGCCGCAGGCACCCCGGTGGTGTAACTCGGCGCCCCTGCATCGCATCAGATCAATGATTCCAGGCTGCCGGACGCGCAGGCTAGAGGGATGCCATTGCACCCCTTCCGACCAGTACCGGGTGGCCTGGCGCATCGGCCTCGCGGCGGGCAGGGGCGCGGGCAGTCTCAAGTTTCGCGGTTTGCCACTCCGGCGGGCAGGGGGTTGGGGGAAACCCGCTTTCCCCATATTCATATCAGGAGTGCCAGCTATGACCGATCAGCCATCGCTCCACGTGGCGGCGGGCGACCAGGAGCGAGTCTCGGCTCGTCCACGGTTGCAGTACTTTCCCATCTCCTTCTTCGCGGCGGTGCTCGGCATGACCGGCACAACCATCGCCCTGCAGCGCGCAGAGCGCTTCCTGGGGTTGCCGCCCGGCCTCAGCGGTATTCTGCTGGTGGTGTCAATAGCGATTTTTCTGGTGATCACCGTCCTCTACGCGCTGAAGGCAGCGCGGTTTCCCGACGCTGTTAAGCGCGAGTTCGCTCATCCCGTCAAGATCAATTTCTTTCCAACCATTTCGATCAGCCTGCTGCTCTTTGCCATCGCCTTTCTGCGCCTGAACAGCGATCTGTCGCGCGTGCTCTGGATAGTGGGCGCGGCCATCCACCTTGTGTTCACCATCGTCATTCTCTCGGCCTGGAAGCAGCGAACGACGTTTCAGATCCAGCATGCCAACCCCGCGTGGTTCATTCCGGTGGTGGGCAACATTATCGTTCCCATCGCCGGGGTTGAGCATGCCCCGGCTGAGGTGTCCTGGTTTTTCTTCAGCATCGGCCTGATCTTCTGGCTGGTGCTGCTGACTGTCGTGCTCTACCGGGTGATCTTTTACCAGCCCCTGGCCGAGCGCCTGATGCCGACGCTGTTCATCCTGGTTGCGCCACCTGCGATCGGCTTCGTTTCCTATCTCAGGCTGATGGAACAGGAGGCTGGCGCCCCGGCGCTGGATGGGTTTGCCAGGATTCTGTACTATGTGGCCCTGTTCATCTTCCTCTTGCTCCTGGCGCAACTGCGCCAGTTTGTGAGGCTGCCGTTCTATATCTCCTGGTGGGCCTATTCGTTCCCCACGGCGGCGATCACCATCGCAACGATCCTGATGGCGTCCCGCACGAACCTGTTCTTTTTCCAGGTTCTGGCCTATGTGTTACTGGCTGGATTGGGGGCATTGATCCTTATGCTGCTGTTCCGAACGGCCGCGGCGATTGTGCAGCGCAGGATCTGCGTTGAGGAGGAGTAGAGCCGCGGCGACGCTGCGGCTCCTGTGCCTGGAGGCTGCGTTGCTGCGTCTCGTTCCCGGGAAGGTGCAGCCCCCCACGCCCTCCTGAGGGGAGGGCGTGGGGAACCCCGGTTTCCCCATATGTTCACATCAGGATCTTCGCTCGCGCGCGAATGTGTTCGACGGCGAGCGGGCCACCGTGACCGACGTGCCAGGTATGCGCGGGAAGACTCAGCGCCAGTTCCAGGCTCGCCCGCTGTTGAACCGGGTCGTTGAGCACATAGGGTGGATTGGGGAGTGTCGCATTCAGCAACCCGCCGAGGAAGCCGCCGCGCAGCAAATCGCCGGCGATCAGGTTGCCGTCGGGCAAGGGAAGCACAATGTGCCCGGGGCTATGCCCGGGGGTGTGTACGGTACGGGCGTCGAGGCCGTAAGGCGCGAGGTCGAACGATCCTTCGAAGGTGATATCCGGCTCCAGCGGGGGCGTGCGCGAGGGCATGAACCACATCAACATGCGGCCCTCGATCCCAACACTCTGCACCATACGCGGATCCAACCCCTGGCGCAAGAGGGGCAGGTCGGCGCGGTGAACGGCCACCGGCGCGCCGGTGGCCTCCCGCAGCGCAGCGGCGCCGCCGATGTGGTCGAAGTGGCCGTGGGTCAGCAGGATCAGCCCGATGTCGCCGGGCGCGATGCCAGAGCGCCCGGCGGCGCGCAGAATGGCTGGCCCGTCGCCGGGGGCGCCGCTATCAACGATGATCCAGCGTTCTCCGCGCACCAGGAAGACGTTGGCAAGGAACAGTTTGATGGTGATGATTTGTGACATGGGGTTGGGTCACTATCTTCCATAAGGTCATGCGCGGGAGGGTTCGGGCGTAGAGGCGCGGCGCCGCTGCGCCTCTACGCCCTCCCAGGATATGTTCCTTCTGGCATTGAGCCGCGCAGCCGCATGGACGGCTGACATGCTATGACACCTCGCGCGCCACCGGCATCAGGCGTCCGATCCGCTCGGCAATCGTATCGGCGGTCACGTCCAGGTAACTACGTCCATCCTCGACGTAGCGCGTCGCATCGAGGTAGCTGCCGCGGCCGGTGTGGCACATCGGGCCGAGGCAGACCTGTTCGATCTTACCGCTTGCCAGCGCCCGGTTCCACCGGGTGCCGCCGAAGATCGGCCAGCGGGCCGGGAAGATCAGGTCACTCAGGCGGTGCCAGCGGTCCTTCGTTCCGTACAGATGTGTCAGGGCGCTGATGCGGCTGAGGCTGTCGCTGGAGTTCATAATGCCGCCCAGGGAGATAACCTGCACAGGCGCGTGCAGGGTGGCCTGGATATAGCCCGATGTGCCCAGGGCAATCTGTCCGCCTCCGCTGTAGCCCAGGAGCGTGACCGACGCGCCGCTGCCCAGCACGTAGCCGTGGCGCAGCAAGGCCTGAATGATCATTTCGGCCACGCCGTAGTTGTACATCGGGCCGTAGCGCCGGTCGGCCGAAACGGCGACGTGGAGCACGTTTCGCAGGTTGATCAGGCGCCCGACCCGCCGCAGCGGGCTTTTCTTGTTGAGCCGCAGGGAGTTGAGCCAGGCCCAGAACCAGGCCAGGTTGCCCTCGCTGGTCATGCCCACGTTAGCGAAGGAGTAGGCGAAGACATCGGTAACGATCACCAGGCCCGGAATGCGCTCAGCCACCGCGTCGAGCAGAGCGTCCTCGTAGGGGGTCGAGAACTCGCCGGAGATGTCGTCAACCCCCGACAGGTACACCAGGAACGGCCCGGCGGCGGGCGGGTCAGGCGAATGGAGGCGGGTCTGCGGGGTAGCAGTGCGCCACCCGGCCCACCAGATCAATACCGAGACGGGAATGGCGATCGCAAAGAGGAGGAACAGGATCAACAGGATCAGGCCTAACCATGTCAAGGCGGTAATCATTGCTTGCCTTTGACTACAGGCTCATAACCCGGGATGACCTGCGGCAGTTCTTCGCGTCGGACGAGGTGCGGTTTTCCCGTTGTGATCGCCCAGATGCGGCGGGCGATTGCCTCGGCCGGCTCGCTCAACAGCCAGCGGGCGCCCTCCATCAGCAGGGTGCCCACCAGCGCGCCTACGGCGGCCTGCCAGTACGTCAGCCCGGTTATGGCCGCGATTGACGCCAGGGCGATACCGAAGCTCCACAGCCGCAGCCCCCAGCGAATGGTTGTACCCATCAGCGGGAGCAGTGCCAGGGCGCCCAGCAGCAACGGCCCGTAGGCGGCGCTTACGGTGACAAAGAACAGTTGCAGGGGCACCTCGACATTGAACAGCGTTCGCACAGCCAGCCACAGGGCCCACATCCAGATTACGGCGCTCAGCACGAACAGCATTGCTGAAGCCAGCAACCCCAGCACGAAGCGCAGGGGCGTGATGCGGCTCATCAGCAGCGTTACCCCCTGGGCGCCAATGCCCTCGGAAAGCCCGGCCAGGAAAATCAATAGCGTCGCCGCGGCGACCGCCTCGGGCGACAGCAGGAAGGTTAGCCACTCGATGGGCAGTTTCATCGCGCTGCTCCTTCTTATGGTTCGCCCTTTATTATATGCTACAGTGTCTGTGTCTGGCGTGAACATCGGGGAAACCGGGTTTCCCTGCGCCCCTGCCGGTGGGGGCGGCAAGCCCTCCCAAGAGATGAAAGGCCTACCGATGCTTCTCGAACTGCCCGCCTCGGCGCACACGACCCTCGAGTGGTCGTGGGAGCGCTGGCAACCCTTCTACGCCGCGCTGGAGGCGGCGCCCATCACCGATCCCGCCGTCTGGCTCGCGGCCTGGTCACAGGTGGCCGATTTGCTGACCGAGACCTATACGCGGCTTCTGGTGGCCACGACCCGCGATACGACCGATAGCGTTGCCGACAGCCGCTTCCGCGCGTTTCTTGCCGATGTGTACCCCCGCGCCATGGCTGCCGACCAGGCCTTGAAGCGCAAGTTCCTCGAGGCAGGCGTTGAGCCGGAGGGCTTCGCCGTGCCGCTGCGCAACCTGCGCGCCGAGGCCGAATTGTTTCGTGAGGCGAACCTGCCCTTGCTGACGGAGGAACAACGGCTGGGCAATGAGTACAACCGGATCATCGGCGCGCAGACAATCGAATGGGCGGGCCGCGAACTGACCATCCCTCAGACTGAGCCGCTCCTCGAAGACCCCGATCGCGCCACGCGTGAGGAGGTCTGGCGGCGGGCTGCCGCGCGGCAACTCGCCGATCGCGAGGCGATCAACCGGATCTGGCGTCAACTGCTGGCCCTGCGGCGGCAACTGGCCGCCAATGCCGATCTGCCCGACTATCGGGCCTATGCCTGGCGGCTGCGGCAACGCTTCGACTACGCGCCCGATGACTGCCTGCGCTTCCACGAGGCCATCGAGGCGGTTGCCGTTCCCGCGGCCCGACGGGTCTATGCCCGGCGCGCCGCGCGCCTCGGTCTCGCCCGGTTGCGCCCCTGGGATACGCACGCTCGCGCCCCCCACGAGGCGCCGCTGCGCCCCTTCCGCGACGGCACCGATCTGGCCGAACGGGGTGAGGCCGTGCTGATGCGGGTAGACCCGGAGCTGGGGGGCTATTTCGCCACTCTGCGCCGTGAGGAGTTCCTCGACCTCGACAACCGTAAGGGTAAGGCGCCCGGCGGCTATTGCGCCTACTTTCCCGTTGCGCAGCGGCCCTTCATCTTTATGAACGCTGTGGGGCTGCCCGGTGATGTACGCACCCTGCTGCACGAAGCTGGCCACGCCTTCCACGACTTCGAGATGGCGCATCTGCCCTACCACCGGCAGCGCGAAGCGCCCATCGAGTTCGCCGAGGTCGCCTCGATGGCGATGGAACTGCTCGCTGCGCCCTACCTGCGTCGCTCCGATGGCGGGTACTATGAGCCGTCCGAATACGCCCGCGCGCGCATCGAACATCTGGAGGGCATCCTCACCTTCTGGCCCTACATGGCCGTGGTAGACGGTTTCCAGCACTGGGCCTACACCAACCCCGAGGCCGCCGATGACCCCGCTGCCTGTGATGCCGCCTGGGATCGGCTCTGGGCGCGATTCATGGACGGGGTCGACTGGAGCGGCCTCGATGCCGAGCGCATGACCGGCTGGCACCGCAAGCAGCATATCTATCGCTACCCGTTCTACTACGTGGAGTACGGTCTGGCCCAGCTTGGCGCGGTGCAGGTGTGGCGCAACGCCATGCGCAACCAGGCGGGCGCAGTGGCAGCCTATCGCCGTGCCCTGGCTCTCGGCGGCGCCGCCCCATTGCCCGATCTCTTCCACGCAGCCGGAGCGCGCTTCGCCTTCGATACGACGGTGCTGCGCGAGGCGGTGGAGTTGATTGAGGAAGTCATTGATACCCTGGAGCGGGCAGAGGGGTAGCCTTTGCTGAGGTGAAAATACGGGGAACCCGGAGTTTCCCATCCCCCCTGCCTCTGGGGGCGCCAGCCGCTCCCAACCGCGGTTGGGACATGGGGAAACCGGGTTTCCCCAACTCCCTCCCTGTGGGGCTGAGGTGACAATACGGGGAAACCGGGTTTCCCCATCCCCCTCCCTGGAGGGGTGCCAGCGGCTCCCACCAGCGGTTGGGACATGGGGAACCCGGGGTTCCCCACCTGCGGTGAGCCTGTCGAACCGCACCCCTGCCTGTAGGGGCGCCAGCCGCTCCCACCAGCGGTTGGGACATGGGGAAACCGGGTTTCCCCATACCCCTCCCTGAGAGGAGGGTTTGGAAGGGCGCAGCCCTTCCAAGACGCAGGACGGCTGGTATGAGGAAGCGGCGGGCGTTCAGACGGGCGCGGCAATGAATGCCCCTTCCAGGTTGCATTGGCGCGCCAGGCGAGTATGATATGCAGTACTGGCTTCACAAGCTGCGAGGTGCTGTATGCACTATAACCGGCTCATCATCCTGATGCTGGCGCTGGCGCTGGCGGGCTGCAGCCCTGCCGCCGTCACCCAGCCCACGGGCGCCCCCACTCCCGCGGCTACCCCCACGGCGACGGCGCTGCCGACGCTTGCGCGCACCAGCACGCCCGCCGCGACGCCCGGCAGTATGCCGCCGACCACGCCAGCGCAGACGCCGGAGGGCGCGGCGACCGTTGCGCCGGTTGCAGTGCTGCCGGCGCCGCTCTATATTAATGACCGTGGCTGGCTGTATCGAATGGCTCCGGACCTTAGCCGGCGTGACCTGGTTGCCGGAACGAGTCTGAATGGCTCCGGGGGAATCGGTGAGTTCGCCATCTCGCCGGTGGACGGCAGACTGGTCTACGTTACGCGGCAAACGTCCGGCGATGCCCTGGTAGGCGTGCTGGTGCGCGCCGAGGCCGACGGCAGCAACCCGCAGATCCTGCTGGAGGGCGACTATTTCACCCGCCCGCGCTGGTCGCCCGACGGCACGCAGATCGCCCTGGGAGTGCTGGAGTTGATCGGCGGCCCGCCACCGACGCCCGAACCGGGAACATACCTGATCCCGGCGTCCGGGGGCACGCCGTGGCTGGCGCAACTCAGCGATCGCGCTGTGCCGAATACGCTCACCCGTGCCTATGTGCCGCAAGCCTGGTCGCCTGACGGCCAGCATCTCCTGCTGCAAGTCTACACCAGCGGGTCTTGCGAGCTGGCGGTGCTGCCGGCGATAGGCGGACCAGCGCTGCTCATCACGTCGCCTGAGGGTATGACGATTGACTGTGACCGCGCGGTCTGGCGCAGCGATGGTGGAGCCATCGCCATCAACATGTACCCCCGCGGCTCGGGAATGGTGGCGCCCGGTCTCTGGCAGGCCGACCCCCGGAGCGGCGTCATTAGCGAACTGGTCCCACCGCAGGGGCCAGAGGGATGGATCACCGTCCACGGCATCGGCGCTGCTGCGGACGGCGGCTGGCTGGGGCTGGTCGCTTTCACCGCCACACCGCCGGTGGAGGGAGTGATCCTGGAGTACCAGATAGCGCACATCGCCGCCGACGGCGCTATCACGCTGCTTCGCCCGGAGCGCTATCAGCTAAACGCGTGGCGGTTCGCCTGGGCGCCCGATGGCAGCGGGATAGTCGCGCAGCGCATTTCCGGAGGTAACACCCTCGCGCCGCTGCTCTGGCTGCCGCTCCAGGGCGAGGCGGTCGAGCTCGATCCGCCTCTACCCCGCATCCTCGTCACCATCGCATGGGGCGCCATCGGCGACGATCCGTGACCGGGGTCGCCCCGCGGTCGTCACGCGCTGAGTAGCGCTCTGAAGCGGCAGGCGCCTGTCTCCGGACTTTTGCCGCTCACCAGGCCCCGGTCGCAGGTCGCGTGCATCACCCAGAGAGGAAGAGAGCCAGACTATGACCAACCCGGATGCCCGCAAGCTCCTCTTCGGCCTGCTGCTCACTGGCGCCAGTGCGCTGCCCGCCGGCACCGTCATCTCCGGGCTGCTCGCCGGCGTCGGCGGCAATTGGGTGGCCGAGGCGGTCAGCGGGGTGGTCGCTGCGGGCCCGCCGCCAGGTGCTGCCTTGACCCGCGCGTTTGCCCGCGCCGTGCAGACCGCCGCCAGGGGGCTGCGCGCCGAGTACGGTGAGGAACGTGCCCGGCATGACGGCCAGGACGCCTTCGAGCTCCTGCGCCAGACCGCCCGCGGCATCACGGCCGTCGCGACGCCTTCAGGCCCCGCCGATATTGTGGCTGTGCAGCGCGGCGTCGCCGGGAGCCTCGACCAGCTCCTGCACGGCTTTCCCGACGCCCAGGTGCGCCTGCTGCGCGAGCGCCTGCTGCCCGCCACCGCCCGCGCCTTCCACGAGGAGCTCGCCCGCGAGCCCGAGGCCTGGCGTCTCTACCACGGCTGGCTTCTCGAGCGTATGGCCGCGCAAAACGTGGCACTGCACGCCGCCCTCGTCGCCCAGCCCGGCGCCCGCGCCGAGCTTGCCGACCCCGCCGCCCTCGAGGATCGCCTCGACACCTTCGCTGATCGCCTCGACACGCTGCTCGCCGAGATCCAGGATGAGCTACGGCGCGCCGCCGCAACCGGCCCCGAAGTCGAGGTCAACCAGTCCGCGCAGGAGGGTGGTATCAGCTATGGGGCGTTCAACGCCTTTAAGACCGGCCAGCCACCGGCGGCTCCGTCCGGTAAGATCCGGGTGAACCAGTCGGGGCAGAAGGGCGGCGCCAGCTTTGGAGCGTTCAATACATTTGGGAAGACCCCGCCGGCCTCCGAGGACGATTAGCAGCGCCGGGACCAGGACGTTGGTGTCAATCAGGGCGACGATGCTCACGGCGCAGCTCCCGGGTCTCGGCAGCGGCGGCCGTAATACCGGTCTCCTGCGGCGCCAGCGGGTCGGGCCGCTCGTGCATCTCGGCCAGCAGCCGCTGCAGCCGCGTCTCCCAGGCGCGGTCGCCCGGGCTCAGAAAGCGGCGCAGGGCCTCGGCCGCAAGCTGCTCGGGCGAGCGCTGCAGCTACGCGGCCCACTGCTGGAGCAGCTCGTGCAGCGCGCTCGGCGCCTCAACGCACTGGCTCATCGCAACTTCTCGGTGGTCAGACACCATCGGTGAGGCTATACCGGTTGGCACTGTACCATCGGCTGCCCGCACGACGTGAGGGGCTATGACCGCATCCGACAACACCGAGCACTCGCGCATCGCCGAGTTGCGGGCCGAGATCGCCGAGCTTGAGGAGCTGATCGCGGATCTCCCGCCAGCGTCACGCTCGCGTGAGCGCCAGGAAGACAAGCTGGCCCGCCTCCGCGCAGAGCTGGCCGCCCTTGAGGCCGGCAGCACCCCCGCCGCGCCAGCCCCTGCCCTGCACGTGAACCAGTCCGGCCAGACGGGCGGGGTCAGCGCAGGGGCCGGCAACCGCTTCGAGGGCGATGTCTTCTTAGGCGATGTGACAATCCTGCGCGCCGGCGACACGGCCACCGCGGAGTGGCTCTTTACGGCCTACCTGCGTTCGCTGGCCGGGGTCTGCAACCGGCTCTCGTTCGCCGACGCCGACAGCAGCGACCCCACCCGTGCCGCCGTCGAGCTGGCCGCGATCTTCACCGGGCTCGAGGTAGGCCGCGCGGTCAAGGTGTCGCAGGGTGGCTCTGAGGAGACGCGCCAGCTACTTGCCCTGGAGGTGATCGCCCAGCAGCCCCGCCTGGTGCTGCTCGGCCCGCCGGGCAGCGGCAAATCGACCATTGCCAACTACCTGGGCCTGCGCCTGGCCCAGGCGCGGCTCGTCTCGCCCGAGGCCCAGCCCGAAGGCCTGGGCCAGGCCTGGACCCACGGCGCCCTCGTGCCGATACGCATCGTGCTTCGCGAGCTTGCCACCTGGCTGGAGAGCCGTGGGCACACCAGTGGCTCTGCCGAGCTGCTCTGGGCCTTCCTCGGCGAGGCGAAGCGCCTGCCGGCCCCCCTGGTGGAGCGGCTGGGCGCGGAGGTTGCGGCCGGACAGGCTCTCATCCTCCTCGACGGCCTTGACGAGGTGCCGGCCGGCGCTGGCGGGGAGCTGTTGCGCACGCTGCAGGAGATCCTCCGCGACCTCGATGCCGTTGCGGCGCCGTCGCGCATCCTGGTCACCTGCCGCGAGCTCGACTATCGGGCGCCGGGGCGTCAGATCGTCGGCTGGCCTGAGGAGAAGCTTATCGATCTCTCGCCGACGCTGCGCAAGCAGTTCATTACGCGCTGGTTCACCATGCTGAAACGGCTGGAGCGACCGATGAACGGCGATCCGAGCGAGCTCGAGGCTCGGCTCATCCATCAGACCTCGCATCGCCCCGAAATCCGCCGTCTCGCCGGCAACCCGCTGCTGCTGACCATGATGACCCATGTGCACGCGTACGAGGGCGAGCTGCCCCAACAGCGCGTGCGGCTCTACGAGAAGAGTCTTGACTTCCTGCTCCGGCGCTGGCGGCCGGATCGTGGCGAGCAGTCGCTTAAGGACCTGCTCCGGATCGACACCTGGAGCGATAGCGATCTGCACACCCTGCTCGATCACCTGGGCTTCACCGCCCACCAGCGGGGTGTCAGCGCCGACGGCGAGGCGGGCTCCGATTGCCGGAAGAAGTGCTGATCTCCTGCGCGAGAGCCTTCTTCCGTGCCTACGGCGAGGGCGCCTATCGTCGGGCCGACGAATTCCGGGACTACATCAGCCGCTACAGCAACGGGGTGCTGCAGCGGTTCGGGCCTGAGATCTACCGCTTCCCCCACCGCACCTTTCAGGAGTATCTGGCGGCCCGCCGGCTGGTGAGCAACAGCGGCTGGGGAGACGACGAGGCCGAGGCAACCTTCGCCCAGCGTGCGCTACGCCGGGCCGATGCCGGCCCCCAGTGGCGCGAGGTGCTGCTGCTGGCTGTTGGCCAGCTAGCGGTGGTGAACAAAGACATTAGCCCGGCCCTCGATCTGCTGCACAGTCTAATCACGCGTCAGCGCGCGGTGAGCGCCGAGCAAGCCCGTGACCTGGCCCTGGCCGGCGAGCTCCTGGCCGAGATTGGGCGACCGCTGCTACGCCGCCAGTCGGCCCTGGCCGATGGGCTATGGGACGAGGCGCGGGCCAGGCTCATAACCCTGCTCAGCAACTTCGCCGCCCCGGGCGCTGCCCCGGTGGCCCCGGCCGAACGGCTGCGTGCCGGGCAGGCCCTGGGCCTCCTGGACGACCCGCGCTTCCCCGTGAGCATCGAGGAGTGGCGGGCCAGCCTGGCCCGTCGATCGCAAACGCTGACCGAAGCGGGCGACCACTACTGGCGCTACGTGCCCGCCGGGCGCTACCGCATCGGCGGCTGGGA
>FWWM01013899.1_pt1 | contig 12848 bp, 14 predicted proteins | sample 2228351 | NCBI WGS metagenome assembly FWWM01 (sample SAMEA103939774, study PRJEB20133) | metagenome | reverse complement strand
CAGCTACTTGGTGGCCTTCGGCCAACAAACGATCGGGGAAGCATAAGGAACCGAGCAGCGCCAATCGGCTCCTGCTTTGAGAATTGCAACGCGGGCGCAAGACCAAAAAACAAGGCCGTCAGAAAAGCTACGGCTGCCGCAAAGCTGAGCGTTGCGCCATCCAATCTCACCTGCTCGATGCGCGGAATATCGCCAGGATTGAATGCGATAATCAAATCAACAACCCGTGCAGCCAGCAGGAGCCCACTCGCACAGCGAAGCACAGCAAGCATCAAACTCTCCGTCAGCAACTGCCGCACGAGCCTATGGCGGCTGGCGCCGATTGCCGCGCGAATGGCGAATTCGCCTTCGCGCTCGCTGCCATGCGCCAGCAACAGATTTGCCACGTTGGCGCAGGCGATCAGTAAAAGGAATCCAACAGCTCCAAACAAAATGAGCAGCGCCGGACGCCACTTCCTTTTCATATGCTCATGTAGGGCGACTATCGTGACCCCGATGCCTGTGTTCGTCCCCGGATAATCTCGGGCTAGCTGAGAAGCAATGGAGTTGATCTCTGCGCGCGCCTGCTCTGGAGTGATACCAGGCTTAAGCCGTGCGATGACTTTGAGGTAAGTGGCTTTGCGCTGCTGCCGCCTCGCCCACCTTGACAGCGTGCCTGACAGCCTTTACGCTTTACAGTAAAGCGTAAAGGAGCAGGCTATGCAAACAAGCAAGCTTTCAAGCAAAGGTCAGGTGACCTTGCCCAAAGCGGTTCGCGACGCCCTCGGCGCGCGGCCCGGCGACATCATCGCCTACCAGGTGGAGGGCAACGTGGTGCGCCTCAAACGCCTGGAGCCGTTCGACGCAGCTTTTCACGCGGCACTTTCCCAGACTCTAGACGAGTGGGCGAGCGACGCCGATGAGGAGGCGTTCCGTGATCTCTAAGCAGTGGGATGTGGTGCTTGTGCCGTTCCCGTTCATCGATCAGCCTGGTCACAAGCGCCGCCCCGCGCTGGTCTTGAGCGATCGTGCCTTTAATCGTCATGGTCATACTGTGCTGGCGATGATCACCACTGCCGGTCATCACCCGTGGCCGGGCGATGTCGTGCTGGCTGATCTCAAGGCAGCTGGTTTAAACGTGCCGTGTTTGGCACGACTCAAGCTGTTCACACTCGACAATCGCCTGCTAATCAAACGACTCGGCCAGCTTTCACCACGTGACCAGCAGCAAGTCACCAAGCAACTTCAGACCTTTCTGCCGTGGTGAAATCTGAGCTATGAATGCAAAATGCTGAACGACGAATTCATCGTTCATAATTCATCACTCATATCTCAGTGCGATATCGGGTGTCGGGTTTGAGATCTCCTCTCTCATACAGCCAACTCCCAGCACCTGAAACCTATTCATGCCTGAGCGCGACCATCGGCTCCACCCTCGTCGCCCTGCGTGCCGGGATGTAGCACGCGAGCAACGCTACGCTAGTGAGCAGCAGCGAGACACCTGAAAAAGTCATCGGGTCGGTAGCGCTCACCCCATACAGCAAGCCTGACATGGCGCGGGTCAGGGCGAATGCTGTCGCCAACCCGATGACCACACCTATCAGGGAAAGTCTCAATCCCTGTCCCACCACCAGCTTAAGCACGTCGCTCGGCTGTGCCCCCAGCGCCATTCGTATGCCGATCTCATGCGTGCGCTGCGCGACCGAATACGACATCACGCCGTAGATGCCGATAGCAGCCAGAACTAGAGCGAGCCCAGAGAATATCCCCATTAACAACGCGGAAAAGCGACGCTCTGCGGTAGACTCGTCTAACAGCTCGTCCATCGGCTTGATTTCAGACACGGCTGTGTTAGGGTCTACTTCTTGGATCTCTTCTTTGAGTGCGGCCGCCAGGCTCATAGGGTCGCCCGCCGTGCGTAGTACTAGATACACGGTGGGCACAAGGCTAGTACCCTGCATTTTCTGTAAATAAGGTATGTACATTTGCGGCCTTGATCGCTCGCCTAATCCGGAATTCTTAACGCTTCCAACCAGCCCAATGATTGTACGTGGGCGGTCCTCCGAGCGTATCCTCAAGTGCTTGCCGATAGGGCTTTCATTGGGCCAGTGAAAACTGGCCAGGGTCTCGTCAATGATCACCACGCCAGGAGCTTCTTGTGTATCAGCCTCTGCGAAAGAGCGGCCTTGCAGAAGCGGAATTTGGAGGGTGGAGAAATAATCGGGACTGACGGATGCGACCTGGGCCAAAGGGAACTGCCCCGGCGCAGTCTCAGGCTGGCCTTCGACCGAGTACAACATTCCCCAGGCCGTACCGTATACAGGCAAAGGAAAGCTCGCTGCGGAACGCTGGATCCCAGGCAAAGCGCTCACGCGCCCAAGTACCTGTTGCGAAAATCGGGCCTTGTCAAATTCATCGTTGTATCTCATCCTGGGAAGAGAAATCTCGACCGCCAGCACGTGATCAGGGTTGTAACCCAGATGCACTCCACGCAGAAGGAAGAGGCTTTTAATCAACAGCCCGGCACCTATTAACAATAGCAGCGCGAGCGAGATTTCACATACCACCAGCGCGCTGCGCAATCGCTGGCGGCTCGTCCCATCCGTGGTTCTGCCGCTTTCTTTCAGCGCGGTTGTAAGCTCCGGCCTCGCGGCCCGAATCGAAGGCGCTAGCCCAGAAATCACTCCCGCAAATAGCGATGCAGCTAGAGAGAATCCCAGCACACGATGATCCAGGTTAACCTCATGCAGGCGTGGAACGTCTGCGCCTCTAACCGCAAGCACCAAATCTATGACCCAGAATGCCAACAGAATACCCAATCCTCCGCCCAGTAAAGCCACGAGCAGGTTCTCGACAAGCAACTGTCGAACAATGTGCAATCGGCCTGCGCCCAAGGCCATGCGAATGGCGATCTCCTTCTGGCGTGCGGACCCGCGCGAAAGCAACAGGTTGGCGACGTTCATGCACGCAATGAGCAGCACTAAGCACACCGCTGCCATAAGGGTCAGTAGCGCCGGTCGAATATCACCGACCATATCTTCAAACAATGGGAATAACGCCGCTCCCACGCCGGTATGCCACTGGGGATACTGCTGGCTGAGTTGGCTCGCGATGGCTTCAAGCTCAGCCTGGGCTGATCGGATCGCCACTCCAGGTTTCAGGCGGGCAACCGCATACAACGCCCAGTGGTCGGAACGCTCACGCGAATAGGGCCACAGCCCCAGAGGGAGCCATAGGTCTGCAGCAAGGTATAAACGGAATCCGGAGGGCATGATGCCAATGACAGTGAAGGGCTTGCCATCCAGAAGCACCGTCTTGCCGATCACATCCGGGTCGCCCCCAAGCCGCTGTCGCCAGAGCTGGTGAGCCAGGATAACAACCTGGTTCGCACCTGGCCGATCATCGTCCGGAAGAAAGCTTCTCCCAATAATTGGTTGCACGCCGAGGGTAGCAAATAAGTCAGCCGTAACGTAGCTGGCTAGAACCCGCTCCGTGCCCTGGCTGCTTCCAAAATTGATGGGCTCAAAATAAAAGCCCGAGAAGCCCTCAAACGACCGACTCTGCTCTTTGAAGTCAAAAAGGTCGGGCACAGAGAAACCCCTTTGGCTTCTCTGCTGGGTTTTCTCCGACACAAGCACCAGGCGATCGGGATCAGCGAAAGGCAGCGGGCGCAGCAGCACGGCATTGACCGCGCTGAAGATAGCTGTGTTAGCGCCAATGCCCAGCGCCAGCGTCACGACCGCCACAGCGGTAAAGCCGGGGCTCCTTGCTAGCATCCGAAGGCCGTAGCGCAAGTCTTGCCACAAACTGTTCATAGTCTGTTGTCCCCCCTGTCTGTTGTTGATTGTTCATTGTCTGTCGTCCACTGTCATTAGTCCTTTGTCTATGAGCTTAAACAACTGACTATGGACAACTGGCTCATCATTATTACGTGAGCCCAAGGGCTATTGATCGGATATCTTCCTTGACAGCTCTTGATGGTCTGGGTATTCTTGAGCTGTATGACAAAGCGAAAGCAAACGTAAAGCTGCTCGCAACCCTTGGGAGGCCATGTTCGACCAACTATAAGCTTAAGTACGTCTGCAGCCTGCGCGCCTAGCGCCATGCGAATGCCGATCTCGTGCGTGCGTTGCCGGACCAGGTAACTCATCACTCCGTAAACGCCGACAACAGCCAGCACGAGCGCCAGCACAGCAAACAACCCGATCAACAGCGTGTTGAAGCGCCGCTCAGTGAGCGAGTCCGCCACCAGTTCTGTCATCGGAGCGAAGTTGTACATCACCAGTCCAGGTTCGAGCGACCGAAGCTCCCGACGCACCGCCGCAACGAGTGATGTCGGATCAACTGATGTCCGAATCGCCAGCAACGGCGTGACCGGCGGCCCCTGAGCGAAGTGGATGTACACCTCCGGGCGAGGCTCGGTGTCGAGTCCGAAGTGCTTGACGTTCCCGATCATCCCAACAACCGTGGACCAAGGTTCCTGGGCCGTACCGAGAAACTTGATCCTCTTCCCGATGGGGTCTTCTCCTGGCCAGAATCGTCGCGCCGCTTCTTCGTTGATGAGGATGACAGGTGGTGCCTCAGGGCCATCTTGCTCGGTGAAGGTGCGTCCTCTGCGCAATGGAATACCCATCGCACGGAAATAGTTCACACTTGCCCGTCGAAACTCAACCTCCGGTCGCTCACCGGCGGCGACGGGTCGCCCTTCGATTTCCAGTTTCGTCGCCACTCCTTCGCGGAGCGGCAACTGCGTCGTGCCGCCGGCGACTTCTACTCCGGGCAACGCCTCCAGACGCGCGAAGAGTTGCTGGTAGTAAGTGAGCCGTTGCGTCGGTTGGCTATACGAAGGGGGAAGTCCAATCTGCACCGTCAGCACCTTGTCCGCGTTGAAGCCGGGGTCCACGTCGAGCACGCGAGCGAAGCTCTTGAGCATCAGCCCAGCGCCTGTCAGCAAGACGAGCGCCAATGCGATCTCAGCAACGACTAATGAGCTGCGCATCCGGCTTCGGCCAGCGCTAAGCGTCCCTCGCCCGCCTTCCTTGAGCGATTCATGGAGATTCGTCTTGGAAAGCTGAAGCGCCGGTACTAACCCGAAGAGAATCCCCGTTACCAAAGAGAGCCCCAGCGTGAACGCCAGCACCCAACCGTCAATCGTCAATTCATCCACGCGAGGCACGCGAGCTTGACCAAGCTTGCGAATCAGGTCTACGCCCCACACAGCTAGCAACAATCCGACCGTTCCGCCCACCACCGAGAGCACTACGCTCTCGGTCAACAATTGGCGCACAAGGCGAGCGCGACTGGCTCCTAGCGCGATGCGAACGGCGATTTCTTTCTGCCGCGCCGCCGCCCGCGTCATCATCAAGTTGGCGACATTGGTGCACGCAATCAAGAGCACAAACCCGACGACGCCGAGCAGGAGCAACAACGCTGGTCGAATCTTGCCTGAAATCTGCTCGGTTAAGGAAACAACCGTCATGCCCAACCCGGTGTTGCTGTCGGGATATTGCTGCTCCAGTTGTCGAGCGAGTGTGGCCAGCTCTGTCCGCGCTTGATCGAGTGAAACGTCAGGCCGCAGCCTGCCGAAAGGAATCACGAAGCGGACCGCACGGCCTCGGTTGATGATCGGATTCTGCGCCAGCGGCACCCACAGGTCTACGTCATGGAGAAAGCGAAAGCCTGGCGGCATCACGCCGATGACAGTGGTCGGCACATTGTCGAGCGTCAACGTCTTCCCGATCACATCAGGGTCCGAAGCAAAACGACTCTGCCAGAGACGATGACTGAGGACAACGACGCGCGGCTGGCCTGGCTGATCTTCTGTCTCAAGGAAAGCACGTCCCCGGAGCGGTTGCACGCCGAGCAGCGGAAAGAAGGAAGCCGACGCATACTGAGCGGAGACGCGCTCCGGGCCTTCGCTCGTGGCTAACACGCTGCTCCACACGGCAGTCGCCGCCGCCATCCTCTCAAAACTCTGGTTTAGCTTTTGAAAGTCTTGAAAATTCTGGTAAGAAACAAAATCACGCTCAACGTTCGCAATCCTGTTGTTGTGCCAAACAAGAACGATGCGTTCCGGGTCCATATAAGGCAGCGGACGCAGGAGCACCGTGTTGACGACGCTGAAGATTGTGCTATTGGCACCGATGCCAAGCGCCAGCGTCAGCACCGCCACCGCCGTGAAGCCGGGGTTTTTTGCTAACATCCGACTACCATAACGTAAGTCTCGAATAAGTGTTTGCATCGCTCCACCCCCACGGTTTATCAAACAGCGGTAACAAGGGGAAATAAGATACAGAGAAATGAATAGATCTTGATGTCGGTGAACCAGCCCGCCCCGTGTCCCTGACAAGGTTTCTGTTGACAGGCCTAAGGGTGAAATCTAAACTTCCTGTGTGAAGGATAAAAATCAGAGGAGAGGGGGAAAGGTCGTCATGAAATCGCTGCAGATCGAACTGCCTGACAAATTGGCAGCTGAACTGAAGCTTCTGGTCGAAGCTGGCTGGTTCCGCAACGAGGAGGAAGCCGTCCGAATGGCCCTGCTGGAGTTTGTGCGCCGTCATCGAGCCGAGCTGCTGGAACGATTTCAGCGTGAGGATATTGCCTGGGCGCTCGAGCAGAAGAAAGCCACCGAGCCATGAGACGTGTTGTCTGCAACACCGGACCTCTGCTGCATCTGGGTGAAGCCCAAGCATTGGAACTGTTGAGGCTAACAGGAGAGGTGCACATCCCCAAAGCCGTAGATTGTGAAATGGGCTACCACGATGCAGAGTGGCCACGCCGTAAACCCATCTGGGTAAAGGTGACTCCACTAGTCCCACCTTACGATGCTCAGGCCGACGCTTGGCAACAAGCAGGACTTCTGGGCGCAGGAGAGGCCCAAGCGATTGCACTGGCGCGCCAGCTTGCGGCTGACTGGTTTTTGACCGATGATGCGGCGGCACGCCTGCTGGCAGCATCGTTGGGCCTAGAGGTCCATGGCTCTCTGGGTGTTGTATTATGGGCGGCTGCTGTTGGTCATTTGACACAGCCTGAAGCAGAGGCGGCCTTGAATCGTCTCGCTGAGTCATCTCTATGGATTTCCCCGCGAGTGCTGGCTGAGGCCAAAGCTGCGTTAAATCAGTTGTTCTCTTCAGCGAAGTCATAACGTGTTTTCGCGATCCCCCAGTTTCAAGTGCTGAGGACTGAATGCCAAGTCCAGAACCCATCCGCCGCGGCGGACAGACTAAATCTGTGCTCTGGGTTCTGGTGTCTAGACCCTGAGAATCAGTCCTCATCACTCGTTACTCATACCGTAGCGCCACCATCGGGTCCACCCGCGTCGCCCGACGGGCCGGAACGTAACAGGCCACGAGCGCCACTCCCGCCATGAGCAGCGAGACAGCTAAAAAAGTTATCGGGTCGGTAGCGCTCGTCGTCGCTCCGAAGACAGGCAGTTCTTTGTCCACCGACTGAACGGCTCTGCGCACGGCTGAGGTTAAGCGTGTCGGTTCAGTCCCGGTGCGAACCACCAAGAGCATATCGCGAATCGGCATCTGGCGATGCGGGATGTAATACTGAGCCGGCGATTCGCCTTCGAGTCCTCTGTGCTTGACGTGACCAACAATGCCGACCACTTCGCGCCAGATCCGATTCCCCTGTGAGTCTCTCTGAAAGCTGATTCGTTTGCCCACCGGGTCCTCATTCGGCCAGAACTCGCGGGCCATCGTCTCGTCAATGATCGCTACCGGCGGCGCATCCATAGCATCTCGATCATCAAAGTAGCGACCCCTGACGAGTGGAATGCCCATCGTCTGAAAATAGGTCGCCCCGGCGACCCAGCGATTGCCCCACGGTGCCATCTGTCCCGGCGGAACCTCTCTACCTTCAATGACGAAGCTGCCGCTGGAACTCGATCCGCTAATGGGCACCGTCGAAGAGACTCCGGCAGAGAGCACGCCGGGCAGCGCCTGAATATTCCCCAGGACTTGTTGGAAGAACCCATCGATCTTCTCAAGCGTTCGGTACTTGTTCATTGGCAGCGACAGTTGCATCACCAGAAGGTCTTGCGGCCGGCTGAATCCGGGGTCCACTTCCTGAAGTCTGAGGAAGCTTCGGATCAAGAGTCCGCCGCCGACGAGCAGCACCAGCGCTAACTCGACAGCCACCAACGCGCCGCACACTTTCGACCGCGCGGTCACCGAGCCGCTCTGCCCTCCTTCCTAGAGCGTTTCCTGTAAGTCCACTTTGACTGATTGGATTGCCGGAGCCAGACCAGACAGAATGCCCGTCAGCAACGACACGCTCAAGGTAAATGCCAACACGCGACCGTCAATCGTGATCTCATGCGCGCGCGGAATCTGATCGCGGACCAGCGAGAGCAGAGAATCAATCCCCCACCAGCCGAGCAGCAGCCCCAACGCTCCCCCCACCACCGCCAGCGCCACGCTCTCGGTCAGCAATTGGCGAACGACGCGCCACGGAGCAGCGCCGAGCGGATGGCCCTCTCCTTCTGCCGCGCCGCCGCTCGTACAAGCAGCAGATTCGCCACATTCGCGCAGGCAATCAAGAGCACAAATCCGACTGCCGCCGAAAGCACCAGCAGCGCTGGTCGAATATCCCCGACGACAAGCTCACCAAGGGGCCGCAAGAGCAATCCCCAACTGCTCGGGTCTGTTGCATAATTGCCGCCGAAATACTGCTGGCGCACGTTGGCGGCAATCGCATCGAACTCGGCTTGCGCCTGCCTGAGCGTCACCCCCGGTCAGAGCCGGGCGACGACGGTGAGAAATTCGTTCCGCCAGTGTGTGGGCTGCAATTGCTCCGGGGTAAACGTCATCGGCGCCCACAGGTCTATGATCTGGCCGAACTCGCGCCCGAATTGAAATCCGGCAGGCATGATGCCGATGACTTCGTAGTTCTCGCCGTTGAGCGCGACCGTCTTGCCGACGAGATTCGGGTCCGCGCCGAATCGTCTCCGCCACAACCCATCGCCGAGAATGACGGCGCGATTGCGGCCCGCTTGATTTTCTTCTTCGAGAAAGACGCGCCCGCGCGCAGCTTGAACACCAAGCGTCGGGAAGAAGGAGGCTGTCACGAGAGCACCTTGTAATCGTTCTGGATCACCCGGCCCCGTGAGGTTGACGGCCCACCCGGTTATCGCCGCGATGTCCGCGAACGACTTATTCACCTGACGATAATGCGTGTACCCGATGGCCGACACCGACGCTTTCAGGTCAAGCTTCGGGTAGTTGTGATTGAGCATTACCAGTTGCTCCGGCTCGTGGTAGGGTAGCGGGCGCAGCAACACGGCGTTGACCGCGCTGAAGATAGCTGTGTTCGCTCCGAAATTGCCCTTTGTTCCCTCTCCGTTATCCTCGGCGGCGGAGTTACAATGGCGGACGACGAGCCCGGCTTACTAGCGCTTTCCGAAATCCCTCAACCGAATCCCCGGCCGCCTTGAGTTGATGTCAGCATATATGCTAGCATACGAATGGGAGGCGAACGTGGCGCGAACGACGATCTTGCTTGATGATGATCTGATGCTGGAGGTGAAGCAACTGGCCCGAGCCGATGCGACCACAGTGACCGAAGTCATTCGAGAGGCCCTGAAAGCATATCTTGCCCGACGGCAACGGGCGCGGACCCCCTCCTTCACTGGCATGGGCCGGAGCGGGCGCCGCTCCATCTCCAAACGGGCGGAAACGATTCTTCGCCGGAAGGTCAAGGGCCGCGAGGGATGGTGATGGCGGTCATTGTCGATACCGGTCCGCTGTACGCGCTGGCCGATAAGGATGACGAGCATCATGACATCGTGAAAAGATATGTATCGGAAATTCACGAGGCGCTCATCGTTCCCAGTCCGGTGGTGCCAGAGGTCTGTTATCTTCTGCTCGAGTATCTTGGGGCTGAAGCGGAAGTACAATTTCTTCGTTCGCTCGTCAACCAAGAGCTGTTGCTCGAACACCTTACGACGAAGGATATAGGGAGAGCGATCGAGATCTTGGAGCAATATCGAGACGCCCGTTTCGGCATGGTGGACGCTGCCATCATGGCCATGGCCGAGCGGCTGAAAATTGAGGTGGTCCTGACTCTCGATCACCGTGACTTTAGCGTCTACCGTCCCAAGCATTGTGATGCCTTTCGCTTGGTCCCCGAGCTGCCCCCGCGGCGTAAGAAATAATCCCAGATCTTATCATTCGTATCTGAGCGCGACCAGCGGATCGACCTTCGTCGCCCGGCGCGCCGGGATGTAGCTAGCCAGCAATGCCACCCCCGCCAGCAGCAGCGAGACAACCGTAAATATCATCGGATCGGCGGCGCTCACTCCGAAAAGCAGGCTCGATATCAATCGGGTCAGCGCTAGCGCCCTATCGCGATTCCGAGAAGGGCCAGAAGCAGGCCCTGGTTCACGATCATCCGCAGCACGTCGGGCTGCCCGGCTCCGAGCGCCATGCGGATGCCGATTTCGTGTGTGCGCTGGCTGACCGAATACGACGTGACGCTGTAGATCCCAACTACCGCCAGAACTAAGGCCAGCCCGGCGAAGGTGCTGAGCAGCTCCACTATGATATGCGTTCCAGCTAAGTCCTCAAAGAGAAGTTGCTTCATCGTTCTGATGTTGTAGACCGGTTGTCCTTTGTCCACCTCCCACACCGCGCTCTTCACGGCACCAACCATGCTCAGGGGGTCCGAAACCGTGCGCACGATCAGGACCATGGAGCGCTCGGCATTCTGAGCGTGTGGCAAGTACACCTGCGGCAGTGGCGGGGCGTCCACGTCGTCGTTCCTCACGTCTCCGACCACGCCCACCACCGTAATCCAGGGGTTGTCCGATCCCACTCCGCCTAACCTGATTCGCTTGCCCACCGCGTCCTCATTGGGCCAGTAGCGATGGGCCATAGTCTTGCTAATCACGGCAACCCGCGTGGCCTCGGCTGAGTCTTGCTCTGACAATTGGCGACCGCTGATCAGAGGTATGCCCATGGTCCGGAAGTAGTCGGGGCTAACCGTGAGATCGACGGCCCAGGGCCTTTCGGCGGCGCTGGAGACCGGACGCCCCTCGATGATGAGGGAGCGATTGGGATTACTCCTGCTCCCTTCTAAAGGAAGGCGGCTGATCGCGCCGGCAGCCTGAACCCCGTGTAGGTTTTTGATTCGTTCGAGCACCTGCCGATAAAAGGCCGTTACCTGGTAGCTCTCGGGATATCGAGGCGCGGGCAGAGAGATCCTCATTGTCAGAAGGTTATCCGAATTGAAGCCAGGCTCCAACGTCCGAAATGCGATCAAAGTCCTGATCATCAGGCCCGTGGCGATCAGCAACACCAGCGCCAGCGCCACCTCGACAACCACCAGTAAGCTGCGAACGCGCCGCTGCCGTAGACCTGCTGTCGAACTCCGTCCCCCTTCTTTCAGCGATTCGTTCAGGTCAGGTTTTGAGGCCTGGAGCGCCGGACCCAGGCCGAAGATTGCCGCCACAAGAAGCGAGAGCAGCAGCGTGAAGCCCAACACCAGGCCATCGATGCTGACCCGGTCCAAGATGGGAATGCTGCTCGCGTAGCGAGCGCTGAGCAATTCGTTCCCCCAGAGGGCCAGCAGAAGCCCCAAGGTCCCGCCTAACAATGAGAGCAGCATGCTCTCGGCAAGGAGTTGGCGGATGAGGCGGAGTCGACCGGCCCCCAGCGCCGCGCGGATGGCGATCTCCCTTTGCCTTGACTGAGCGCGGGCAAGCTGAAGGTTAGCCACGTTAGCGCAGGCGATCAGCAATACGAACGCCACCGCCCCGATGAGAAGCCCAAGCACCAGCTGAGCGTCGCCGCTAAACATCTCCTCGCGCAGCGGCACAGGGTTCACACCCCACCCAGCATTCGTCTCCGGATACTCCTGCCCGAGCCGGCCAGCTATGGCCTCCATCTCCGCGCGCGCCTGCTCAATCGTGACGCCTGGCTTGAGGCGTCCCATTACCAACAGAAAACGGCGGCTGCGGTCCGACCGACCGGCGTCGAGAGCAAGAGGCGTCCAGAGGTCGGCCTGTCCCAGGAACTGGAAGTCAGGCGGCATGACCCCAATCACAGTGTAAGCCTCTCCATCGAGTTTGATCGTCTGCCCGATGACTCCGGTGTCAGCGCCGAAGCGGCGCTGCCAGAGGCCGTGACTGAGGACGACGACTCGTCTCCAGCCGGGCCGTTCCTCTTCGGGCAGAAACGTGCGCCCCAGGGCTGGTTTAACTCCAAGGAGCGGGAAGAAGCTGGCCGAGACCCGATAGCTCGAAACTCGCACCGGCTCATCTACGCCTGTGAGATTGTGCGTGGCTCCGAAGAGAGCCGTTAAGTCCTCGAAAGCTCTGTTCCGATGCCTCCAGTCAGCAAAGTCAGGGGCTGAAACCAGATTTCTATTCAAGCCCTGCGAAGGGTTGGTCGCCCAGAGGAATACCATTCGATCCGGATCGTCGATGGGCAGAGGGCGGAGCAGTATGGCATTGACATAGGTGAAGATCGCCGTGTTCGCGCCGATGCCGAGCGCCAGCGTGAGCACGGCCACGGCGGTAAAGCCCGGGCTCTTGGCGAGCATGCGCAGGCCGTACCGTAGGTCTTGCCAGATCATCCCCATCTTTCCACCCCCATGCTCTCTGGGATCTCTGCAGCGAAAAAATATTTAGAGCGCCTGACAAAACCGGGTTGCGAGGCTGCACTGCCACCTCTGGTTTCGTTAGGCATTCTTATTTCTCGATATCCCGCTAATCGCTGACCATCCAGCCGTCGAAGAGCTTGATGATGCGACTGCCGTATGCGGCCCAGACTTCGTTGTGAGTTACCTGGATGATCGTTGTCCCCTCCTTATTCAATTTCTTGAGTAGGTCCATGATCATCTTTCCCTGAGTCGAATGCAGGCTT
>FWWM01008758.1_pt1 | contig 12848 bp, 12 predicted proteins | sample 2228351 | NCBI WGS metagenome assembly FWWM01 (sample SAMEA103939774, study PRJEB20133) | metagenome | reverse complement strand
AATAGGACAAAAATCAAACGGAAAGTTTGTCTTTGCTGAATACATAAATCCATCACCAGAAGTTTTGAGAAAGAAAGCACTAATGTACGATTCAATTTTGGTAGCTGATTATGAGTTGTATAATGAAGTAAAAGACGTTTTAAAAGAAATAGGCGAAGAGATAAAGGTTCGATTTTTACCAGCAGTTGTTGAGAAATACTTAAAAAGAATTCCCATAGAAGTAATAGAAAGATTTGAATCTTACTACAGGGTCGAATTTTCAAAAATCAAAGAAAAACGGGCTTCAAGGATAATGGATATCGTTCTTTCGTCTTTGCTATTAGTTCTATACAGCCCTATCCTTCTTGTTGTTTCTATTTGGATTTATCTTGAAGACGGCAGACCGATAGTTTTTAAGCAGCTGCGCGTTGGAAAGGATGGAAAGCCATTTGAAATGGTAAAACTTAGAAGTATGCGAAAAGATGGACAGCAAAAACATAGAAAAGACGAAGAATATAGGATATTAAAAGTTGGAAGATTCATCAGACCATTCAGAATTGACGAGTCGCTTCAATTCTGGAACATATTAAAAGGTGATATGAGCCTTATAGGTCCCCGTCCGATGTGGGTTGTTCTTGACCACGAATATTCAACGAAACTTCCTTACTATGAATTTCGAAAACTCGTCCGTCCTGGAATCACCGGCTGGGCACAGATAAAGTTTGCATACGAAAACGGACTTGAAGATATGAAAATCAAGCTCAGCTACGATCTTTATTATGTCAAAAATAGAAGCTTTTTACTGGATTTAAAAATCCTTTTGCAAACCCCAGAGGCGGTATTGTTTAGAAGAGGAGCGATGTAATTTGGATAAATCTAAAAAAAGAGTCTTGCAAATCATTACCCGTTCCGATTGGGCTGGCGGGCAAAAGGTTCTCTACACTTTAGTTTATGGCTTAAAACAATTTTATCCTGGTAATTTTGAAATAGAAGTTGCTTGTGGACCAGAAAATGGAATGCTTATACCAGAGCTTCAAAAGATAGGGGTCAGAGTTCATATAGTTAAAAATCTTGTTCGAGAGATTTCCCCATTTAAGGACATAAAAGCTTTTTTTGAATTAAGAAAATTGATAAAGTCAGGTAAATACGATATAGTTCACATTCATTCTTCGAAAGCAGGAATCTTAGGAAGAATTGCTGCAAAGACAGTTGGAGTGAAAAATGTGATCTACACAGTCCATGGCTGGTGGGGGATTGAGCAATACACAGGATTAAAGAGAAAAATTCTTATCTTTGCAGAACGCTTTGCCTCCAGATTTTGTGACAAAATTGTATTGCTTTGCACAAATGATCAGAGAAAAGCAAAAGAGTGGAAGATTGGAAGAGATAAGCAGTACGTAATAATCCCCAACAGTATAATTCCACCAAAAAAAGTTGAAGAAGGCAAGCTAAGAAAAGAACTCAACCTACCTGAAAACGTTAAAATCATTGGAAACGTTGCAAGATTGGACAAACCAAAAAACCCAATAAGATTTCTAAGCATCGCTGAGAAAGTCTTAAGGCAACGAAATGATGTTGTTTTTGTTTGGATAGGTGGAAGTGTTGTGGAAGATGAATATGGAAAGTACGTACAAAACTATTTGATAAATCATCCTGAATTTGAAGGAAGATTGTTTTTCCTTGGATTTAGGAAAGATGCCCCAGAGCTTATGACTGATTTTGATATATTCTTGCTAACCTCAGACAGCGAAGGTTTTCCTCTAGTTTTGCTTGAGGCTATGCATCAAGGAGTGATACCTATCGCTACAAAAAACGGATGTCAAAGCGATATTATAGAGCATGGGAAAAATGGGTATTTGTATGAGAAAGAGGAGGAAGCAGATAGTTTGATCATAAAAATTTTAGATAGTTTGACGGAATTTCAAGATATTAGAGTATCTGTGAAAAAGAGTTTTGACCAATTTTCAAATGCAGAATTTTCAAGAAGATATTGTGAACTATATAGCCAATAGTGGGGGAAGTAGACGAAAATGGTTGTCAGTTCTGTTGACAAATTAAATGTTTCTTACGGTTCATTAGCAAAATCATCTAAACAAAAAGTGATAATTCTTTTCCTTAGTTTCTACGCTTTTCTCTCTGGATTTGTTTTCATTGAGCCATCACCTGCGGAAATTCTTTTCGTTATCTTTGTTGCACTTCTTCTTATAAGGCTAAAATTTAATCTGCATTTTATGCTTGAAACTTTGATAATATTATTCTTTCCACTTTTTACGTCTACTCTTTCGGGATTATTTCAAGATGGATTTATAAACGTTAGATTTATTGTTATAGACTTATACTTGTTCGGATTTTACTTCATATTGGTTTCAGCAATCATGACTGAAAGGCTGAATTCAATAGAGCTGATTAAAACGGTAATGAAATACTGGACTTTGGCAGCTCTTATAAACATTTTTGCAGGATTGTATTGTTATGCAACAGGAAAACAGTTTTTGTTTGGCGTGGATGTAATAAAATTTGGAATAAGATTGAAAGGATTCTTCAAAGACCCAAACGTTTTTGGACCTTTTGCAGTTGTCCCGTTTGTTTTTCATCTTGACGTTCTAATTAAAGAAAGAATAAATCTAAAACGGCTATTTCTTGTAATATTGCTTGGGCTTGGTATAGTTTTATCTTTCTCAAGGGCAGCGTGGTTAAACGCTGCCGTATCTACTATTATACTAATTGGATACTATGTTGCCATAAACGTTAGAAAACATAGTAAAAGGAATGTATTAGTGCTTGTCGTAATAATGATTTTTCTGATAAGTGTTGGTTGGAAAATCATAGATAATGTTGAAATAATGAATACAAAATTATCGGACTTTATGCTAGCCAGGTTCGGACTACAGAAATATGACGAAGAAAGGTTTGGAGCCCAGAGCGAAATGGTGGAAATTTTGGAAAGTAGAAATGTTTTATTTGGAATAGGTCCTGGAAAGTACGAAGACTATGCTGGAATGGCTACACATTCGCTTTATATCAGATACTTGGGAGAACGTGGCTTGATAAGTTTTGTGATTTTTGTTATTTGGCTTGTACATAAAGCAAAACTGGGTAAAAGATCCCCATTAAAAATCTTCTTGCTTTCAACTTTGGTTGGGCAAATGATTAATTCATTCTTTATAGATTCCTTACATTGGAGACATTTTTGGATACTTTTTGTTTTTCTCACTGTTGTTAAACTTGAATACAAAAACATGGAAAATGTTTCTCCGAAACATAAATAAAATTGAATAAAAAATAGTCTTATGCACAAGAAAGATGAAATTCCAATAGTGAAGCCACTCTTTGGCTGAAATCAATTTTTAGTGAGAATACTATGAAAAAATATTCTGAAAAGGAGTTGTACGGATATATGATTTTCGTGATAGTTAATCCATTTTCTCCAAGATGGAATAACATAGCAAGTGTTAGAACTGAAAAGCTTGCAAAATATATTTCCAGAAAGTACGAAACACTTCTTGTAACCAGTTCTTTTTCTGATGAGCTATCTCAAAAATCTTGGCGTAGGTATGACATAGGTTCTGCAAAGTTAATAGAGATACCTCTGAGATATTGGAAAAGAAGTCCCGAAACAAGGAAGGTTTCGGTGGAAAGGAATAAGACATCTCTTTTCAAAAAAATATACCAGTATCTCAAACCGAACGTATGGTATTTATTAGAAATTTCTTCATCAATTTCCTCTGGTGGGATCTTGATCCACGACTTCAGACAATACGAAAAAAAATTGTCAGAAATTATCTTAAATTATCCTCACGAAAAAGTTGTTCTTTTTACTTCATACGGTCCAGACTTTGTTCTTAGACTTGGAAAAAAACTGAAAGAACGATTTCCGAATATAATTTGGGTAGCGGACTTTCGAGATCCGGCTTTTAATATTTTTGATACACTTATCTCAAGGTCACAGTTATTCGAAAAAAGAGTTTTCAAGATTTGTAGAACCGCAGATGCAATAACAACTGTATTTGAAGCTTTTGGAAGTGCAGATTCTTATCAAAAATTTGGTAACAAGCTGTATTTCATACCAAATGGTTATGATCCAGAAGACTATATAGAACTCTCGGACGATTTAGTTCGTATCAACACCTATAATTTTTCAAGTTTCTTCACAATAGCATTTACTGGAAGTGTTTATAAAGACAGGTCATTAGAGCCTTTCGTACAAGCATTATCGTTAGTGAAAGATAAAAACAAAAGTTCAGAAATAACATTTGTACACTGTGGAAAAGATAGCCAAGAAATAGCACTCTTAATGAAAAAATACGGTTTGGAAGAATGCAGCAAAGGTTTTGGTTTTGTTTCTCGCGAGCAATCGCAAAAAATTCAACTAGAATCTGATATTCTTGTTTTGCCTTTTTATACTGGAAAAAACAAAAACTTTGGAGCTATTATAAGAACTGGGAAAGTTTATGAATACTTAATGTCTGGTAAACCAATATTAGCAATAGGTCCCCAAGAATGGAAAATGAGAGAAGAAATCGAAGCTGACGGAGTTTCAAAAGTGTTTGAAAAGAATGAAATAGAAGCTATGGGAGAGTACATCTTGAGATTAAAAGAAATGAAGGAGAAAGGTCAGTTACCTAACCTTGTCGAACGGCGAAAGCATATACTTGAAGAATATAGATATGACAAAATAGTTGAAAAACTTCTTGATGCTGTCGAAAAGGCTTTGAAAAACAGAGGTGAATAACTTTGAAAGCTCTTTCTTTGGTTGGTGCACGACCACAGTTTATTAAAGAAGCAGTTATCCAAGAAGAAGTGCAGAAAGCCGGTATCCAAGAAATCTTAGTCCATTCTGGTCAGCACTATGATCAGAATATGTCTGATGTTTTTTTCAAAGTTTTAAAAATGAAAGAACCAGATTACAACCTCAACGTTGGTTCAGGTTTTCACGGAGAAGTTACTGGAAAGATAATGATTGAGTTTGAAAAAGTTGTTCTTAAAGAAAAACCAGATGTAATTCTTGTCTATGGAGACACAAACACAACACTTGCAGGAGCATTAGTTGGAGCAAAACTCAAGATACCCGTTGCACATATTGAAGCTGGGATAAGACAAGAGCCTAAGGATATGCCTGAAGAGATAAATAGAGTTGTTACAGACCATGTAAGCAAATTTTTGTTTTGTCCTTCTCAAATGTCCGTGAAAAATCTTGAAAAAGAAGGAATTACAAAAGGTGTCTATTTTGTTGGTGATGTGATGTACGATTTGTTTTTGAAGATGAAACCGTTTTTTGATTATTCGGTCGTAGAAAGATTGAACCTGAAAGAAAACGAATATATAGTTTGTACAATTCACAGAGATTTTAATACGGATGTTAAAGAGAACTTGGAACAGATAATCAAAAATCTAAACAGAATATCTAAAGAAATACCAATTGTTTTTCCAATGCATCCAAGGACAAGAAAGATGATGGAAAAATTTGAGTTATATGATAAAATAAATAACAGAATCATAACGACCGAACCATTAGATTATTTAAAGACGATGGGACTAGTTGAAAAGAGCAAATTAGTGATAACTGATAGTGGCGGATTGCAAAAAGAAGCGTATTTTTGTGGGAAAAGGGCGATAGTAGTGATGCCAGATACAGGTTGGAGAGAACTTGTAGAAGTTGGATGGAATAGGCTTTCAATGTGCGAAGAAATATACGATCTTTTAACTCAGATGTCGCAAGAGAATATAATAAACTATCTATCAAACATATACGGAACAGGAGATTCAGCAAAGAAACTAGTTCAGGTTCTTTTTAATAGCTAAGTATTTAAATTGGAGGTGGGCATATGAATAATGTTGAAAAAGTATGTAAAAGATGTGTCATGGACACAACAGCAGATAACATAGTGTTTGATGAAAACGGTTATTGCAACCTATGTACCGAATTTTTAGAGTTATTAAACACGCCAAAAGAAAAGTTGCTCCCGTTTCAGGGAAACTTAGATTTGCTGGTTGAAGAAATTAAGAAAAGTGGTAAAGGAAAAAAATATGATTGTATTGTGGGACTAAGTGGGGGTGTTGATAGTTCATACTTATTAGTCAAAGTTGTTGAGCTCGGGTTGAGACCCCTTGCTGTCCATATGGATAACGGATGGAATAGCGAAGAAGCAACAAATAACATAAAAAACCTTGTTAGTAAACTTGGAGTTGATTTATACACGTATGTGATAGACTGGGAAGAGTACAAGCAACTTCAACAGGCGTTCTTCGATGCTGATGTAATAGATATTGAGCTATTATACGACAATGCAATGATGGCAACATGGTACATACCGGTTAGAGAATATGGTGTTAAGTATATTATGGCTGGTTATAATATTTACACGGAAGGTTTTAAAATACCTAAGACATGGAATTGGTTTAAGTACGATAAGAAAAATATAAAATCGATCGCAAAAAAATTTGGAGTAAAAATAAAAACACTTCCTATGATTGGGACAATGGATTTTATCTACTATACTTTTTTGAGAGGTGTTAGAGTAGTTCCTTTGCTCAATTACCTACCGGAATATAACAAATTCAAAGCTATAGAGATTCTTGAGAATAATTACGGTTACAAACGATATCCTTACAAGCACTACGAGTCCGTTTTCACGAGATTCTACCAGGGATACATACTGCCAAGGAAATTTAATGTCGATAAAAGAAAAGTTCACTTTTCTAATTTGATTTTAACAGGGCAAATGACAAGAGAGGAAGCTTTAAAGGACTTACAGAAGATTCCTTATGAAAGTGAGGAACTTTTAGAGCAAGATATTCAATACTTCTTGAAAAAAATGGGATGGACTAGAGAACAACTTGAAGAATACTTGAAAAGACCGAGAAAGGAACATTATGAATATGGAAGTGAATATAAACTTTATTACTTTTTAGCAAATATATACAAGAAGTTTTTTCAGACGTGATAGGTAAGCACTTTTTTCATTTAAAAACAATCATATTCGAGGTGTTATGTGTGATAGTAATAATAGACTATGGTCTTGGAAACCTTAATTCAGTTCAAAATATGCTAAGAAGAATTGCTGTACAGTCAAAGATATCTTCCTCACTTGAAGATATTAAATCTGCAGATAAACTAATTTTACCAGGTGTTGGAGCTTTTGATAATGGGATTTCGAATTTGAAAAACTTAGGCTTAATAGATGTGTTAAATTACAAAGTAAAAGAAGAGAAAACTCCGATACTTGGAATATGTCTTGGTATGCAGCTTATGACCATGTCGAGCGAAGAAGGCACTTTGCCCGGGCTTGGATGGGTGGAGGCAAAGACTATTAAGTTCAAATTTGAAGATAAAAGTATTAAGGTCCCACATATGGGTTGGAACACGATAAAAATAGAAAAGGAGAGCCTGATTTTTAAAAATATGTTTAACCAAGAAAATCGGTTTTATTTTGTGCATTCTTATTACGTTGTTTGCAATGACAAAAGTGATATAGCAAGCACAAGTGTATATGGAAACGTTACATTTGTCAGTGCATTTCAAAAAGAAAATATATTTGGTGTACAATTCCATCCTGAAAAAAGCCACAAGTTCGGTATGCAACTTTTGAAGAATTTCTCGGAGGTATAAAGGAGATGTTAAAGACAAGGATAATTCCGGTTTTGCTAATGAAAAACAGGGGGTTGTATAAAGGAATAAAATTTAAAAATCACAAGTATGTTGGTGATCCAATAAATACGGTAAAAATCTTCAACGAGAAAGAAGTTGACGAGATAGTACTTTTAGACATAGAAGCTTCAAAGCTTGGAAAAATAGATTTTGAGTACATAAAAGATGTAGTTAGTGAAGCATTTATGCCGATGGCATATGGTGGAGGAATTAGAAGTTATGAAGATGGAAAAAAGCTTATAAGTCTTGGGGTGGAAAAAGTAGTTTTAAATACTTACGCAGTTTTAAACTTTGACTTGGTTATGAAGCTTGTTGACAAATTTGGTAGTCAAAGTGTTGTGTTTTCTTTGGACGTGAAGAAAACACTGACGGGAAGAAGAGTATTTATTAAGAGTGGAACGGAAAAAACCAAGTATACACCTATTGAATTAGCAAAAAAGATGGAAGAGCTTGGGGTAGGAGAAATTATCTTAAACGACATAGATAGAGATGGAACGCTTTTGGGATATGATACTGAGTTGATAAGAAGTATTTCAAAGGAGCTTTCAATACCGCTTGTGGCTGTAGGAGGAGCAAACAGTATAGAAGATTTTAAGAAAGCAAAGGAAGCTGGAGCACACGCATGTGGAGCAGGGACAATGTTTGTTTTTCACGGACCACACAGAGCAGTGTTAATATCGTATCCGAGGTATGAGGAGTTGAAGACATACCTTATAGAATAGTTCTTAATTGGGTGAAAATGTAAAATAAAAGATATCTTCGAGGTGAATTAGTTATGAAAATATTATTCGTCACGAATCAGTTTTCTATAATAAGAGGAAATAAAAGGATTGACTGGGGATCATTCGTAGACAAAAGGTTATTTATTTATGAAAAACTTGGGGCATATTTTGATTTTGTTCCGACTTTTGTAAAATATTCGCTTTTCGTTCGTATAATGGCAAATCTCGCTAAAGTTGAAAATATTGACTATTTTCCCGCTGAAATTCACGGGAAAAAGCCTTTGACCAATTATAGAGAAGGAATAGTAGATCTTGTAATAAGGAAATTTTTCAACCGTGTAGAACATAGACTGGAAAAATTCTTAGCTTGTATTTTACCATTAGTAAAGTCGAGAGAATACGACATTATTTATGCTCACGGAATGTACAAAACTTTACCCGCTGGATTATTGGCGATGAAACTGTCTAAACACTTGAAAAAACCTTATGTCGTTCACTTACACGGGAGCGATGTAAATTACGATATGGCCAAAAATCCAATTTCGTATACAGAGGTTCTTGAAAATGCCGAAAAGTGTATCTTTGTGAGCAATGCTCTTCTTGAGAAGGCTAAATCTTTGGGTTATTCTGGAAAAAACGCAATAGTAACAGGGAACGGGTATGATCCTGAATTTTTCAAGCCTATGGATAAAGAGATGATCAGAAAAGAACTTGGGGTATATGAAGAAGGAAAAAGGTACGTGGGATTTGTAGGTTATCTTGTGTCAGTAAAAAGAGCTGATAAATTTCCTGAGATGTTTAGATACATTGCCGAAAGAGAGAAAAATATAAAGTTTATAATTGTTGGAGATGGACCGCTTAGGAAAAAGATAGAAAAAGAAATGAAAGGTCTTGATTATCTAATCACCGGTATAGTACCACACGAAGAAGTTGCAAAATGGATGAATATAATGGATGTGATGATATTGCCGAGCAGAAACGAAGGTTTTCCAACTGTAATAAACGAAGCAAAGGCTTGTGGGGTTATAACTGTTGGGAGCAGCAATGGTGGAATTCCTGAGGCAATCGGGTTTAACGATTTAGTCGTAGCTGAAGGAGAAGATTTTGAAAGAAGGTTTGCCCAAAAAGTTGTAGAGATACTAGAAAACGGATATGATATTGAAAAACTGCTGAAGCACGCTGAAAATTATACTTGGGAAAAAATTGTAGAGAAAGAATACAACATTTGCAGGAGCGTTTTGAATACTTCAGTACGCGGGTCAATTAGCTTGTAAAAGCGGGGGGAAATTCTCATGAATATAAGGGTTTCAGTTGTTATTCCTGCCTACAACGTTGAAAAATACATTGGGAAAACCCTTGGGTCAGTTATACATCAAACGCTTCGGCCTATAGAAGTTATAGTAATTAACGATGGTTCCACAGACAGGACAAGTAAAATTGCTAAGGAAATACTTTCAAAAAGTGATGTATGCTGGCAAGTTATCGATCAACCTAATCAAGGCGTTAGTGTTGCTAGGAACATCGGAGTAGGAAAATCAAGTGGAGAATACATTATGTTCTTAGATAGTGATGACTTTCTTGGTAGTAACAACGTTCTCGAATCTCTATACAATGAAGCCAAATCATTTGACTGCGATATAGTTTTCTGTAAATACAGCGAAGTTGACGAAATGGGCATAGTTCTGAAATCGTATGAGCAGATATTTCCAAAGAGCGTTAAGTTTCCAAAGCATACAGTTTTGTCGGGAAGAGGCGTATGTGTCAAAGTGTTGAAAGAGGAAGTTTGGATATGGACAGGAAATGCTATTTACAAGCGTGATTTTTTGGTGGAAAAACGAATAGAGCATCCTGTAGGTATTTCCGTTGGTGAGATCTTGAATTTAGATTCAAAGCACTGTATGAGGCAAGAAGAATTACCTTTGTTCCTGAAGTATTTGTCTGTTATCTACAACGTAAAGGATCAATAACGAAAGTGCAGAATCTGAAATCAATCCAGGATCGAATTGAAGTTTCAAAAAGAGTTTATGAATATTTTGAAAGTAAAAACGAACCGTTTATGGCTAGAAGAGCTCAGCTAATTTTGTTACGCAGTTCGCTCAACGCTCTGTATGCATATCTGATAGCAAGCTCAAATGATGACAAGCGGATAGTTAAAAAAATACTCGTTGAAAATAGACGATTTTTGTTTTTAGTGGCTACTTCTAGTATAAACCTGTTGACCAAATACTTGCTTATCAGTTTTTTCCCGCAGAGATTTGCATTGGTGGCTCATAAATTTTTCAAGGGAATAAAGAGTTTTGTTAAACCTAGCTAGTTAGTTTGGCAGTTACGTATTTCCTGAGTAGTTAATATATCGTCAAAAGTCTAGGGGAAACTATCTCTGAAAAATGAACCAGGACGTTATCACATCTATCTATAAAGTTGAGAAATACTTCGTAAATGCATGAATTCAGTGATTAATCGAAAATAATACTTATAGAAAACGGCTTACCAAACAGACGCGGTGAATACGCCAAATCGGATAAGAGGGTGAAGGCTATTAATAAGCCGAATGATGGCCTTTCTGATGCAAGGAACGTTGGTTTAGAAATTGCAACGGGGAAATATGTTGTTTTCATAGATACTTCAAAACGGTGAAAATTTCAACAATGAAGATCGCCGATTACCTAAGCCAGATCATACCAAATTTTCTTTGAAAAGCAAGGAGTCAACATGAAATAGAAGGTTCTCATTAGTTTTTTATTTCCTAGGTATAAGGAAGTGCAGGCTGAAGAGACCTAATAGGAACCAGCTATATTTTTTTAATGTCATCTAGTGAAAGGAGACATTTTTGTAAAAGCTATTTTTCCTTTTCACTGGGAACTTGGGTAAGTTTTCTAATTTCATTTATACAAGCTCCCGTTATTACGCGATTAATCAACCCGGAAAAGTTTGGCAAAGGAAGCTGTTTTCAAATTCTTCTTGATCTTTTGTTTACACTTTGCTTGTTCGGAACTCAAAATGCGTTTATGAGATTTTACTATTCAACAGATGGGCGAAAAAGTCACGAACTTCTTTGGTCAGCCATATCTCTATCGCTGGTCTTAGCTTCAATTGTATCAGTTTTCCTCTTGCTTTTGAGCAAAAAAATCAATTTATTTGTAACTGGAAAAAGCGAAGGAAATATTTCGACCATCTTGATAATTGGTATTTTTACGTATATATTTCAGAACTACAACGAGAACATATTGAGGTTTGAAAATAAAGGTAAGTACTATTCCTTCATACAGATTTCAAAAAGTTTCAGCAGTTTTGTAATTATTGTTATATTGGCGCTTTTAGGTATTCGCTCTTACCAAGCATTGATTTTTGGGGTGATTGGATCTGTCTGTATTGGGATTCTAGTTGGAATACCTTTCAGATTTAATTATTGGACTAAACCTAAGATCGATTCAATGTTGCCTATAAACATCATGAACTACTCATCACCATTGGTTGTTTCATCACTTGCATACCAAGCTTTAGTGTTTACTGATAGGTTTATGTTAAGGTTATTTACAGATTTTGAGGCGGTAGGACTTTATTCTGCCGGGTAAAAACTGATCAACTTAACTACTCTTATCACAGCAGGGTACTCAAATTTTTGGGGACCATATGCGTTGAGACTATACCATGAAGATCCAGAACAGAACAAAGTAATTTTCAGAAAGGTTTTCAATGTTATAACCTTTTTGATGATTGCTGTTTCAATACTTCTTATTGCTGGTAAAGACATAGTATTTCTAATGCTCGGCTTAAGATACAGATCCGCTGCCATTTCACCGTTTCTTCTTTTATATCCATCACTCATTATGATGGCAAGTACAGTTGAAAGAGGGATAGAGTTTAAAAAGAAAACCTACTGGTTTATTATTTCAGACTCAGTTGCTTTATTGGCAAATATTGTTGGAAACGTGATTTTGATTCCGCTCTTTGGTGTAAAAGTTGCGGCGCTTTCAACAGGTGTGTCGATGATAATAGTCTTTTCCATAGAAGGTTTTGCATCCAACAAATTTTATCCTGTTGGATATGATTTCAAACGGGCTTACTTGGCAATTTCTGTCTTGGTGTTTGTTGCTTTTGTGAACACCTTTTCAAGCACATTGTTTGGAGTGATCGCTGGTTTAATAGGCTTAGGTTTGGTGGTACTGATCTACAAGGAAGTATTTTCAATGCTTTTGCAAGATGTTGGAAAGTTTAAAGATTACCTACTTTCCCGATTGAAAAAGACTGCTAGTTAAGTTTGATGTACACATTCGTTCATGATGCATCTGACAAGCTAAGAGCCATAGAGTAAAACCCCCGCTTTGCGGGGGTACTTTTCGTTAGTATTGGTTTTGATAAACATAATCCAAAATCTCGTCGTCTTCACACAGGGTGTATTCAATTTTTCTAAGGAGAAGATAGTCATCCGTTTATGAACCTCCCAGACCCTGACACAGTTTACGGAAGAGGGCATGTGCCACTCTATAGAGACTTTG
>FWWM01013892.1_pt1 | contig 12854 bp, 9 predicted proteins | sample 2228351 | NCBI WGS metagenome assembly FWWM01 (sample SAMEA103939774, study PRJEB20133) | metagenome | reverse complement strand
CAATACGCCCACTGTTACCAATACGCCTACAGCTACCAATACGCCCACTGTTACCAATACGCCTACAGCTACCAGCACGCCGACACCGACACCGGATAATCTCGTAACGGTGAGCAAAGCAGGCGCGCAGGCGCAGCCCGCTGAACCGATGCCTGATTATGATGGCTTAACCTGGACTATCATCATTGAAAACCGGTCGGCGGCTGCGGCTACGGTGACATTTGTAGATCGACTACCAGGAGATGTTTTTGGCACACCTGTGATTACCCCGGATACAGTTGCATATAACCCGGCCAACCAGACCCTCACCTGGAGCGGAAACCTGCTCCCGGGCGGAAGCGTCACCATTACTGTGAACATCATTCTGCCGCTCGGCAATCCGCCCCAGTGCCGGAGCATTGCCAATCCGAGCTACGAGGTGACCGTCAACGGCACCGCATATCCGCCGGTTGCGAATAGCGCCCCGGTTCAGATAGGCCCCTGCACTGTGACTCCCAATGCGGCAGGGTTGCGCGCAGACAGTGGAGCGACGTGGGTCGAAGTATTTACGTCACCCACGCCAACGGCCGATCGGACGCCACCTCCAGCGGGGATACCAACCGAAGCTCCAACGGGCGCGCCGACCACGCCTCCGGCCACACCCTCAGTGGCTGCGCCATCGGCTACGGCAACCCTCGAGCCAACGGCAACCGGCGAACTGCCGCGCGAAACGACGACGGCGCCACCGCCGACCGGCGCGCCGACGCAGCCTGCCGTTACTTCAGCGCCCACGCCGCCCGCAACGCAAGAGCCACCGCCTGCGCCGTCCGCAACACCAGAGCCGGCGCCTTCGTCGTCAGTAACGCAAGAACCGGCGCCCACGCCGCCCGCAACGCAAGAGCCACCGCCTGCGCCGCCCGCAACACCAGAGCCGGCGCCTTCGTCGCCTGTAACGCAAGAACCGGCGCCCACGCCGCCCGCAACCGAGGGGACTGGCACGGTCGGGCCGGCCCCTTCACCGCCCACGACAGAGGAGCCAGCGCAGGCGCCGTCCGCTACCCCGCCCCAAACGGTTGAGGTTCCCGGGTTGCCGCGACCGACCGAGGCGGTGGGTCCGTATCCAGCGCCACCGACCGACACCACCGCCCCCGAGGTAACGACACAGGGGTTCGGTGGCGGCGCGCTGGCACCCTACGCGCTGCTTGCGGTCGCCATTCTGGTGCTGTTCCGCCGCCGATGGTAGAGGAGGGGAGTTGGGGAAACCCGGTTTCCCCATGTCCCAACCGCTGGTGGGAGCGGCTGGCGCCCCCACAGGCAGGGGGATGGGGAAACCCGGTTTTCGGGGCGCCTCAGGCGCTCTTCCGGGAAGCGCGTTTCTTTGAGGCCGGCGCGGGAGGAGCTTCGGTTTCGTTCTGTTGCGTGGGGGCGGCCTTTTTCCCACCCTTGACCACGGCTGGAGCAGCGGCAGGAGTCTCAACGACCGGGGCCAGTTCTTCCAGGCTGTTGGTAAGGTAATCACATTTCGGGTAGCGTGAGCAGCCGAAGAACGGCCGCCCGAACTTGCCGCGACGTCGCAGCAGCTCGCCCTCGTGACACTTCGGACAGGCCACCCCGGTCGGCTCGGGCAGCGGCGCTGGCTTGCCATCCTTGCCGATCCGCCGCGTATTGCTGCACTCCGGATAACCCGAACACCCCAGGAAGGGGCCAAAGCGGCTCTTCTTGATCACCATCGGCCGCCCGCAGACATTACACATCACGTCGCTCGTCTCAGGGGCCGATGCTTTATCAATAACGATCTTACCTTCACTATCCCGATGAAAATCGCTGGTAAAGTCGCATGACTCTGAGCCACCCTCTTTGCTGTAACGAGTACAGGCCAGGAACTCGCCATTACGTCCGAACTTAACCGCCAGGTAGCCCTGGCTGCACTTCGGGCACAGCAACTCGGTAACGATCTCCTCGCGCTTGAGATTACGCATCTCGCGGCGGGCCTCATCGAGGGTCTGCTGGAACGGAGTGTAGAAATCGCGCAGCACCGGCACCCACTGCTTCGAGCCTTCGGCAATGTCGTCGAGTTGCTGTTCGAGGGCCGAGGTGAAGTCGTAATCGACGATGTTCGGAAAGTGCTCGACCAGCAAGTCAGTCACCACCCGGCCCAGAGTGGTGGGAATGAGCTTCTTTTCCACCAGTTCGACGTACTCGCGCTCCTGGATCGTCGAAATGATCGAGGCGTAGGTCGAAGGACGCCCGATACCCAGGGCTTCCAGCTCCTTCACCAGACTGGCCTCGGTAAACCGGGGCGGCGGCTCGGTAAAATGCTGCACCGGCAGCAGTTGCACCAGCTTGAGAGGCTCACCCTCAGCCAGAGGGGGCAGGCGACGCTCGCTATCCTCGTCTTCCTCGCCCTCATCGAGACTGACATTGTAGACGGCAAGAAAGCCGGGGAACTTCAAGACGCTGCCGGTAGCGCGAAAGACGTAGGGCGCGCTCGTGGCAGGCTGGCTCCCGACGGTCCAGGCATCGATGTCCACCGTTGTGCTGTCAAACACTGCAGGCGCCATCTGCGAGGCGAGGAAGCGTTTCCAGATCAGCTCGTAGAGGCGCGCCAGGTCGCGCTCCAGGTGGTTGTTCAGCGTCTCGGGGAGGCGGGCGCAACTGGTGGGGCGAATGGCCTCGTGGGCTTCCTGGGCGCCTCTGGCTTTCGCGCGGTACACGGGGGGCTTCTCGGGCAGATAGGCGTCGCCGTAGCGCCGGGCGATCACCTGGCGCGCCTCGGCCTGGGCCTCGGCGGCCACATTGGTGCTGTCGGTGCGCATATACGTGATCAGCCCGACCGGCCCCTCCTCATCGCCCACATCCACGCCCTCGTAGAGCCGCTGGGCCAGGGTCATCGTCTTCCTGGCGCTAAAACCCAGCTTGCGCCCGGCCTCCTGCTGGAGGGTGCTGGTGGTAAACGGAGGAGCAGGGCTGCGCCGTTTGTCCTTGCGCGTAACCTTGCGCACCTCGTAGCGCGCGCCCTCCAGATCGGTCACAATTGCCCGGGCCTGCTCCTGGTTGGGAATGGCGAACTTCTCCAGGCGCCTGCCGTCACGCTCCACCAGCGCCGCCCGAAAGACATCGCGCGGCGAAGCCTCAACCACCTCACCCTTGAGCAGATCGGCCTCGATGGTCCAGTACTCAACCGGCACAAAGGCCTCAATCTCCCGCTCGCGCTCGACGATCAGGCGCACTGCCACCGACTGCACCCGGCCGGCCGACAAGCCACGTTTGACCTTGTCCCACAACAGCGGGCTGAGCTGGTAGCCAACCAGCCGGTCGAGCACCCGGCGGGCCTGCTGGGCATCTACCAGGTTCTTATCAATGCCGCGGGGATTGGCAATCGCCTGCTCCACCGCGTTGCGCGTAATCTCCTGGAACACCACCCGGTGCACGGGCGTGCGCGGTGGAACTTTCACCGCCTCGGTGATGTGCCAGGCAATCGCCTCACCCTCGCGGTCAGGGTCCGTCGCCAGGTAGACCGCATCGGCGTTCTTGATAGCCTGTCGCAACTCGCTGACCACTCTGGCTTTGGTAACCTCATAGACCGGCTGAAAGTCATGCTCAACATCAATCGAGAGTTCATTCCTGGGGAGATCGCGCACGTGCCCCATACTGGAGGTCACACGAAAGCCGCGACCAAGATACTTCTGAATGGTCTTTGCTTTAGCCGGAGATTCTACGATAACGACTTTATCACCCATAGTTCTCTCATACAGGCAGGGGATGGTCACCCGCTGCCCGCTCATCTTGTGGACAGGAGCATGGGGAACCGCGGGTTCTCCATCCCCTCTATCTGGCGCCGGCGCTCCCTGCGGCAGAAGCGTGGGGAACCCCGACGCCCCTCTGTCGGTCCTGGCGCCGGCAACAACTCGCGGCCCCGGCAGGCGACCCGCACGGCGCCGGGAGCGCAATGCTTTTGCACTATACGCGGGCGACTCTTCCTTGTCAATAGCGATTATGATACCGAAAGCAAGCGTGTGTGGCGGTGGAGCGCTGTGGAGATGCGCTCGACAATACGACGTCGCCGGTTCCATCTGGTATTACCCATCGAAGGCGTGGATCTCGATCCGCAGATGGAACGCCGGTTCCTGAAGAGTTGGCTCCAGGATCATCGAGGTCAGCACCCGGGAACGCAGGGGACGAGGCGAATAAAAAAGGTGAGAGCAACAGCGGGTATCCCCCGCGCCGAAGCGTGGCACCGGGGCGCTCAACGCCGGTACAGCAGCCAGGGCGCGGCACCACCGACACTCAAAGCGCTCAGGGCCGCCGACGGTCCAGGCCTCGCGGAGGCGCGCCTCGGGGCGCAGGTAATCAATGTGCCAGTGGGGGCGGGGCTTCTGGACACGGCGGTGGTGCGCCAGGCGCGCCGCCAGGCCGCCAGCGCCAAAGGCGCTGCCCACGTACAGATAGAACCCGGGGGCGAAATCAAACACGCCCAGCTTGCCGATCCGCAAGCCGGGTACCAGGCGATCCAGTTGCAGCACCAGAATGTATGTACCCTTCACAGCGATCCCTGGTTGCGTCAGGACAGGCGGCGATACTGAGGTGAAAATAGCCGGCCCGCGGGAGGGTTTGGGAGGGGGAAGCCCTCCAGGAAACAACCCGCCAGCGGGGAGGGTTTGGGAGGGCGTAGCCCTCGCAAGAACAATAATATTTTGGCGTTGTGCGGCGCAGCCGCATGGATGACTGATGTGAACATACGGGGAAACCGGGTTTCCCCATACCCCTGCCTGTGAGGGCGGCAAGCCCTCCCCACCGGGAGGGTTTGGGAGGGCGTAGCCCTCCCAACAACAAACCAATGTTCACCGTATCGTTGTGCGGCTGCGCCGCACGACGATACCTGATGCGATTGCAGGGGAAACCGGGTTGCCCCTACCAGAGTAACCCGGCACAGCGATCCGGTCAAGGAAGAAACAGGATGGTCGGCCGGGTATGTTATACTTTCCCCGGCGGCATATCTCCAACCCTTTGCGACAGCCCTATGAACGTTCTGCTGATCGGCTCTGGCGGCCGCGAGCACGCGCTCGCATGGAAAATGGCCCAATCGCCCCATTTTTCGCGACTCCTCAGTGTGCCCGGCAACACCGGCACCGGGCAGTACGGCCAGAACGTCCCCTTCCCCCTGAGCGATTTTGACGCGATCGTGGACCTGGCCCAGCGCGAACGGATCGATCTGCTGGTTGTCGGGCCGGATAACCCCCTGGCAGATGGGATCGTCGATGTCTTCAAGGCCGCCGGCATCCCGGCATTTGGACCGACCGCCGCAGCGGCGCGTATCGAGAGCAGCAAGTCGTTTGCCAAAGAGATCATGGCGGCCAGGGGAGTACCCACGGCCGAAGCGCTGATCTTCGACTCGCCGGTCGAAGCCACCGCCTTCGCGCAGCAGAGCGGCCGGCCCTGGGTGGTCAAGGCCGACGGATTGGCGCTGGGCAAGGGTGTGGTGGTACCCGACGATGTGGAAGGCACCGTGGCGGCCATCGCCCGCCTGTCGGCCACCCGCGCTGGCAGGCGCCTGTTGCTCGAAGAACGGCTCGAAGGCCGCGAACTCTCGGTCCACGCCCTCTGCGACGGCGAACACCTGCTGGTACTGCCCACCGCCCGCGACCACAAGCGCTTTGGCGAGGGCGACACCGGCCCCAATACCGGCGGCATGGGTGTGATTGCTCCGGTGGACGAGGTAAGCCCCGCTGTACTCGACCAGATCGTCACCACCTGCATGCAGCCGGTGATTGACGAACTGGCGGCCCGCGGCACCCCCTTTCGCGGTCTGCTCTACGCCGGGGTCATCCTGACCCGTGACGGGCCGAAGATCCTGGAGTTCAACGCTCGTTTCGGCGACCCCGAGGCCCAGGCCATCCTGCCCTTGCTCGAAGGCGATGTGCTGGAAGTGTTCTACGACTGCGCCGTGGGGCAGTTGCATCCCGAGAAGCTCCGCAAACGCAAGGGGTACGCGGTATGTGTGGTACTCTGCGCCCAGGGCTACCCCGGCAAGCCGCGCGTGGGCGACCCGATCCGCGGCGTGGAAGCCGTAGACGATGAGCAGGTGCTGATCTTCCACGCGGGCACGGCCATCGGCCCCGCAGGCCTCTGCACCGCTGGCGGGCGGGTGATCGGTGTGACCGGCCTCGGCGCGACCCTGGCGCGCGCGCGCGCCCGCGCCTACGAGATCGCCGAGCGGGTCGCCTTTGAGGGTAAGTACTTCCGCCGCGATATCGGGAAAGAGTAGCCCCGGCGCAGGCGGCTACAAGGTGCGCCATGTATCAGGTTGCCGTGCTGCTGAGCGGCTCCGGCTCCAATCTCCAGGCCCTGCTGGATGCCGAGGCGGCGGGGGTGCTCGAGGCGCAGGTGGCGCTGGTAGTCAGTGACCGCGCCGACGCCTTTGGCCTGCAGCGCGCCCTGGCCCGCCAGGTTGCCGCGGCGTACGTCCCACTCCCCGCCGCGCCCCGAGGCGTCGATCGCGCCGCGGTGCGCGCCGCCTGGGAGCGGCGGCTCGCCGATGTGGTGGCGGCCTTTGCGCCCGACCTGGTGGTGCTGGCGGGCTTTATGCGCATTCTCTCACCCGCCTTCCTGGATCGCTTTCCCAACCGCGTGATCAACCAGCACCCCGCCCTGTTGCCCGACGATGGCGGCGACACCTATGTGACGAGCACGGGCCTGGTCATCCCTGCCCTGCGGGGCGCTCACGTGGTCCCCGAGGCGCTGGAACGGCGCCTGCCGGTCACCGGCTGCACCATCCACCGCGTTACTCCCCGGGTGGACGACGGCCCCGTCCTGGCGCGGGCCGAAGTGCCCGTACTACCCGGCGACACCCCGGAAACGCTCCACGAACGGATCAAGGTCGAAGAACACCGCCTGATCGTCGAGGTGGTGCGCCATCTGGCCCTGGAGCACGCCAGCGTGCGTCAGGCAGAGTAGGGCCATGGAGGAGTGCAGATTGGCGCGGTGCCGAACTACGGCAGGGAGGCGCGAGCGATATGCTATAATCCTGCTTCAGTATCTGCCTTCGGCTCAGGCCGGTGTCATAGCGCGCCGGCCCGGGGCACAGGGAGCTTGCGGTGCCTGCGCGTCCCTTCTTGAAGTGGGCCGGCGGCAAGGGACAACTCTTACCAGAGTTGACCGCGCGCCTGCCCGCGCAGTTCCGGCGCTACCACGAACCCTTTGTAGGCGGCGGCGCCCTCTTCTTTCATCTCTGGAACAGTAGCAGGCTGCGCCACTCCGCAGTGCTGAGCGACTCCAACCCTGAGTTAATCGCCTGCTACGAAGCCGTGCGCGATGAGGTCGAAGACCTGATCGCTCTCTTGCTGGAGCTGCGCCCGCGCTTCAGCGATCGCGAGTTCTTCTACGAGATCCGCGGCTGGGACCGGCGCCCCGACTTCGCGCAGCGTCCGCGGGTGGAGCGGGCAGCGCGCACCATTTTCCTCAACCGCACCTGTTACAACGGGCTGTACCGCCTCAACAACCGCGGCCAGTTCAACGCCCCTTTCGGCAACTACCGCAACCCCTTGATCGTCGATCCCGAGAACATGCGCGAGGTAAGCCGCGCCTTACAGCATGTTGACCTCATCGTCAGCGACTTCGCTGCTGTGCTGGAGCGAGCCGTGCCGGGCGACCTGGTCTACTTTGACCCGCCCTACGTTCCGCTCAGCACCACCGCCTCATTTACCGCCTACACCCATCAGGGCTTCTCCGAAACCGAGCAGCGCCGTTTGGCCGAGGTGTTTCTCGCTCTGGCCGCGCAGGGTTGCTTCGTCATGCTCAGCAATTCCTACACCGAGCTTGCCCGTTCCCTCTACGCCGGGCAGCCGGTGCACGAACGCCTCTCAGCCAGCCGGAAGATCAATTGCGATGGGCGTAAGCGCGGCATGGTTGCCGAACTGATCGTCTGCAGCTACGAACCAGCCGCAGTAACCTCGCCGGCGTAGAGGCGCAGCACCGCTGCGCCTCCCTGGCGGCAGCGCAGCGCCTCCCTGGCAGCGGTGCTGCGCCTCTCTGGCGGCCGCGCTACGCCGCTCCGTTTTTCCATCGTGTCGTTGCGTGGTGCAGCCGCAAGGACGTTTATCTTCCGTATTGCACGCATTAATTACAACTTATTCATTTCTTAACAACCGGGCACACGGACCCGGATCGCATTCCAGCCCGCTGGAATGCGATCTTCGCACTGGCCGGGCGTTTGCCGCTTTCGATATGTACGCCCTGTAAGCTTACACTTTTTTGCTTGCAAGTGTCGTAGACAACTGCTATACTAAGCTTGCCTTGCACATGTCAGATGTGTAATCCATTACAAATCTCACCGTTCGACATCAGGAATAACTCGACTCCTTGCGGGTTCGTAGCCGTATCTGTTGTTTAGGATGATATTTGCCCTCGCACCTCTGATACATTACGCTTCAATGGGCTTTCACCTGCCGGCAGAGATGGTGTCCGGATCTGGTCGTTTCGCCTGTGGCAAGAGGGCGCTGGCCGCAGGCTCCTTCCGATTCGCGCATTCTGGCAGGAGGCCGCACCAGAGGCACACCAGACGACCATGCGGCTGCATTGCCCAACACAGGAATGCATATGCGTTGTTCCCGGGAGAACCACGCTCTCCCTATCTCTCCTCTCTGGCAGGAGCACGCAGGAAGCAGGTTTCCTCACCCCCTCCCTTTGTGGGAGGACCGGGAGGTCTTCACTCTCTCACATCCTTGCTATGCACAGGCTATATATCAGACGTCCATGCGGCTGCAACGTACACTGGCGAGGTGCGGTTGATTGTTGGGAGAGCTGCGCCCTCCCAAACCCTCCCCGCAGGGAGGGGGTTGGGGAAACCCGGTTTCCCCATGTCCCAACCGCTGTTGGGAACGGCTGGCATCCCCACAGGCAGGGGTATGGGGAAACCAGGTTTCCCCGTATGTTCACATCAGGAGGACAGTATCATCAAGTTCATGTAAAAAATATCGAGCGGAATGTGTTGCCGCACATTCCGCCCGTAACCACCGCACGATAATTCCAATGCCGGGCAGCAAAGGAACGGTGCTTTGTGGTCGCCTCAGTATACCTCATTCCAACCCTCTACGACAAGAGCGACTGGCACGCACCAGATCAGGAATCGTTATCCTACAGGGCGTAGGTGTCATCGGGCCGCCGTGAGTAAATCTAGAAACCCGCTTACCACGAAAATACGCCGAAAGGTGCGTTCGATCGTCTTCTCGCCGTTCTGGACCACGAGATCGGGTCTGATAGGGGGTTTATCTATGTTCTCAACCATCCGAAACCGGTATCTGCTTGGCGCGGATCTGCTGTTGTTGCCTCTCGCTGCCTATTGCAGCTTTGTTTTGCGCCTCGAACAACCTGATCTCGGCCAGTACGCTCCCGGTTTCTTTCTCTTCATCGCCCTGGTGGCGCCCCTGACGATCCTGCTCTTCTGGATCTCTGGCAGCTACGCTCGGTACTGGCGCTACGCCTCGCTTCAGGAGTTCCTCACGCTCTACGCTGCGCTCGCGGTCGCGACGCTTCTGGTTGGCGTCATCCTATCCGTCCAGCGCGCCACAAGCGGGGTGGCACTGGCGCCCTTCTCCATACCGTTCCTATTTGTGGTCCTTGCAGCAGGCATCGTTACGGCGCCGCGTCTCTCTATTAGCCTGCTCCATAACGTGCAGACCCGTCGCGTCTCCGTCCCCGGCACACCGCAGCGCGTGTTGATTATGGGCGCCGGCGGCGCGGGGGCGCACCTCGCGCGCCAACTGCGCGATCATCCCGAGTTCGGCATGCAGGTGGTCGGGTTCCTGGATGACGACCCCCTCAAGCATCATATGCATATCCACGGCGTGCCTGTGCTCGGCTCGCACCAGAACATCCCGGCAGCGGCCCGGACAACGTGCGCCAGTGCCGTGATCATCGCTATCTCCGGTCTCCCGGGGCGCAAGGTGCGCGCCATTGTGTCACTCTGTGAGAGCGTCGGTCTGCGAACCAAAACCATCCCTGGTCTCCACGATCTGCTCGACCCGCGGGTCAGCTTCACACAGATCCGTGACGTGCAGATCGAGGACCTGCTGCGCCGGGAGCCTATCGCTACCGACACGTCCGCGGTACGCCAGTTGCTCCAGGGACGCCGGGTGCTGGTGACCGGCGGCGGTGGCTCGATCGGCAGCGAACTCTGCCGCCAGATCCTCGCCTGTAACCCTGCCGAACTGGTGGTTCTGGGCCACGGCGAGAACAGCGTCTTCGAGATCTACCACGAGTTGCTGCGCCGGGTGGCCCTGCTGCCCGGTGACGGTCCGCGGCCCTGCATTCACCCCGTCATTGCCGATATTCGCGAGCCGGATCGGCTTGATGAGGTCTTCGCCGCCTACCGTCCTGAGGTCGTGTTTCACGCTGCCGCCCACAAACACGTTCCCTTGATGGAATATAACATCCGCGAGGCGTTTAGCAACAACGTCTTCGGCACCCGCAACGTTCTGGCTGCCGCCGAACGCTACGAGGTTGACCGGCTGGTGATGATCTCCACCGATAAGGCGGTTAATCCGACCAGCATTATGGGGATCAGCAAGCGGGTTGCGGAGCTGCTCGTTCACCAGACGGCGAAACGCTGTCGGCGCCCCTACGTTGCCGTTCGTTTTGGCAATGTCCTGGGCAGTCGCGGTTCGGTGCTGCACACCTTCAAGAAGCAGATCGCCGCGGGCGGCCCGGTTACCGTCACGCACCCGGAGATGCGGCGCTTCTTTATGACTATCCCCGAGGCGGTGCAACTGGTGCTCCAGGCGGCCGTGCTTGGCCGCGGCGGCGAGGTCTTCACCCTGGATATGGGCGAGCCGATCAGAATTGCCGACCTGGCCCGCGACATGATCGAGCTTTCCGGTCTTCAGGTGGGTGAGGATGTCGAGATCGTTTTCTCCGGCCTGCGCCCTGGCGAGAAACTCTACGAAGAACTCTTTGTGCCCGGCGAAGAGTACCGTCGTACTACCCACGCCAAGATCTTCATCGCGGCCAATGCCAGCAGCCTGGTACCGGCGAATCTTGACGAGCGGGTCAGCGCCCTCGAGCGCGCCACGCTGCGCGGCGACCGCACGGCGATGCTGGCACTGGTGCAGGAGCTGGTGCCCAATCACTGCCTGGAGCAGGCTATTGCTCCAGCGCAGCCGGTGGTGGCCGCGCCACCCCTCATCGCGCGCGCCGTCGGCGATTGACAGGCAATGGCAGAAGGGGAGTGTTTACAGACACCAGACATGCGCGCAGCGCAGCGAGCGCAGCGGGGCACAGAGGGTTTCAAACAGTCCATCCTCATCGGCGAGGTATGGGGGACGTTTCCCGCCGCACAGTTCTACTTATGCCAGACGCTGCTACGAGCGCGCAGCACCAGGCTATTACTCGCGGCCCGACCACAGCTCGCCCCGGGGTTGCAGTAGCACGGTGAGCGCACGCTCCGGCATGGGGATGCGACCGGCCAGTTCCACCAGGCTGACAAGCAGCCCAAAAACTCCCTGGTTCTGCCTGCGGCAGCGCGCCCATTTCAGCGAAGCGCCACTGCGCTACCGCCGCGGGCGAAAGCCATGCTCTACGGGGAGGTGAAGCTTTTCCGCACCCCTGGTGACAGCGCCGGCTGGGAGGGCGACACTGGCCCACACCCTTCCTTGAGGGATGGTCGCACCCACTACCGCGCCCGTTCGAGGGCCAGGTGGGCCTCGTGGAGCAACAACTCGGTAGTTGCCCAGCCGACGCAGCCATCGGTGACGGAGACGCCGTAGCGCAGCTTCGACCGATCGGCGAGGAAGGGCTGTTTACCCTCCTCCAGGTTGCTTTCGACCATCATCCCGACGATCGGCGTCGGTCCCTGCACCACCTGCTCGATAACGTTGTACCAGACCGTCTCCTGGCGTCGGTAGTCGCCCCCCGCATTGGCGTGGCTGCAGTCGATCATCACGGCCGGATGGAGCGACGCCTCGCGCATAAGGCGGGCTGCCCGCACGACGTACTCAGGGTAGTAATTGGGGCCGTGGCGACCTCCGCGCAGGATAACAAAGCCATCGGGGTTGCCGGTGGTCTTCACCACGGCGCTGCGTCCACGGTCGTCAATGCCGAGGAAGCTGTGGGGCACGGCGGCCGAGACGCAGGCGTTGACAGCCGCCTCGATCCCGCCGTCGGTGCCATTCTTGAAGCCAACGGGCATGGAGATACCGCTGGCCAGCGCCCGGTGGGTCTGCGCCTCGCTGGTCCGAGCGCCGATGGTAGCCATGCTGATCTGGTCGTCCAGGTACTGCGGGCTGATCGGGTCGAGCATCTCGGTAGCCACGGGGAGGCCAAGCTCGTTGATCTCCATCAGCAGGCGGCGGGCAATCACCAGCCCGGATTGCATATCAAACGAGCCGTCCAGGTGCGGGTCATTGATCAGACCGCGCCAGCCGACGGTGGTGCGGGGCTTTTCGAGGTAGGCGCGCATAATGAGCACAAGCTGGCTGCTGAGAGCCTCCTGAAGGCCGCGCAGGCGGTGGGCGTACTCCAGGGCCGCCTCGGGATCGTGGATGGAGCACGGGCCGATGACCACCAGCAGCCGCCGGTCCTCGCCGCGCAGCACGCGCCGGATGGTCTCGCGGGCGGTGGTCACGGTTCGGGCTGCGGTCGAGCTGAGGGGCAACTGCTGTTTCAACTCCAGTGGCGATTGGAGTGGGGTCAGTTCGCGCACGTGCAGGTTTTCAACCTGCTTTGACAGATCGGGATTGGTATCCATGCCTCTGCTGCCTCTTGAACACGGGGAAACCGGGCTTCCCCGCACCCCTGCCAGGGTTTAAGGGCGGACAGAACATATGGGCGTCGACGGGCGTTATGGCGTTGGGATGCGCTGGTTGGTCCTCACCCCCGGCCCC
>FWWM01013891.1_pt1 | contig 12854 bp, 14 predicted proteins | sample 2228351 | NCBI WGS metagenome assembly FWWM01 (sample SAMEA103939774, study PRJEB20133) | metagenome | reverse complement strand
CGCGCCAGCGCCCGAGCCGCGCCTCGACATCCACGCCGCGCCCGCCCAGCCCCGGCTCGGTGAGCAGCACCGTCAAGCGGCCCGCCAGCTCGCCCTCGCCCGCGCGCGCCGCGTCGAGCAACATATGCGCCAGCGGCACCGGCAGCGGGATCGCCGCCAGCGCCTTGCCATGCGCGGTGATGCGGCCGTCGTCGCCCAGCGCCCCGATCGCCTGCAGCCGCGTCTTCGCCTCGGCAATCGCCGCGGGTGACGGCGGGTCGAGCCAGCCGAGTTGGCGCGGATCGATGATGCCCCAACTGGCACAATCGAGTACCACCGGCATCAGGTCATTTTCATGGATTTCGGGCGGATCGAACGGCGGCATGCCGGCCGTCGCCGCGGCTTCCCACAGGCGGTAGGCGACCCCCGGCCCCTGCCGCGCCGCGCGCCCCGCGCGCTGGGTTGCCGACGCCTGGCTGGCGCGTTCGGTGACCAGCCGCGCAATACCCGCCGCCTTGTCGAAGCGCGGGCGCCGCGACAGTCCGGCATCGATCACGATGCGCACCCCGTCGATGGTCAGGCTGGTTTCGGCGATGCTCGTCGCGAGGATCAGTTTGCGCCCGCCATCGGGATCGCGGACGAGCGCTTTCCGTTGGAGCGCCGGATCAATCTGGCCGTGCAGGCGGTGGACGACCAGCGGCAGGCCCGCCGCCTCGACCGCCACCGCGGCGCGTTCGATATCGGCGGCACCGGGCAGGAAGGCGAGCATATCGCCCTCCGCTTCGTCGGCCATCGCCTGGCGTACCGCGACCAGCACGCTCGCCTCCAATCGGTCCTCGGCGCGGCGGCCGATGTGGCGCAGCTCGAGCGGGAAAATCTTGCCCTCGCTCTTCACCACCGGCGCATTGCCGAGCAGCGCGCCGAACCGCGCGCCGTCGAGCGTCGCCGACATGGCGACCAGCCGCAAATCGTCACGCAGCCCCTGCTGCGCATCGATCGCCAGCGCGAGCGCAAAATCGCCGTCGAGGCTGCGTTCGTGGACTTCGTCGAACAGCACCGCCGACACGCCGGTCAGTTCGGGATCGGCAAGGATGCGGTTGCGGAACAGGCCCGGGGTCATCACCAGCAGCCGCGTCGCCGCCGACTGTTTGCTGTCGAGCCGCGTCGCATAGCCGACCGTGCCGCCCACCGGCTCGCCCATCTCCTCGGCGATCCGTTCGGCGGCGGCGCGCGCGGCGAGGCGGCGCGGCGAGAGCAGCCAGACCGCGCCCTTGCACCACGGCTGGTCCACCAGCGCGGGCGCAACGCGGGTCGTCTTGCCTGCCCCCGGCGGCGCGACGACAACGGCATTCGGTTTCAGGATCAGCGCCGCGAGAATATCGGGCAGTACCTGATCGATCGGCAGCGACTGCATCAGGTCCGCGCTGTCGGGTTGCCGAGTTCGATATTGAGGCGGTGAGCCTCAGCGGCGAGCGTCGCAACCTGATCCGCGGTGACCTCGGTCGCTTCGGTCATCACCAGATTGCCGAGCTCATATTTGCCGCTCGCCTTGATCCGCGGCTCGATGTCGCACAGCCGCTTGCCGCGCCAGAAACCGAGCAGGACGCGGTGCTCCTCGGCGCGGATCAGGATGCACGGGCCGTTCGCCATGAACACCAGGTTGGTCCATTTGATCGTTTCGTCGAAGGACGCGGCGGAGCGGATTGCGGCGCGCATCATTTCGCAGCGTTCGCGCTGCCAGCCTGACAGCGCGGCGATATAGGCATCGGGGCTTTCTGCGGCTGGGCCCATCATCGGCATTTGTCGTTCCCGATATTCGGCAAAATCACCTGGTCATCGTCACCTCGGACTTGATCCGGGGTCCCGCTCTGCAGCGTTTGAAAAGCGGGACCCCGGATCAAGTCCGAGGTGACGATAGAAAAGCTTTCTCAATACGCCCGCGCAACCGCGAAGGCGACCGCTTCGGTCAGCGCCGCTTTGGCGTGGCTGGCGCGGAAGCCGCCGATCGCGTCGACCGCGCGCTGGCCATAGTGGCGCGCGCGCGCCAGCGTATCGTCGATCGTGCCATGCTGGCGCAGCAGCCGGGTCGCGTGGGCCAGATCATCGTCCGACGTCCGGTGTCCGGTGATCGCCTGTTTCCAGAATTCGCGTTCTTCGGCGCTGCCGCGCGCATAGGCGAGGATGACGGGGAGCGTGACCTTGCCGTCGCGGAAATCGTCGCCGACGCCCTTGCCCATCGTTTCGGCGTCCGAGACATAATCGATCGCGTCATCGACGAGCTGGAACGCGATGCCGAGGTTGCGGCCATAGGCGTCGAGCGCGGCTTCGGTCGCCTCGTCGCGTTCGGCAACGACCGCGGCGATCTTGCACGCCGCGGCGAACAGTTCGGCGGTCTTGGCGTTGATGATCGCCAGATACTGGTCTTCGCTGGTTTCGATACGCCGCTGCGCCGACAACTGGTTGACCTCGCCCTCGGCAATCACCGCCGAGGCGCGCGACAGGATCTTGAGCACCTTCAGCGATCCGTCCTCGACCATCACTTCGAACGCGCGACTGAACAGGAAATCGCCGACCAGCACCGACGCGCTATTGCCCCAGATGATGTTCGCGGTCTTGCGCCCGCGGCGCAGGTCCGATTTGTCGACGACATCGTCGTGGAGCAGCGTCGCGGTGTGGATGAACTCCACCGCCGCCGCCAGCTTGCAATGGCGCCGTCCGGGATAATCGAGCAGCTTGCCGCAGGCGAGCGTCAGCATCGGCCGCATCCGCTTGCCGCCGCCCGCGATCAGATGCCCCGCGAGTTCGGGGATCAGCGGCACTTCGGATTGCATGCGGTCGAGAATGACCGCATTCACCTCGTTCATATCGGCGGCGACAAGCGCCATCATCGGGTCGAGCGAGGGGGGCCGGTCGCCGTGCAGCTGGTGGATTTCGGCAGTCATGATGCGGCGAGCCTTGGCGGCGCGGCCGCCATTTTGCAACGACTTTCGGCTTGCATGACGCCCCTCCCCGGTGCCAAGCGTGCCGGGCACAAGGGGAGCCGCATATGGACGATCAACTGAGCCGCTACCGTCAGAGCATCGACAATATCGACGCGGCGCTGGTCTATATGCTGGCCGAGCGGTTCAAGGTCACCAAGGCGGTCGGCGAGCTGAAGGCGCGCGAGGGCATGCCGCCCGCCGATCCGGGCCGCGAAGAGCGGCAGATCGAGCGGCTTCGCAGTCTGGCACGCGACGCCGACCTCGACCCCGACTTCACCGAAAAATTCCTGCGCTTCATCATCGACGAGGTGATCCGCCATCACCAGCAGGCAAAGCGCGACCAGGACGTCTGACGATGGAACACCCGATCTTTGCCAAATGGCCCGCGCAATATCCGGACCGGCTCCAGCTTTTCTCGGCCCCGACGCCGAACGGGGTCAAGGTCGGCATCATGTTGGAGGAGACCGGCCTCCCCTACGAGCCGCACCGCATCGACATCATGGCGAACGAAAGCCATGACCCCGCGTTTCTCGCGCTCAACCCGAACGGCAAGATCCCGGCGATCTACGACCCCGACGGCCCCGGCGGCAAACCGCTCGCGCTTTTTGAATCGGGCGCGATCCTGATCTATCTGGCCGACAAGGCGGGGCAGCTGATCTCGCCCGATCCCGCGACGCGCTATGAAACAATCCAGTGGCTGATGTGGCAGATGGGCGGGGTCGGACCGATGTTCGGCCAGCTGGGCTTCTTCCACAAATTCGCCGGGCGCGAATATGAGGATAAGCGCCCCCGCGATCGTTATGCTGAGGAATCGGCGCGGCTCCTCGGGGTGCTCGATGCCCGGCTGGTGGGGCGGTCATGGGTGATGGGTGACGATTACAGCATCGCCGACATCTCGCTGCTCGGCTGGGTCCGCAACCTGATCGGTTTTTACGACGCAGCCGATATCGTCGGCTCCGACCGTTTTGCGCATGTCCAGCGCTGGTTGGATGCCGGACTGGCACGGCCGGCGGTGCAGCGCGGGCTGGAGGTCACCGCGGCCTGAGCGCGCCGGAGTTCAGCCCTCGGGCCGCGTCCAGATCCAGCTGCCGCCGACCGCCGCGGCGATGATCGGTACCATCATCCACGGCCAGGCGGCGAAGGCCAGCGCCAGAGCGATGCTGAACGCAAAGGCGAGCAGCGCCGCGACCTTGCCCTTGCGGCTGATCGCACCCTTGTCGCGCCAGGCGACGATATGCGGCCCGAATGTCGGATGATCGAGCAACCACGCTTCGAGCCGCGGCGACGAACGCGCAAAGCAAAAGGCGGCGAGGATGACGAAGGGGACCGTCGGCAACAGCGGGAGCACCGCGCCGATCGCGCCGAGCGCGAGCGACGCCCAGCCGCCGACCAGATACAGATGCCGCTTCATTGCGCGGTGGCTTAGCGGATTTCGCCATGGACGCCAGCCCACTTCCCGTCGCCCCCGCGCAGGCGGGGGCCGCTGTCCGTTTACGCAGCAGCGCAGGAACAGGCGGCTAGCGGCCCCCGCCTTCGCGGGGGCGACGTTTATCCTAGCCCCGCCCGATCAGCTTTTGCGCCATGCGGTCGGCGACCATTGAGGCCGGGGTACCGCTTGCCTTGCTTTCGGCCCAGATTTCGGCAAGCCGCCCGGGAATGAGTTGGATGCGGCTTTCGACCTCGTCGCGACTGCCCTGCCCCAAATATTCCAGCGCCACGTTGATGATGCCGCCCGCATTGATCACATAATCGGGGGCATAGACGATACCGCGATCGTGGATACGCTGGCCGTCGCCGGCGGTCGCGAGCTGGTTGTTGGCGCCGCCCGCGACGATCGGCACGCGCAGTTTTTCGATGCTGCGTTCGGTCAGGATCGCGCCCAGCGCATTGGGGCTGAGCACATCGGCCTCGATTTCCATGATCGCCGCCGAATCGGCGAGGTCGGCGCCCAGTTCCTCGGCCAGTTCCTTGGCGCGCGCCAGATTGACGTCGGCGAGGGTCAGCTTCGCGCCCTCCGCCGCGAGCCGCCGCGCCACACCGCCGCCGACGCTGCCGACACCTTGGATCGCGACGCGGACGTCCTTGGCACTGTCGGTGCCCAGCCCCTGCCGGATGGCCGCCTTGATCCCCAGATAGACCCCCAGCGCGGTGAGCGGGCCGGGATCGCCTCCCGCTTCGCCGCTCGCCACCGGAAGCCCGCTGACGTGCCGCGTGTGCTGCGAAATCGCGACCATATCGGCGTCCGACATGCCGACATCTTCGGCCGTTACATAAGCGCCGCCCAGCGATTCGACCGCGCGGCCGAACGCCGCCAGCAATTCGGGGGTCTTCGCCGCGCCCTCGTCGGCCAGGATCACGCCCTTGCCGCCGCCCATCGGCAGGCCCGCCATGGCATTTTTATAGCTCATCCCGCGCGAGAGGCGCAGCGCATCGGTGATCGCCGCCGCGCGCTGCGGATAATGCCAATAGCGTACGCCGCCCGCGCCGGGGCCGAGGTGCGTCGAGTGAACGGCGATGACCGCCGTCAGCCCGCTCGCCCGATCGCGGAACATGTGGACATGCTCATGATCGTCGAAATCGGCGAAATCCCATACTGCGGACATGGCAAACCCTCGCGTTAAAAAATTACGTCACTGCGTAATAATCAGGCGCGATCGCGGAGTCACGCGCAAACGCCGTCCGCATATAATTCCGGAGAAATGGGGCGACCAACGGGGCTCGAACCCGCGACCTCCGGTACCACAAACCGGCGCTCTAACCAACTGAGCTATGGTCGCCATGCGTCGCGCGCAAAGTCGCTGCGACAGCGCGCGGCGATAGGCGCACCCCCCATTTTCGTCAAGCATTGTTCGCGCCGCGCACCGCGATTAAAAGCCCGCCATGGCTGCAGATGAATTTGTCGACATGGCGACCTCGGGCGCCGACCGCACCGCGGTGCGCCTTGCCGCCGTCCCCGGCATCCGCCGCGCGCCGACGCAGAAGCTGGAACAGTTCATGCTGGCGCGCTTTCTGGATGCCGATACCTGCGCGGCGCTGATCGGCCTGATCGATGGCGACGCGCGCCCGTCGACTATCGCCGATCCCAATGGCGACGAGGCGTTCCGCACCAGTTCGACGTGCGACCTCGACCACCGCCTGCCAGTCGTGGTCGCGGTCAACAACCGGCTTCACGACCTCACCGGCATCCCGCTGGAATATGGCGAGCCGTTGCAGGGGCAACGTTACGATGTCGGCGAGGAGTTCAAGGCCCACACCGATTATTTCGATCCGCACGGCGCCGACTGGGAAACCTATTGCGCGGTTCCAGGGCAGCGCAGCTGGACGCTTATGATCTATCTCAACGAACCCGCCGCGGGCGGCGCGACGCGGTTCCTCGCGACCGGCAAGCTGCACCAGCCCGAGGTGGGCAAGCTGCTCGCGTGGAACAACATCCGCCCCGACGGCACGGTCAACCCCGACACGCTCCACCACGGGATGAAGGTACGCAAAGGGCGCAAATATATCATCACCAAATGGTTCCGCGAGCGGCCGTGGCCGTGGGCGGAGGGGGAGCTGGCGTAACGCCAGACCGTCGCCCCCGCGAAGGCGGGGGCGACGTGTGGACTATCGCACCAGCCGATACTGGAAATTCAGCGTCAACGTGTTCGAGACGCGCCCCGGCTCGACCGGCGTCGCCTTGGCATCCATCGCTTCGAGACGCACCATCGGCGGGGCCGGTGGCGGCGGCCCGCCAAAGCTGCCGCCCTCGCTGATCGACATCAGTTCGGCGCCGCGATAGCCCGCAAGCCGCGCATAATCAGCAGCCTTGGCTTCAGCCGCCTTGATCGCGGTTCCGCGCGCGCCGACAAGCTGCGCATCGGCATCCTTCATCCCGAACCAAGGCCCTTCGATATTGGTGCCGCCGGCTGCGACCAGTGCATCGAGCAGCGGGCCGATATCTGCGATCTTCGACGTCGTCGCGCGAACCGTGTTCGATACCTGATAGCCGATGAAGCGCGGCGGCTGGCCCGGGGTCTGGTTGCTGTAGTCATATTGCGGCGACAGGTTGATGCCGCTCGTCTGGATATCCTCGGCCTTGATCCCGCGTGCTTTCGCCGCGGCGATGAGCTTGTCCATGGCGGCAGCGTTTGTGCGCATCGCCTCGACCGCGGTCGGCGCGGTGGTGGTCACTCCGGCGCCGACGGTGGCCTGATCGGGGCGCGAGCGCACCTCTTCGCTCACGCTGAAGCTCAAAATCGGTCCCTGAGTGGTCGCTGCGGTCACCGTTGCACCTCCCTGCTGCGCGATTGCGGGCGTGACCGCGATCAGCGCCAGTCCGGTTGCCATAGCGGTGAGCATTTGCTTCGTCATTTCATTCTCCTGTGGGCCGGACCCCCGGCCTCTTCCGATTTCCAGCCCGTAACGCAGACGGACCGGACCCGTTCCGGCCTTTGCGCTCAGCGCGCTTGCATGATGCTGAATGGATCGGTAGCGCGCCGTTCATCATGGCAGCTCCCATTCTTTCATACGAAGGCCTTGGCCTTGTGCAGGGCAGCGGCTGGCTGTTCCAGGATCTCGATATCTATGTGGGTGAGCGTGACCGGCTCGCGCTGATCGGCCGCAACGGTGCGGGCAAGACGACCTTGCTCAAGCTGCTCGCGGGCCAGATCGACCCCGACAAGGGCAAGCGGGTGATCGTCCCCGGCACCCACGTCGTGATGCTCGAGCAGGAGCCCGATTTTTCGCGGTTCGCCACGCTGATGGACTTCGCCGTGGCAGCGCCTAACGCCCCCGAAGCGTTCGAGGTAGCCGCGATCGCCGACCAGCTCGGTATCGATATGAGCCGCACCGCCGCCAGCGCCTCGGGCGGTGAGCGCCGCCGCGCCGCGCTCGCCCGCGCGCTCGCGCAGAACCCCGACGTGCTGCTGCTCGACGAACCGACCAACCACCTCGACCTCTCCGCGATCGACTGGCTCGAATCCTGGCTCGCGCGCTACACTGGCGCCTTTGTCGCGATCAGCCACGACCGCACTTTCCTCACCCGCCTGACCCGCCAGACCCTGTGGCTCGACCGCGGCAGCATTCGCCGCAAGGAAATCGGCTTCGGCGGCTTCGAGGAATGGAGCGACGCCGTCGCCGCCGAAGAAGCGCGTGCGGCGCAGCGGCTCGATTCGAAACTGCGGCTCGAGGCGCACTGGCTCGAACGCGGCGTCACCGCGCGCCGCAAACGCAACCAGGGGCGGCTCGAAAAGCTGAAGGAAATGCGCGCGACCCGCGCCGCGATGATCGGCGGTCCCGGCGTCGCCAAATTGGGCCTCGCCAACGACGATGTGCGCTCGAAATCGGTCATTGTGGCGGAGAATGTCTCGAAGAGCTTCGGCGACCGCACAATCATCAAAAACTTCGATTTCCGCGTCCAGCGCGGCGACCGCATCGGCATCGTCGGCGCCAATGGCGCGGGCAAATCGACCTTGCTCAAGCTGCTGACCGGCGAGATCGCGCCCGATAGCGGCACGATCACCCTCGCCCCGACGCTCGACGGCATCGTCATCGACCAGCAGCGCAGCCTGCTCTCGCCCGACAAGACGGTCCGCGACGTGCTCGCCGACGGCGGCGACTGGGTCGAGGTGCGCGGGGTCAAAAAGCATATCCAGGGCTATCTCAAGGAATTCCTCTTCGACCCAGGTGTCGTCGAGGCCAGCGTCGGTGCGCTGTCGGGCGGCGAGCGCTCGCGGCTTTTGCTCGCGCGCGAGTTCGCGCGCGAATCGAACCTGCTCGTGCTCGACGAGCCGACCAACGATCTCGACCTCGAAACGCTCGACCTGCTGCAAGAGGTCATAGCGGACTATGCCGGCACTGTGCTGCTTGTCAGCCACGACCGCGACTTCCTCGACCGCACGGTCACGGTGACGCTGGGGCTCGACGGAACCGGTAAGGTCGATATTGTAGCGGGCGGCTATGCCGATTGGGAAGCCAAGCGGGTCAAGCCAAACGCCGTCAAGGAAAAGGCCGCGACGACTGCCGCTCCCCCGCCCCCGCCGACCGCGCGCAAGAAGCTGAGCTACAAGGATCAGCGCGACTACGACCTGCTGCCAGGACGGATCGAGGCGATCGAGGCGGAGATCGCCGCGGCGGAAACCGAACTCTCGGACGGCACGTTGTTCAGCCGCGACCATGCCAAATTTTCCGCGCTGACCGACAAGCTCGAAAAATTGCGCGCGGAAAAGGCGGCAGCCGAAGATCGCTGGCTGGAACTCGCCGAAGAGGTCGAAGGGCTGGGATAACCCCTTCCCCCTTGCGCTCGCCCGGCAAATGAGTCACAACTTTACGTGAACGTAAAGGTAAAGCAGCCCGAGAGGATTCTTCCCCATGACCCTTCCCACTTTCGAAACGATCCGGCTCGACATCGCCGACAATGTCGCGACCATCACGCTCAATCGCCCCGAACGGCTCAACTCGATGCCGCCTGCGATGGCCGACGATATTCGCGAGGCGCTCGACCATTTGCCCGGTCTTGGCGCGCGCGCGCTGTTGATCACTGGCGAAGGGCGCGGTTTCTGTTCGGGCGCCGACCTGGCGGGCGACCGCTCGGCCGGCGGCGCGGTCAGCGGCGGCGCGCGGAGCCGCAACGCGCTGCGCGGCCATTATAATCCGATGCTGCTGGCGCTGGCCAACCTCGACATCCCGGTGGTCGTCGCGGTCAATGGCCCGGCGGCGGGGGTCGGATGCAGTTTTGCGCTGTCGGGCGATTTCACCATTGCCAGCAAAAGCGCCTATTTTCTGCAGGCCTTCGTTAACATCGGCCTTGTCCCCGACGGCGGGTCATCGTGGCTGCTGCCACGGCTGGTCGGCGTCCCCCGCGCGCTGCAGATGATGATGCTGGGCGAGAAGATTTCGGCCGATCAGGCGGCCGACTGGGGCATGATCTACAAGAGCGTCGAGGATGGCGAGCTGATGGCCGAAGCGCAGGCGCTGGCGACACGGCTGGCGAACGGGCCGACGATCGCGCTGGGCACGATGCGCAAGGTGCTGCGCGACGGGCTGACACAGGATTTCGCAACGACGCTCGATGCCGAAGCCAAGGGCCAATTCGTCGCGGGCGGCACCGCCGACGCGATGGAGGGCATCGTGGCGTTTCAGCAGAAGCGCAAGACCGCGTTTACGGGGAAATAACAGCACGTCGCCCCCGCGAAGGTGGGGGCCGCTGGCGGATTGATGCAAGGCCGATGGCGGCCCCCGCCTTCGCCGGGGCGACGTCAGCCTACTCCGCCGCTTCCTCGACCATCACCTTCTTGTAGATGCTGGTTTTGGGATAGGAGCAGATCCGCATCACCATCGGTTCGAAAAATTCGAGCGGCTCGCTGTCGTAGTCGGGGTCGAACGCCGGTGCGTCATATTTCTCGCAAAATTCGGCGCATGCAGCGTAGTAGGGGTGATCCTTGAACTGGTCGCGCATGTCGCGGTCGAGACCGATATAGTGGAAGAAATAATGGCCCTGGAAAATGCCGTGATGCTGGACGATCCACAGGTTTTCCTCTGACAGGAACGGCTTGAGGATCGCCGCCGCGACGTCGGGATGGTTGAACGCGCCGAGCGTGTCGCCGATGTCGTGGAGCAGCGCCATCACGACATATTCCTCGTCGCGGCCGTCACGGTGCGCGCGCGTCGCGGTCTGCAGGCAATGGTCGAGGCGGTCGACCGGGAAGCCACCATAATCGCCGCCGAGCAATTTCAGATGGTCGAGGATACGCTTGCCGTTCTGCGGCGCAAACTCCTTCTGCTCGCGCGCGATGATGTCCCAGTCTTCCTGCGTCCCGTCGATCATCGACCGGAAGGTGGCGTGATCGTGCGTCATTTCGGTCATGGCAGCCTCTCCTTATCGGCCGCCAGTCTACGTCATTCGTTGCTGTTTGCAACTGTCCGGAAAATAACGCGCGCCTTATTCGGGCGCGTAGGTCACTCCATATTTGAGCGCTTCGTCGAGCGTCAGGCAGCGCCGGGTGGACTTGTTGTCTTCGGTCGCCACCGCCTGTTGGCGGTACATGACCTCGGTCAGCAATTTTCGCGAAATCCCCATCCGGATCAGGAAGTCATTGTCTTCGCTCGCGAGCAGCGCCGAATCCTGTTCGATATCGCCGATCAACTCGCGCGTCGCGTCGGTCCCCATCGCCACACTCATGTCGATCGCCGACCGGTCGCCGGTGCGCGTAAACATATGGACGATGAACAGGCCGCCCGGATCGATGACCCGCGGTGCGCCACCCATGAACACGAAATTGCACGCGCTGAAACAGGCCCACCCCGCAGGGATTCGCGTCGTAACGCCCAGATTGGAGCGAATGACCCGCCCCGCCGCATTGCCCGCGCGCGCGTCGCCGCCAGGCGAGCGCAGCCAGATTTCACCGACGTCGGGATTGGCTTTCAGCGCCGCCGCCAACCGTTCGGGTAACCCCGGATCGACGCGTCCTTCGGCGAGCATGACCTTCATGTCGCCGCGTTTTTCGATCGTCAGCGTCATCGTCGGGTTGTTCGACCAGTTGGGATTGAGCGGACAGGTCGGATTGACCGGATCGATCGCCGAAGCACCGGTCAGGCCGGCAAGTGCCAGCGCCGCGCCGGCGATCCGCGCGGCTTTACGCAGCGAGGACATAGCGCGACTCACCCGGCCCCTTGCACATCCGCTTGGTAACCTGGGTCTCTTCGCCGTCGACGATGATGAAATCGTTGACGTTCATACATTTCCGGCCGCCGCCCTCTTCATTGATCGACGCGACGGTCGACGATCCGCTGACGTCGGGCCGCGTCGCGCTGGTCCAGTTGGCGGTCGCCCCGACCTCTTCGCCGCGCGTTGCTTCCTCGGTTGCCGCCGCCGCCTGCACCTGTTCGGCGGGATCGAGTCGGCAGGCGATGGCGTCGGTCAGCGTACCGCTGACCTCGGAAATCGGCACATAGCTATAGACACCGGCCTTGCTCGCCGCATCGCCGACCGCGTCGCGGATCACTCCGCCCAATATGCTGCGCCCGACGCTGCTCCCTTTCTTGCCCTTCGGGCAGCCGCCATTGTCGTCACTGGGGCTGGGCGTCGGGGTCGGCGCCGTGACCTTGCGCAGCAAACCGCCAAATTGCGCCTGCGCCGGCGCCACCACGAGCATGACGGCAGCCAGCATTGCGGGGACACTCAATAAATTACGCATCGTACAGCCCTACCCCAAATCATCGCCATCGCGGCATGTTGGCGTCGCTCATAACCGACGTTCATGCCATCCGCTGTGATTTTCATCAACTCTTGGCGAAATCTCATCCAGACAGGTTGAATTAAGGCTGAATATGTCACAGTAACCCCGCCATGCTTTCGCAAAAGACCCGTTACACGATCCGTGCATTCCAGCACCTGGCCGATCATTGGGGCAAGGGTCAGGTCCAGCTGGCGGACATCGCCGATGCGCAGAACATTCCGCCGAAATTCCTGACCGTGATCCTGTCGGAAATGGCGCGCGAGGGGCTGCTGATCTCGCAGCGCGGACGCGACGGCGGTTACCAGCTTGCGTTGCCGCCGATCGATATCAGCTATGGCGACCTGGTGCGGCTGACCCGCGGGTCGCTGGCGCTCGTCCCCTGCGCGTCGCGCAACGCGCACGAGCATTGCAAGAATTGCCTGCCCGAAGCCGAATGCCGGTTGCGCAGCCTGATGCTGAAAGTCCGCGACGACACCGCGTCGGTGCTGGACCGGATCACCCTGGCCGATCCGATCACGCTGGAACCATTGTTTGATGAGGTTGCGGGGTAAGGGGGCAGTCTCGGGCTGGCAGATAACGGCCGTTGCACGAACCGCTGCGCGGATTGGCGCTAGCCTCGATGTAAAGTCGTCCAGTGAGCGCCGCGCCTGATTGAACGTGGGCTGCCGCAGGCAGACCC
>FWWM01013888.1_pt1 | contig 12860 bp, 7 predicted proteins | sample 2228351 | NCBI WGS metagenome assembly FWWM01 (sample SAMEA103939774, study PRJEB20133) | metagenome | reverse complement strand
GTCACCCCGTACGCGTCCCCGTCCTCGTCCCGGTAGTAGTTCGCGCACCCCTGCGCGCCCTCCTCGTCCGTCTCGCCGTCGCAGTCGTTGTCCATTGAGTCGCATTTCTCCATGGTGGGAGCCTGGGCCTTGCAGACCCACTCCCCCCCCTCGCACACCTCGGGGCCCTTGCAGACGAACTCCCCGAAGGTCTTCTCGCATTCACGCGCCGACAACCCGTCGTCGGTCGCCCCGTTGCAGTTGTCGTCCTGGCCGTTGCATTCCTCTGGGGCTGGGGTCTTCGCGCTGCACGGAGCCATCCCCGCCTCCGTACAACGCGTCTTGCCTTCGCACCGTCCAAACCCATTCTGGACGAAGCAGACGGTCTCGTACCCGCCAGCCACGAACGCCTCGATACACTCGCACTGCCCGGTCACAGGCATGCACTGCTTGTAGGTTCCGCCGCCACGGACGGGCACGTCCCTGCACTCGTATCCCTCCGGACACTCGGAGTCCGAGCAGTCCTTCCCGCAGAAACGCCCCATCGGGCCAAACTCGATGCAGAGGTCTTGCGTCATCACACCCGCCGGCCTGCAATCGTCCGCATCCATGCACGGACGGCACAGATACTCCTGCTCCGGCAGGCACACAAAGGTCGTGTCTCCCCCCGTCCCCGCAATGGGGGTGCACTTCCAGCCGGGCGGGCACGGCTCGTCAAGGCAGAAGGTCGCACAATACTTTTTTCCGTCACCGGCCTCGACACAAAGACCGCTTTCGCAGTCTTCGTTCTCGTCGCATTCCGGTGGTCCCGGCGGGCCTGCCTCTTCCGCTTCGACTTCCTCCAGTGGGGTTTCCGCGACTGAATCCAACTCAGGAAACACGACGGGCACGTCTCGCTGGTCATTCGGTGGGCCACCGCGGTCGAGCGGGGCGATGTCCGGTGCCTGGTGGTCCAAAACTCCGCTGTCTCCCGGCGGGGTCCCAGTCCCTCCGCACGATGCCGCCACCCATGCCCCGACCACGACGAGTGCGAGCCTCCAGCTAGTCCACATGGCGACCTCCTCTGATGCAGCGGGCCACGCCGGCCCGCGCGATAGTCTTCTCCCCTCGGGCCGCGCATCGTGCGCGCGACCCTGCGCATCTGTCCCGGGGTGGCTCACGAGTAACCGTTCACCCCCCCTTGAGCGACGACAACGTCAGCGTAAGGAAATCGCGTGCCCTTGTCAACTCGGTTGCAACCCCCGGGGCACAGGCACATTCGACGGAAGGGTCCCTCTCGGGTCAGGGGGGGGAGCCGTCCTCGCCCACGGCCAGAAGGCGCGCGCGGGTCTCGGCGGTCCTCGCGGCCTCCGAGTCGCCCGCGAGGCGACAGGCATCCGCGAGCATCGCCCACGCGCGGGCCTCGGTCGCGAGCGTTTCGGGACCCTCGAGCGCGGCCAGGGCCTTGTGGAGCGTCCGGATGGCCTCGCGCGGGCGCCCCGACTCCAGGTGACTCCCCGCGATCTCGATACGGCATTCCGCGGCACGGTCGTGGGCCCCGGCGTCTTCATAGGCGCGCAGGGCCTCCTCGAGCAGGGAGGGCCCGGTGGGGCTCGCATCGGCGCTGCGCGCGGCCTCCAGGAACAGGTCGCCCGCCTCGCGGGGGCGCGCGGCCCGGAGCAGGTAGCGCGCCGCCTGGACCCGGCAGAGGGTGGCGGCCTTGCGGTGCGCCTCCGAGTCCTCGCCAGCCCCGAGCACCTCGTGGCACGTGGCGATGCGGACCAGCGAGACCGCGGCGGCCTGGGGGTTGTCGAGCGCGACCGCGAGGTCCAAAGCCGCCCACCCGGCGTTCAGACATGCACCCATATCGCCGGTCTCGCCGAACTCCTCCATCCGCCCCCACAAAGCCTGCAGGACCTTCACCTGAAGTTCCCACGAGCGGGTCGCGGCGACGAGGTGCCGCACGCGCGCTTCGAGGTCCTGTGCCCCGAGTGCCCTCGCCGCGACCAGGGCCTCGGCGGCAATGACATCCAGGCCTGTCAAGGATCCGGTCGTCACGAGACGCTCGATGGGCGGGAGGAGAGCCTGAAGGGCCTCGCTTGGGTCCCGCGCCTCGCGCGCGAGGGCGATCTCGCACAAATGCACGCCCCGGCTGTCCCCCAGGGCCTCGAACAGCGAGCGGCTGCGCTCGAGAAGCACCCTGGTGGGGACGTAGTCCTCCGCTTCCGCCTGTGTCATGGCGCCTCACCTTCGAGGGCTGGGTTGAGCCGTTGGGCCTCGCGCGCCAGTCGCTCGTATGCCTGGGCCCCCACGTCGTCCCGCAGGGCGTCCAGGGCCGCCTGGACGGCGGCCACGGCCTCGGAACCGCGCTCCCGCAGCCCCTTGCGGGCGAGCGCGAGCACGTGGTAGGCATCGAAGTCAGAACCTGCCCGCTGGTACAAGGACGCCACCTCCACGATGAACGTCGCGTAGTCGTCAAGGGTCCCCACAACCCCGCTGCGCTGAATCGCCTCGAACCCGGCCTGGATGGCCTGGCCCAGATCGCCCGTGCGCTCGAAGGCCCGCATCTTGAGGCTGCGCAGGGCCATCTCGAGGCCTGGGGGCGCCCCGCCCTGTACGTACTCAGCGGATTGCGAGGCGGCCACCACCTCGGCCAGGGCCGCGTCGAGGAGTTCGAGGGCGCGCGGCGCGCGGTCGGACACGAGGAGCATCGGTGTCATCGAGACCACGCACATCCAGGCGTCTGGCAACGCCCCGTGCTCCCGGGCCACGCGGTGCGCGCCCTCGAGGACCCCGAGGGCCTCGTCCACGCGGTCCGACTGCATGAACAGGTAGGCCTGTTTCTGCCAGGTGTCGTAGCGCTCCCCGTCCCACTCCGGTCCCGGCGGAATGCCATTCACAAGCGCTCGAAGGTGCTGCTCGCAGGCGCTTTCGTCCCGCGTGGCCAAGGCCAGGGCCGCGCGCGCCACCAGGAGCCAGACCGTGTTCTCCGAATCCCCGGCCAGGGCGGCGTCCGCCTTGCGCAACTCGGCCTCGGCGCCGGGAAGTCGCTCCTGGGCCGTGAGCACAAGGGCCCGAGCGAGCGATGCGCAGCCGCCGAGGCGGGCGTCGGGGCGGTGTCGCGCCACCCCTTCGAGGTGCCCCGCCACCTCCTCGGCCAGGTCTGGCGCGCCGGCCAGGAGGGCCACGCGGACCAGGAAGACCGCGGCGTCCGCCCACAGGCCTGGGGCGATTTCGTGCAGCGAATCCGACACCACTGGCCACAAAAGGTCCAGGTGCAGGGGGAGCAGCGACGTGAAACGCGGGATGCGGCGAGCCGCATCGTACCGTACCGCGGCGGCGCTCAGCGGGTCGCGGGCGGACGCGGCCTGGAGGACTGCCTCCTGCGCAAGGCGTTTGTAATCGGGATATTCCATGTCAGATTTCCTCCGTCTGCTCGCGCACGACGCGGCCGAGGGCCTTGTATTCGGCGTCCGCGGCCCGGCGCAGCCGCTCCTGCGACAACCCGCCCCCCTCCTCCGCCGCCATGTACGCCGCCCGCAGCACCGCGTTCCGAATGTGACCCCCGCTCATCTCGTACGTCCGCGCTAGCCACCCAAAGTCCAACTCCCCCTCCACCTCCGCCTCCAACGGCACCATCCCACGCCAGATCCGCTCCCGCTCCGCAACATCCGGCATCGGAAAGTGCACCGTGTAACGCAACCTCCTCCGAAACGCCTCGTCCAGCAGCCGCTCATTGTTCGTGGTCAGGACCACCACCCCCTCGTACCGCTCCATCCGCTGAAGCAGATAGTTCACCTCCATGTTCGCATAGCGGTCCGTGGCCGTGCCCCCGCTCGTGCGCCGCCCGAACAGCGAGTCCGCCTCATCGAAGAGCAGCATCACCTGGCCACGCTCCGCCTCGTCAAAGACACGCGCCAGGTGCTTCTCGGTCTCGCCGATGTACTTGTCCACAACCCTGGAGAGGTCCACGCGATAGACCTCGAGTCCGAGTTCCCGAGCCACGATGCCCGCAGCCATGGTCTTGCCCGTGCCGGGCGGCCCGTAAAACAGGGCGGTCCAGCCCCCGCCGCGCCCGACCTTAGCGGCGAATCCCCACTGGCGCAGGACCTTCTCGCGGTGCCTGAAGCCCGCGATCATCTCCCGCAGGCGCGCAAGCGACTCCTCCGGCAGGACCAGGTCCTCAAGCCCCTGACCGACAGGCACGACGTCCGCGAAGTCCCCAATGTGCAGGCGCAACTGGTCACGCAACGCTGTGTATAGGGAGGCCGCGGTCAGCCCCTCCGGCGAGGAGCGCGCCTGGGCTACTGCGGCCTCCACGACCTCGAGCGGGGCCGCGTAGTTGCGACCGATCCGGTGGGCGATGGCGTCGCGCTCCGGCGCGTCTTTGAGGAGCGCGGCCAGGTAGTGCTCGCGCCGCTCGGGGGAGGGGAAAGGGACCGTGGCCTCCACCAGGTCGGGGGCGTACAACAATAGGTCCGGCAGGGACGAGCGCGACAGGAAGACCACGGGCCCGGTGTGCGCCCCGATCCGGGCCATCGCGTCAGACCGGGCCACCCAGGGGTCGGGGTCCTCGATCAGGATGACCGCTTGGGTTAGGGAAGCATCGCGCAAGGCCAGGACCAGGGGCCGCAGCGATGAGGCGGCCTGCGGCGCGGTTGCGATGGGCCGCACCGCGAGCAGGGCCTGGCCGGCCTCCGCGAGGACCGCCGCGAGCAGACGCCGAGCCGCAGCGAAATCGTTTCCGACCAGACAGACGCGGAACGCACGGTTCGCATGCCCTGTGTGGGCCTGGCGCGAGGCTCGACGGGCGGCCAGGGCTAGGGCGGAGCGGACGCGAATGAGCGCGGACTCGTCCCAATATCCCTCCGCAGGGTCATCCCGCACGGCTACGATGCGCTCGTCGGTCGTTGTCAGGGCGCTCTGGCACAGCAGAGAGCGCAGGCTGGGCTCCAGGGTGACCCGGTCCCTGGGGCCGGGCGAGGACGCCCCGGGCGACTCGATCACGAGGTGGCGATGCAGGGACCCACCCGGACCCAGCGCCCGCAGGAGCGCCCGCGTCTTCGCAGGGTCGAGCGCAGCGACCAACTCGGCCAGGAACAAGGCCGTGACTCCCGCCTCGACCGGGTCCCCGGCACAGGTGCGCGCGACCTCGTCAAGGATCGGCGTGGTCTCGAGCGCGTAGAGGACAAAGGCCAAAAGTGCCTCGTCATCTGTCAGGCCCAGCGCGGACTGGAGGCGCGCCAGGAGAGGCGGGGAGTCTGAGGCACGCGCGTTTCGGACAGCGGCGTTCAGGCACTCTCGCGTCCGCTGGACCTCTCCCATCGCGCGGTCAGACCCATGGAGACGTTCACCCGATGCGAACGCCTGGACCTCGGAGGCGGGAACATGCATGTCGTATGGGGCGATGCCAGCGGCTCGGAAGGCCTCGCAACGAAGCGCGAGCAGGGCCCTCGCATGGTCGCGACACGCCTCGAACAGCCCTTCCCAGCCTTCGCGACAGGAAGGGCCAGAAAAGGCCGCAGTGCCGGCGGCGACCTGCGTGTTCATTGAAACAGGGCCTGATACTGCTGCGTGAAGGCCTGGTGAATTTCGTTCAGTTCAGATTGTTTCTCATGGTCGAACTGCCGGGCCTGGGCCACGGCCTCCCCAAGTAGTTTCGACACCGCCTCGATCGCAGCCGCGTCCGCAGGTCTGCCTACGTAGCCTTGGGCCTCCCGCACGAGGGCCTCGGCCTGCTGGGAGCGCTCGGCCTTGGTCTGGGCCGCCTGCCCGCGAAACTGGGCGGCCAGGGACTCGGCTTGGGCCGCGGCCTCGGCCCCCTGCTCGCCCTTGGCCTTGGCCGCGGCCTCCCGGAACTTCGAGACGTTCTGACCAATGACCTCGTTCACCTGGCCGTGGTGCTGCGCGATCGCCGCCAACAGTTTCGAGACCGCCTCCTGGAGCGCCGCGACCTCCTCGTTCAACTGGATCTCAAGCGGGGTCAGGTCCTTGGCCTGGGCGGCATCCGCGTGCTTGTTGAGCGTGTCGAAGGACTTGCCGTACGTCGCCTCATACTTCGCCGCATCGCCTTTGACCTGCTGCTCCTCCTTTTGGAGCGCCGCCTCCTGTTTCTTTGTCTCCTCAAGCGCCTGCTGCCCCGCGGCCTCGGCCTTCTGGTTCTCGGCGATGCGTTGGGCCCCCTTCTGCTCGCCCTCGGTCGCGGCCTGGGCCTCCTTCTGGGCCACAGTCTGGACCTTCTGCATCAGCGCAGGCTCCTGGGCCAGGACCTGTTGCTGTTGTAGTGTCTGCTGGTCGGCCTCCTGCAACTTCTGACCCACGTCCCCGAAATCCCCTGCGCCCTCCACGGCCTTCATGACCACGCCGGTCATCGCCTCCGTGACCTTAGCCTTGGCCCCCTCGAACTGGTCCACGACCCACATGAAGACCCTTTTGTACCAGGGGATTTCGTCGCGGTTCACCCTGCCACCCGGGACCGCGCCCTTGGCCCGCGAGCCCTCGGACTGAACCTTCCCGAACCCTTCCTTCCCCTTGGACTGCTGCTTCTGCCCCTCCTGGACCTTCTGGCGGCCTTTCTGGACCTCCTGCTGCTCCTTCTGGAGCCCTTGTAAGTGGCCGGAGACCTCCTGCTGCGCATGCTCGGCCCCTTTGCGGTGCTCCTGGGCCACCTTCATGATCTCCTTGCCCTCCTCTTGGCCGGCCTTGGCGGACAGCACATGCTCCTGCGCGGCATTGGCCATACCCTTCATGACCTCACGCTGGGCCTGGATGGCCTTCAGGTGCGCCGGCGCAGAGGTCGTCTTCTTGGGCGGAATGGGCTCGTGCTTCAGCAGCGGGGTCTGATTGTTCTTGAGCGACTGCTCGGTTGCCTTGTTGGCCCTCTCCACCGAGGCCTGGACTTCGGGGGCACAGGGGGGGCCGGCCACTGGAGCGGGGCTCGGACCCGCACCCTGCAAACCCTTCTTTGCCTCCTTCCCGACCTGTCCCGGCACCTTCTTCAGGGTCGCCTTCATGGCGTCGCGGAGGGCGTCGGTGCCCACCTCCTTCATCCTGCCGACGTCCCATGCGCGTTGATTGAGCGCCTTGTTGCCGAAGTACTCCGTGCGCAGCACGTCTCCGGTGCGCTTGCTCACGTAGGACGAGGCCTGCGTCTTGTTGAACAGCGTGCCCTGTCTCGCTTCAAAGACCTCTCGGCTCTTCGCGAGCTTGCGGACGTCCTGGAACTTGTAGGTGGTCGTCCCCTTCTGGGGGCGCTCCGTCACCTTGACCCTCTGGCCGAGGCGCCACGCCATCGCGTTCTTGTAGGCCTCATCGAGGGTCTCCGTGTACAGCGATGCGATCTGATTGCGATTCAGGATTCCCCAACTCTCGGCCCACTTGCCGCGCAACGCACCGAGCGCTTCCCCTCCTCCCTTCCGCAGGCTCCCCAGCACGGACATCCCGCCCTTGCGGGCCTCGCGAAACCCCTTGATGAACTTGCCGCCCATCCCCGCCGACATCGCCACAGAGAAGCCCGAGGTCGCGAAGTCAATGAGGTCGCCAGCCAGTCTCTCCTGGTACTTGCGCCGCCGCTCCGGGTCCTTGGCGGTGACCATTAGAAGCACGGTCACGATGGGCCGCAGAAGGGCGACCACGGCTTGCACGATCCCCAGGATGAAGTTGATGGCCTGGAGGACCTTGGACACCACAAACAGGGCCGAACCGATGGCCGGGATGGGGGGGATGGGGATGTACCGCGCATAGGACACGATCCCCAGCACCGTGCCCAGCGGACCCGTGAACCCCGTGATGGCCCCGATGATGTTGTAGACATGGTCCAGGATCGGCGGAATCCGGTCGATCCCCTTGGCCTTCGTGACGTCGGACCAGTCCGCGAACGCCTTGTGGAGACCGTCCCTGACCTTGGGGTCCCACAGGGCGAAGTTGCCGACGAAGGCGCTACGCAGCGTCTGCCCCGCGAACCCAATCGCTTTGCTCGCCCATCCCACCTGGGCCTCTGCCGGCTGGTTCGCGGTCTGGGCCGACACGCTCGGACACGAGTCCGCCGCGGTCTGGGAGGCAGCGAGGATGGTTTGCGTCTGTGGAAGGGACGAAGGAACCGGGCTCTGCACCGAGGCGTTGTTCGCGTCGGTCGGGGTCCACCTCAACAAATCCTCGACACCTTTCGCTGCTGCCCCTTGATCGAAAGCCACGCCCGCGCCCTTAGAACCCATCGGGCCCTCGATCCCTCCCCCCTTGGGCGTCGCCTCCATGGCCTTTTTCCCGGCCTCCTGAACCTTCTTTTCACCCTCCGGGGCCTTCTGTTCGGCGGCCTCACCTTTCTGGGCCCCCTGGGCCTCGGGCGCCTTCTTCTGACCTTGTGGGGTCTTCTCGCCAGGCAGCGCCTCCTTGGCCTCCTTCGCTTCTTTGGCTTCCTTCGCTTCCTTGGCCTCCTTGGCCTCCTTCGCCCCTTTCGCGTCCTTGTGGTCAGTGGTCTCCGCGCCCTTCCGGGCCGTGGCCTTGTCACCGTGTTCCGGCGCGGGTTGCCCTTCCTTGGCTGCCTGCGGGCCCTTCAGGTCAGCCGGCTCGTTCAACTGGGCCGCCCTGGCCTCCTTGGCCTGCGCCTCCTGGGCCTCCTGCTTCGATGATTCTTTGTTGGCGGTTTCCTCGTCTGGCGGAAGTTTCTTCTTCAATTCTTCTGTGTCGCCATCCTGCTTCTTCAGTTCTTCTGGTTCGCGATTCTTCTGGATGTCCATCGCCCCGCCCTCCGTTGTCGAAGTGGGGTCTCGAGACCCCACCAGCCGAGCCATGGAGACTCGCGGCCCCACCCACAGGGCCTGCCCGGACCTTGCGTGACGCGGGCACCGCAGCCCGCCGTCCCTGTCAAGACCATCGCCCAAGCACGAATCGTACCATCAAAACACGAGCCCGCCGCAGTAGTTCGGGTCCCTGGCCGCGCACTCGGCGGCTGTGGTGCGGAACTTCTCGTCACCGACCTCCTCCCTCAAGGCCGCAATCGCCTCGTCCACCCGCTGGACCTCCTCGGCCGGCCCGTCCCGCGACAACATCACCGTTCGCGCCACCATCAACGAGTACAGGGCGTCCGTGATCCGCCCGGCCTTCTTGAACATGATCGAAAGGGCGCGGCAGACCCCTGCGAACCGCTCCCAGAACCCGGTGGCCAGCGCGAAATCCCGGGCTCGGTGCGCGACCGCCACGGCCTCATCGCCTCGCCCAAGGGCATACAGGGCCGTGTACTGGTAAATCATCAAGTCCAGGAGGCGCTCCCGCCGCTCTCGGAGCCTGTCCAGTTCGTGCACGGAGCCGCCTCTGTGGGGGCGCCAAGTCGCCCGGTCCGAGAACACGTAATCCAAGTCCTCCATGTCCAGGGCGCGCCGGGCGTACGACAGCGCCGGCTCGTGCTTCCCTTGCGACAGGAGGGCCGATGCCAGGCGCAGGGCCAGATGGGCCGCGCTCTCCGTGTCTTCCTTCCGGACCGTCTCCTCGAAAAGGTCCGGGGCCAGAGCCAAAAACTCCTCGGTGAGGCCTTGGTCCGCTGCCTCCATCGCCGCCGAGATGCGGTCGTAGTATTGCCTCGACTCCCTCCCGGCGCGGACCGCCCTGGGGTGGAACGAGGCGTACAGGACCGGTGTCTCGACAAGGGCCAGGGTGAACAGGACGGGGACGAGCGCCCCCCGCCCGGGGGATGCAAGGGAACGGAAGACCGCGAGCAGCGGGCCGCAAGAGATGGCCGCGACCACGATCAGGCCGTAGGACACCAGGAAATCCACCACCACCGCCTCGACCGCCGCCTCGACCGAACCTCCGGACAGCGCCGCGCCCGCCACCAAGACCCCGGCCCCGACCAGCGCGGACCGCCACTGGGCCATGAACCACTCGTTCTTCTGCGGCGAAAGCCCCAAGACAAAGGCCACGATCAGCGCGGACGCGATGGAGAACGCCAGGAAACCGAGCGGAACCGCTATCAGCCAGGAGGTCTCGCCGGTCGCCACCCACAAGACCGCCCCAAGCGCGAGCGGCCCCACCACAATCGCTCCGGTGGCAAGCGCCGCATCCCCCCGGCTCCAGCGACCCGACGAGACCCGGAGGACCGCGGCCGAATAGAGGATGAGCCAGGGCGCGCTGAAGGCGAGGAAGGCCAGGAAGGGGTGCGACTCCCCCCGGGTCGAGCCCGGCAAGAGCCACTCCCCGATTCTCGCGGCCCCGGACCCGAGCACCCCGGACCCGAGCGAGGCGAGGACTAGGTAGGCCCACCACGTGGCCGCAAAGACGAGCACGCCCTCCGGGACCTCGCCGTCCGAGAGAAAGGTGACGAAGTAGCCGCCACCGATGGGCAGGTAGAACAACAGGAATGCGAGGGCCCCCTTTACGCCAAGGCCCACGACGGGCCACAGGCCCCTGGCGCGGCCCAGCGCGAAGCCGAGCACCCCGGCGAGCAACCCACCCGCGAGGGGGACCTTGGCGAACCAGGACCAATCCTGCGAGTCGAGATGGAGCGCCAGCGCGGTCAGGGGCAAGCCCACGACCACGGCCACGAGCAAGACATCCCAGATTCCCTCCTGCCTCGGCATGGGTCATCCTCCCCCAAACAGCCAGGGCCAGTAGTTCAAAGGCACGGCCAGCAGAATCACGGCGAACGCGAGGCGGGCAACCAGGCCCTCCCTGGGCAGGCCGGGGACCACGAGCCAGAAGGGGCCGGTCGAGGAGACCGCGACGACCTGGAGGAAGGGCCAGGGGAGGGGATCCGCGCTGGCGCCCCGCACAAGCGACACCCCCACCCCTGTCGAGAGAAATACAAGGCCCACGACCGCGGGGCGCCACAGCGCACCGGGCGTTTGCGGCGCCTCGTGTTCCTGGTCCGAGGTCCGGGCCACAGGGCTCCGTGCGAGCCAACGGCCCGCCACGACGCCCGCAGCAGCCGCGAGCCCGACCAGCGCGGCCCTGTCCTCGTTCCGAGTGAGGAGCCACGTCGCGAAGGCCACTGCCAGGGCGCCAAGCCACAGGGCCCCAGCCAGGACGAGGCGTGCCTTCCAGCCCGGACGGCTCCTGGTCACGCGACGACACAGCACCGCAACGGGCGCGGCCCACGGCACGGCCAGAAGCAGGAGGCACCTCGCGTCCCTGTCCGCCCGGGCGAGCCACGCCGCCACCCCCGGCGCAAACAAAGACACGATATGGGCAAGGGTCGCAAGGCCCCAGGATGCCATCACGCACCCGGCGAAGAAGGTCTTGTCGTGCTCAAGCCCCATCTCGCGGAGGACGTAGCGGGCGCCCGCCTCGGCCAGGACGGGCAGGTAGAGCGCGAGAAGGACGACGCAGGCCGCGATCGGCCAGAACACCAAAGAACCGAGGAGCGAAAACCCCGCTGTCCCGCCCTCGGAGGCACCATCGCCGCTTTCGGTGGGCTTGACCTGGCCAAACAGCCATCCAGGGATCGCGAGGAGCAGGCCGCACAGGTTGGCGAAGCCGAAGAGCCAGACCCACAAGGGGCTGTCGGCGGCACCGCTCACCCGTACCGCCAGGGACACCCCGGTCGCCCCGAGCACGACCAGGACCACGAGAACCCAAAAAAGGCGGTCGTCCACGTCGCTCTTCATCCACGGCCTCCCAGGACAGCCGAGGCGACCTCGATTGCCGCTCGCTCCTCGGTCCACAGAAAAGTTCGCGCGCCCTCTGCCGCCACGTCCAGGAGGCGGGACGACGTGAGGAAATCCCCGGCGACCGCCCGAAACCCTGCGGAGCCGAGGACCGAGACCACGAAGCCGGTCCGGTCGCGGACCTTGAAGCGCTCGCTTGCGGCCTCTTCGAGTCGGACAGCGGCCTCCTCGGGGCCTCGAGCGCCCAGGAGGTCCGCAGGCAGGCCCGCGAGGAAGTCTGTGCCCTGCGAGGCCTCGGTCACCCGGGAGAGCGCCCCAAGCGACTGGCGGAAATCGTCGGGCTCGTACTCGCCGCTGGCCAGTTTCAGCGCGCCGCGAAGCGCCAGGAGGTCCGCGGCCTCGCGCCAGGCCTCGTTGGCGGATGCGGCCTCGATGACGGACGCGAGCATGGGCCATGCCTGCCCGAAGTGGCCGAGCCTCGCCAGGGCGTGAACCCGTCCGGCCCTGGCCCAGGCGTGGTGCCACTGGGCCAGGGACCCGTAGGGGGCCTCGAGGGATGCCGCGGCCTGCTCGGCGCGCGAAAAATCCTCGGCCGCAACTGCGAACTCGCCCCGAACGATGTCGGCCAGTCCCATCGCCAGGAGGACCTCCGGCTCCAGGGCTGGGGGGAGCCCATCGGGTCCCAGGCCCGCGAGGGCCTCCATCCCGCGCCCTACCTCGCTGTTCTGAAGCAGCGCCCGCCCCAACAGGGCGCGGCAGGTCCGGACGACCCGCTCGTCCCCGCATTGTTGCGCCTCGGCCAGCGCGTACTCGCCCTCCTCGATGGCCTCGAGAAATCGGCGTTCCTGGAGAAAGGCGCGAGCGCACGCGGCCATGACCAACGCCTTGGGCACCGGCGGCAGGCCTTCGCCGAAGCGCCGCGCCACCCACTCGGCCATCGCCCGCACCACCGCGGCCCTGGAAGACCACGGCCCCATGCCCCACACGGCCTGGGCCGCGACCAGGGGCAAACGCTCCTCCGGCACCCCCTCGAGCAGGCGCCCCATCAGGTCAAGGGCCTCCTCGCGGGTCATCGCAACCCCTGGGGAAACATCCGTCATGGGGATTCGTCCTCCAGCGGAATTCCTTATGGACCGCCTCGGAAAACAGGTCCCGCTCCGAGTCCGAGTCGCTCGTCGAGCCGCATGGTCAGAGGAGTCACTCCTCCTCGACCTCCTCGCGCACGACGCGGCCGAGGGCCTTGTATTCGGCGTCCGCGGCCCGGCGCAGCCGCTCCTGCGACAACCCGCCCCCCTCCTCCGCCGC
>FWWM01013886.1_pt1 | contig 12866 bp, 13 predicted proteins | sample 2228351 | NCBI WGS metagenome assembly FWWM01 (sample SAMEA103939774, study PRJEB20133) | metagenome | reverse complement strand
AGGGGCAAGGCGTAATACCTGAAGACATCCAGAAAGACCTTCAACTCCTACGAGCCCGTCCCGTTCGGCATATCCCTAAGACCCAAAAGTTCCCCAAAAACTTGGAAGAGGCAAAACAGTGGGTCAAAGAAGCCCTCTATCTTTGGTGTGAGGCGCTGGTCGCCAAGAAATATGGACAACCCCAAAAGGTCTGGCAGGCTCACTATCGGGAAGCAGCACGATTAGCCAAGGGGGTCTTTGAAAAGTTCGGTAACATTCGTGTAATTTGGCTCATTCCCGAAAACGAGTGGGGCGAATATGGCGAAATCCTGCTTTATCCCGAGCAGATAAAAAGGGACTACGAAGAAATCCTTCGCAAGGACATCCCACCTGCGGATCCAGTCATTTTTTACGGCTTAGATTTTGCCCTTCTGGCGCTCCGAGATGCTCGAGAAAAAGGCAAAGCGTTTGAGCATCCCCTATTCCTACTGATTCTTCTCCTTTGGCAACTTTGCAGGACGCTTATTATGAACTGGGGCAGTGGAAGGAGGCGATGGAAGCCTTAGAGCACTACATGCAGTCGCTCCCTTACTTTGTTGACAGGGTTTTTGAGCGATGGATAGAGTGTGCGGCTAAAGTCTACCGAAAAGGTGCTTTGCCGACGAAGTTCCTGTTGATTGTCGGAGCAAAGGCTTCGCTTGGCACATCGGGGATGGGTTCTTTTCCCTCGTCTTCCCACAAAGTTTTGTCGGAGCCTTATGTGGGGGCTCCTCTCATCATGGTGGACAAGGAGCCTTATGTTGAAGTTCTTCGCCTTGCGTTCCTTCTTCGCTGGCGGGTTCACCGTGAGGGCAACGAGGTAACCATTGAGGCGGAAGGGAGAAAGTTCGTTTTGCCTTTGGGCAAGGGAGGTGGGTTGTTAGAGCGCAACGGGCAACTTTTGCTTTCGGTGGCTGAGTTGGCAAAGATGCTGGGCATGAAGTTGACGAAGCGAGAAGACATCGGGAGCCTCCTGCTGTTCAAAGACAAGGAGCCTGAAAACAAACAGTAAGGAACTCGGTTTCGCTTCCGAACAACTTGAGACGGTTGGAGCGCTTGCATCGGATGCTTTTGAATTGAGTCGTTCACTTTTTCCGCCAGCGGGTGCCTTGGGGGGTGTCTTCTAACAGGATGCCGAGGTCGGAGAGTTTGGTTCGGATGAAGTCGGCGAGGTCAAAGAGGCGCCGCTGACGGAGTTGCGCCCGCACTTCCACCAGCAAGTTCAACAATTGCTCACCGAGGGCATCTTCCAACCGCTCGGGGGCTTCCAATTCTGCCACATCAAACCCCAACACGCTCAACAGGTTGGTCAACCGCTCGTAAAGCAACCGCAGAGCAAACTTTTCCGCTGGCGATGGTGGTTCCTTCGTCGTCGTGCCCAGAAGCAAAGCGGCGCCCACCATCCGAAACAGGTAGCCCAGGGCTTCTGCCGTGTTGAAGTCGTCGTCCATCGCTTCGTAAAAGAGGCGGGTGCTCTCGTTGACCAGTTGCGTCAACTCCTTTGCTCGCTCAAAGGTCGCTTCCGTTTCCTCCCCATCGGGTTGCGCCAAGCGGTTGCGAACGGTTTCCAGAGCCAAGCGGATGCGGCGAAGGGACGCTTTCGCTCCTTCCGCGCGCTCTTCCGAGTAGTCCAACGGCGACCGGTAATGCGTGGAAAGGTAAAGGAGCCGCAAAGCGTTTTTGCCGTGCCGCTTGAGGGCATCCCGCAAGGTCACGAAGTTGCCCAAACTCTTGCTCATCTTCTCGCCACCGACAGTCAAAACGCCCGCGTGCATCCAGCAGGTCACGACGGGCTTAACTCCTGTCAAGGCTTGTGATTGAGCGATTTCGTTCTCGTGATGGGGGAAGACCAAATCGGTGGCACCGCCGTGCAGATCAAAGGGCGCGCCCAAGTATTTCAGCGACATGACCGAACACTCAATGTGCCAACCGGGGCGACCGCGCCCCCATGGGCTTTCCCAAAAGGGTTCGCCTGGCTTGGCGGCTTTCCAGAGGGCGAAATCCATCGGGTCGTCCTTGTCTTCGTCGGGCGCAACGCGTGCCCCTGCAATCAACTCGTCCCGCGTTTGTCCCGACAGCAACCCGTAGTCATGGAAAGTTTCCTCGTAGCGGCTCACATCAAAGTAAACATCACCGCTGCGAGCATAGGCAAACCCTTTGTCAATCAGGTTTTGCACCGCTTGGATGATGTCGGGGATGTGTTCGGTCACTTTGGGAGCGATGGTGGGGCGCAACAGACCCAAGTCGCGGCAATCGGCTTCGGCTTCCGCGATAAATCGCTCGGCTACCTCTTGAGCGCTCACACCCAACTCGTTGGCGCGCTGGATAATCTTGTCGTCAATGTCCGTCCAGTTTTGCACATGGATAACCCGCCACCCGCGATGCTCTAAGTAACGGCGCAGCGTGTCGTAAACGGTAAAGGCGCGGGCGTGCCCGATGTGCATGCTGTCGTAAGGTGTCAAGCCGCAAACATACATGTGCAAAACGCCTGGCTCACGGGTTTGCAACGGTTCCTTCTGGCGGGTTCGGGTGTTGTAAAGACGCAAGGTCATCCGTTCGTGCCCTCCTCTGCCAACAGGTTTTTGTGCACTAAATCATTGTAAAGCACGCATTCCCAGCGAACAATGGGAAAGCAGCACCAATGCTCCTGAGCAACCCTCTCAGCAACGGTGTTTGATTAGTCGCAAAATTACATTGCCACGCAGGTGCGAGAAGTTGCTGACTGCGTTTCGCTACTCTGCGTTTTTCGCTGACGAACGAAGGTGATGGGCAATGATGGGAAACGCCGATTTCCGAATCGCACAGGTGGAGGTTTTCGTGCTACATCACCCTGTGCGCGGCTATTTTCGCTTCTTGCCTAAAGATGCATCAGGGCGGGCAGTGCGGACGAGCGTGTTAGTGAAGTTGGTGACGGAGGGAGGGTTGGTGGGATGGGGCGAGACGGTGCCGTTGCCGTTGTGGTCTTACGAGACCGTTGAGACGGTGGTGACCACCATCCGCCATTACCTTGCTCCTGCCATCATTGGGAAGGAAGCGTGGGACATTCAAGGTATTCACCAAGCGATGAACCAACGCATTGCTGCCAGTTTCTCCACGGGGCAACCGATGGCGAAGGCGGCGATAGATTTGGCGCTCCACGATTTGCTTAGCAAAGCATTGCACACACCGCTCTCCACTTTGTGGGGGTGCACAACTCAACCCACCATCACTTTGAGTTGGACAGTGAATGTGACAAGTTTGGACGAAGCGGAACAGGTTGTCACGGAGGGTAAAGCCCGAGGCTTCCGCAACTTCAACATCAAGGTGGGCACAGACCCCAAGTTTGATGTGGCGTTGGCAAAACGGGTGCGGGAGTTGGCGCCGGACGGGTTCCTTTGGGCGGACGCGAACGGGGGCTACGATGTGGCGACGGCTCTCCAAGTGGCACCGAAGTTGGCGGATGTTGGCGTGGATGTGTTGGAGCAACCTTTGCCCTCTAACGCTCTTTCAGGTTATCGGGAGTTGAGGCGACAAGGGGCTTTGCCCATCCTGATGGACGAGAGTATCGTTTCCGTTCATGACTTACTGGAGTTTTGGCGAGCGGGTTTGTTGGATGGCGTGGCGATGAAAATTGGACGCATGGGCGGCTTGTGGCACGCCCGTCGGTGCGTGGAAGTGTTGATGGACTTGGGGTTGCTGTTTTTGGGGAGTGGCTTGACGGACCCGCCCCTTTCCTTAGCCGCTCACCTGCTCCTTTACGGCGCTTATCACCTCTCATTTCCTGCCGCCCTTAACGGACCGCAGTTCTTGGAACCCGTTCCCATCTACGAGGGTTTGAGCGTTGTCGGTGATGTTGCCCATGTGCCAACTGGCTTGGGATTGGGTGTCACGATTAACGAGCAACGGCTTCGCGAATTTGCCTGCCGTGGGGACGAACCACTTTGAAGGCGAAAAGGAGACGAGCACAATGCGTTTTGTGGCGAGTTTGGCAATCGGCTTCTTTGCAGGGCTTTGGGGGGGATTGGTGGGGTTAGGAGGCGGGGTGTTGATGGTGCCCTTAATGGTGGAATTGATGAAGGTGAGCCAGCATCAGGCGCACGGGACCAGTTTGGTCGCCATCGTTTTCACAGGGTTGACAGGTGCCATTGCTTACGGGCGGGAAGGTTCCGTCAACTGGTTGGCAGCGGTGCTATTAGCCAGCACAGCGGTGTTGAGCGCGCGGCAAGGGGCTCGCTTCGCCGCAACCTTGCCCGAGTGGAAACTGAAGCGAGCGTTCGGTGGCTTCCTGTTGTTTGTTGCCTTCCTTTTAGCCACCAAGTCTTTCTTCCCGCACTTTTTCCCTTCCTCCCCGCTGGGCACTTCTGCAATGGGAAGGGTTGCCGAAGTTTTTGTTCTCTTACTCACAGGTGGGGCGACGGGTTTCTTGTCGGGTCTGATGGGGGTTGGCGGCGGCTTGGTCATGGTGCCCGTGATGGTGTTGGTGATGGGCTTTAGCCAACACATGGCGCAAGGAACCTCGTTGGCAGTTATAGTGCCGACGGGAGCAGTTGGGGCATGGACCCATTGGCGCTTGGGACATGTGGTGAGTTCCCTTGTGCCAGGGCTAATTTGTGGCATCTTGGTAGGCACCTCTTCAGGGGCATATCTCGCCCACCTAATTCCTGAAGACCGCTTACGCATCCTTTTCGTCGCGATCATGCTTTTTATGAGCCTTCGCTTCCTCGCTGCTCGCCCGACGGGAAAGGAACTAACCGAGATGCCAAAGCGTTGAAAGAAGCAAGGCAAACCTGTGAAAGGAGGCAAACGAAATGGCTCGCTGGTCTATAGTCTTTGCCCTTTGCGGTTTACTAAGCGTTGCTTTTGCTCAGCCAGCAGGGAAAGCGTTGGAGCAGCACAAAGGGAAAGTGGTGCCAGATGTCACTTTTGTGGACATCAACGGTAAAGCGCACAAACTCTCTGCCTACCGAGGCAAGGTGGTCCTGCTCAACTTCTGGTCGGTTTACTGAGGCAGTTGCCGTGCGGAGGTTCCGCACTTGGTGGAGTGGCAGAAGCGTTACGGCAAGCAAGGGTTGGTCATCATCGCCTTCTCCCACGACTACCCGCAGATGCTGAAGAAGTTCGCGGAAAGTTTCGGCATCAACTACACCTTAGCCCGATGGGAGCCGGAGAAATTGCCCGAACCTTTGCGGTCGGTGACCGCTTACCCAACCAACTTGTTGATAGACCGCCAAGGGCGGCTGCGGGCGTTCGTGGTTGGTCCCAACCTGCGGGATTTGGAAAAGGAACTGCAGGCAGCATTGAAGGAGCAACCGAAGAGCGGTAAGGCAGCAAAACCCTCTAAACTTCCTGCGTCAGCGTCAAAGAAGTCTTGACACTTTCACCGTGCCAACCATCCCAACAGCACCACCGTCGCCGCCCATAGCAACAAGTTGATGACGAAGGGTTTGTCGCGCACCATCTGTTCTGGTGCACCTGCAATGTCTTTCTGGTAAGCCAAGTAGAGGTAGCGCAAAACGCCGTAGATGACGAAGGGGATGGTCACCATCAGCCACGGCTCCTCGGTGTTGCCCAACAGGACATGGGGTGCGGTGAAGGTGTAAAGGGAATATGCCATGATGGTCATGGCAGCAGTGACAGCAATGAACATGTCTAACAACTGCGGCGAATACTCGCTGAGCACGCTCCGAACAGCGGTAGCGTTGTTGCCCATCAGCAGAAGTTCGTGACGCCGCTTGCTGAAGGCAATGAACAGCGCTAATAGCAAAGTGCATAGGATGAGCCAAGGGGAAACCGCCACCTTAATGGCTAAACAACCGGCGACGACCCGCAACACAAACCCCGCTGCTACTCCTAAAGCATCCACGATGATGAGCCGCTTGAGCCAGAAGGAGTAGAGGAAGCCCCAAACCAAATAGCCGACAGCGGCAAGAAAGAACAGTGGCGACTGGTTCAACCACGCAACGCTCAAAGCGAAGAGCAAGCCGATCAAAGCACTTCCAATGGCTACTCCAACCGCTTCGGGAACAGGAACGCGCCCTGACGCGACGGGGCGGTTCCGCTTTGTAGGGTGCGCGCGGTCTTTCTCTCGGTCGCAGACATCGTTCACAGCGTAGACGGCGCCTGAAAGCAAGCAGAAACTGAAAAAGGCTCCCACCACGAAAGCAAGGTCGGTGACTGCTTGCGGGAGGGGAAGTTTGAAGTTGCCTGCGAAGATGTAACCAGCAAACAGGAGCGCGTTTTTGACCCACTGGTAAAGGCGCAAGAGGGTGAGCCAATCTTGAAAGCGGTTGCCCATCGTGGCTCTTCCCTACCCTCATGGGTTAAGGTCAGTGCTTGCCAGTTGGACAAACGCTTCGGTCAAAGTGGGATCCAACTGGGTTTTAGCGACCCGCTGCAACTCTTGCAAGGCTTGCTCTTTGGGGTAAGCAGCGCGATGTGGACGAGGGGAACAAAGCGCGTCAAAAGTGTCCGCTACCGCCAACAACCGCGCTGGGAGAGGGATGTCTTCCCCTTTCAACCCGTCGGGATAACCCGTGCCGTCAAAGCGTTCGTGGTGGTGCTTGACCGCTTGCTGGACCGTTTCGGTCAACAGTGCGGGTGGCTCCACCAGTTCCAAACTCCACAGAGGATGTTGACGAATGAACTGCCATTCTTCGTCGGTCAATTGCCCTGGTTTGCTCAGGATTTCTGGCGGCACTTTCAGCAAGCCTAAATCCTGCATTAATGCGGCTATCTGCACCTGCTCGGATTCTTGTTTGCTCAGCCCAACGGCTTCCGCCAATCGTTTAGCGTAGCGTCCAACGCGAAGGGAATGCCCTTGCCGATAGGGCAAAAGGGTTTCAGCGTAGCGGACATAAGATGTGAGGGCAGCCAAGTAGCCTTCACGAAGGCGTTGGTGCAATTGGGCATTTTCAACGGCTAAAGCGGCTTGGGCAGCCAACACCAAATAAAGCCGAATGTCGCTCTCGGAAAACTGCTCTTCTGTCAAGCGCGTCAAGTTCAACACACCCACGACCCGATTGCCCACCTTCAACGGCAGGCACAAAGCGCTCCCGGCACCCTTATAGTGCAAGGCGGAAGGAGAGAACTGGTGGATGGTTTGGGTGTTGATGAGGAGCGGGTCACCCGTTGAGGCAACTAATCCCGCAATGCCCTCCCCCAATGGCATTTCCACAGACAGAAGGTCGGAGGGTAACCCACGGGAAGCCACCAATCGCAAGCGGGGCGGGGTTGCGCTGTAGTCCACCAGCATCACAGACACCTTATCGGCTTTCGCTTGCTGGTAAGCGACTTGAACGATGCGTTGCAACACTTCGTCTAAGTCCAAAGAGGCGATAATCTGTTGGGCGACTTCGCTCAGGGAAATCATTAATTGCAACCGCTCTTGTTCACGGATGGCGCGGATGTAGGCTGCTGCCCGCTCCACTGTGGCTTGAAATTCGGAGATGGTGAAAGGTTTGGGGAGAAAGGCCCAGAAGCCCGCTTCCATTGCCTCACGGTTTGTCTCGGGCACATTCTGCCCGGTGATCAGAATGCCAACCAATTGGGGGAGGTGTTCTCGCATCATCCGAAAGAGCGCCATCCCGCTGCCGTCTGGCAGAATCCAATCCACGATGGCTAAGTGGTAGGCTTCCTGACGCACTTTCGCCAACGCCTCGGCAGCGGTGAAAGCAGCGTCCACCTCCATCCCAATCCGTTGCAAAGCGAACCGGCAAATGGCGACCGTGCTTTCCTCATCTTCCACGATGAGCACCCGCAACTCGGACATCACGCACTCCCCCTTCGCTGATCACCCGGCGCGGTAGCCGGATGCATTTGCTGCCAAATTCTCTCCAACTCTTCCATCACGCGTTGCGGTGATAAGGTTGTCAAGCGTCGGCTAAAGTCTCTCAACCTCAGCGCCAGTTTTTCTATTTGCACCAATGCTTCTCGGGTTGCAAGGGGGAAATTGCCTTCCGTGAGGAGGATTTGGGTCAACCCCAAAATCCCGTTGAGGGGATTGTTCAGTTCGTGGGCAAGATACTGCACCAACGCTGCCCAAACGTTGGGTGCAATTGGGGGTAACTTCTGGGGAGAGACAGGTGCGCCAGGCGGCAAGGCAATCTCTATCTGGTTTCCCCCTTTCGCTTTCGCCGCTGCAACGGCTTGGTCCGCTAAAGAAAGCAGAGAGGTAGCATCCTGCGGAGGTATCCGCTCTGCTACCGTTATGCCGATGCTCAAGCGCAAGGGGAACCGTATTTCTTTGAGAGGCACGAGATCCGCTTCCGCAAGGCGGGTTTTAATTCGCTCCGCTACTACTAACGCCCCATCCAATGAGGTAGCGGGGAGGGCAAAAGCGAATTCGTCGCCCCCATATCGTGCCACCACATCGTAACCGCGCACCAACCGCCGAAGAAGTTGCGCCACCTTTTGCAAAACTTGATCACCAACTTCGTAACCCAAGGTCTCGTTGAGCACCCGAAACTCGTCCAAATCGGCTATCAGCAAACTGACTGGGTAGTTGAAGCGCGCTGCTCGCTGCAGTTCGCTTACCAATTTCTTTTGCAGGGCTTCGCGGTTAGGAAGTTTTGTCAATGGGTCGTGCCAACACAGCGCCCCCCATTGCGTTGCGTGGTGGCTCCAGAAAACCAGAACCTGAACCGCTTGGGCAACGACGGTGAGCCAATGGGAGAGGGAGGGAGGAGTAGGTTCCTTGACACGCACTGCGACGAACCCTCTCCACTGAGCGTCGCCGAAGGTCTTCACAACGAAGGAAGGTGACGCCACAGTGAGCAAGGTTGTGGGTTCTGTTAAGAGCCGCTTGCCTTCCGTTCCCTGAGCGACACCAAAGAGAGGGTTCCCCTCGCTATCGCACAAGATAATTGCCCCTTCCGGCGCACCCACTGCCAGCAAAAGCGTGTGCAGGAGGAAAGTCAATCCTTCTTCCAACCATTGCGGGACGCTCGCTGAAACGCTCATCTCCAACCACGAGCGCAGGGACGCACTATCGGCTAAGAAAGGCAAAAGAGGACACAAAAGACGAGAGAGCCCGTGCCTTACAGCGGTGAAGAAGTGCAGTTCTTCCTCCGCCCAATAGGAAGAGCGCAGACGACCGACCCAAAACATCCAAGGCTTTCGCCCGTCGCTAACTTTCGCGATGAGAGCAGAAGCAAGGGGAGGGTGGAAGGGGAGAAAAGCGGTTTGAGGGAACCGTAAGGTGATTGGCGTCAAGGAAATTTGCTGCTGAAAAAGAACAGGCAGCGTTAACATCCCTTCTTCAATGTTCATCCCCCGCACACTGAGGGCAAAAGAGAGAAATTGCGAACCTTCTTTTTGCAGGGCAATACCGCCCACGTCCCCCCGCAGTCGCTTTAAAGCGCTTATCAGAATCAAGCGCAGCAGTTCCGTCGCCCATTTCCGCTCTGAGCCCGATACATGCACTGCCATCGCGACCTCCCAAACAACACCGTGTTCACTGCGGCGGTGTCTCCAAAGAGCGCAGAAAAGTTTCTACCTCCCCCATCTTGTGAACGGGGGCAGGTTCTGGGCTCACGGCTCCGACCCCAACAGGAGGAGCCCCCACAGGCACTGCAACAAGTGCCGCTTCGCCTTGCTCCCCTTGCAAAGTATGCAGGATGAAGAGGGAGATGGCAAGACCGTGACGGTTCAGAAAAATTTGTAGATCCCAAAGGATAGGAAGGGAGCGCCAACTGAGGAGGTGCACCTGAACTTGTTGAGCGAAGGGCACATCGCGCTCGGACCGTCCATGGGCTTGCGCCCAAACTCGGGCAAGAGACGCTTGTGGATCGTTCCAAAAATAGCGGGCAAAAGTTTCCAATTGCTCTTCCGTCAACCTCTCTGCCCATAGCAAAACAGCGATGGCTTCCCCCAAAGTCACTGTCACAGGTCGTTCCACCCGAAGGTCAAACAGGAGCGCTGTCGTGCGCCCCTCCCCATCTATCCCCAGCAAAGGGACAGTAACGCCCAAAGAAGTGCTCAGGTTTTCGCCCACCGGCAGGATCGGGGTTGTCAATGACCACAATGTTTTCGGCTGGACGGATCGCCGCAAGTTTTGTTCCGCCCATTCAGGGTCAGTAACCGGACGCAGCCCCGTCAGGCGTCCGTTAGGAAACCTGAGGATACCCCCCATCATTACAAGTCACCTCCACCTTCCATCTACCAGCGCCGTTGTGGCAAGGTTATATCACGGTTGTTCGTCGCTGACAAGGAGGGAAGTCACAGTGAGGCGCATCGCAGGTGCGTATGTGGTCACCGACCGATTTGTCAACCCATCTCGGTCCCACATAGACATTGCCAGAGCGGCTGTGGCGGGTGGCGCTGCTGTAGTGCAACTGCGGGACAAAGAGGCGACAACCCGCCAGTTGTTGGAATGGGCGCGGGTGATTCGCGAACTGACTTGGCGCACCCCCACCTTGTTCATTGTCAACGACAGGATAGATATCGCCCTCGCCGCTGATGCTGACGGAGTGCATGTGGGTGACGATGACATGCCCGTGCCCATCGCCCGCCGATTGTTGGGAGCAGGGAAAATCATCGGGCGATCCGTCGCAAATGAGCAAGAAGCCCTTCAAGCCGTTGCCGAGGGCGCGGATTATGTAAGCCTTGGTTCCATCTTCGCTACCACGACGAAACCCGATGCCGGCGAACCCATCGGCGTGGAGGCGATCAGGCGCGTCCGTGCCGTCCTCCCCCCCGATTACCCTTTGGTTGCTATCGGAGGCATCAACTTGACTAACGCAGCAGCAGTTTTTGAAGCCGGTGCCGACGCGGTCGCCGTTGTCTCCGCTGTTGCTTGCGCTGACGACCCTGTTGTCGCTGTCCGCACCCTGCAGGAACTGTGGGCGAAAATTCGCGGCAGGTGACTATCCGTGACCGTGCGAGAACTGGGAGAGTATCCGCTGGTTGCCCGATTGTGTCAGCGACTGCAGCAAGCCTTCGGCATAGACAAGCGCGTCTTGGTCGGCTTGGGCGACGATGCTGCCGTCGTGGACATTGGCGGGACGCGGTTGGTAGTAACCATTGACACCCAACTGGAGAACGCCCATTTCCGTCGCCGTTGGATGCCGCCCTACGACCTCGGTTGGAAATCCGTTGCCATTAGCCTCAGTGATATTGCCGCTATGGGAGGGAAGTCCCTCGCAGTAGTGTTGGGACTGGGGTTGACAGGGGATGAACCTGTTGGCTTCGTGGATGACTTCTACAACGGTGCCATTGCCCTTTGTCAAGCCACTAACACACTGCTGTTGGGCGGAGACACGGTGAAATCGCCTTTGGGTGTGATGGTGAGCAGCGCTGCTATCGGTCTCCTTGACAGCGAACCTTGGCAGCGCAGCGGAGCGCAAGTGGGTGATGCCCTCGTTGTCACTGGCTTCCCCGGCGAAGCCGCTGCCGGCTTTTGGTGGCTGGAGTTGGGGCATCAGGAGGCAGAAGGGGCGTCGTTTGCTGCCCAATGCATCACCCGCTTCCGTCGCCCCACCCCTCGGGTGAACCTTGTGCCTCTTTTGCGCGCTTTCAATGTCCGTGCCGCTATTGACATCAGTGATGGCTTGGCAATAGACGCTTGGCGGTTAGCCGTTGCCAGTCAAGTGCAGGTTCAAATTGAGTTGGCACGATTGCCCCTCAGCGAATCCCTTCAAGCCGTTGCTCGCGCCCTTCACAAAGACCCGCTCACTTTAGCCTTGACAGGCGGCGAAGACTACGAACTGTTGTTGGCTGTTCCCGCTGAGGAAGCGGAGCGATTGTGTCAAGCGCTGACGGAACAAGGCACGCCCGCACACCGCATCGGTGAAGTGACAGCATCCCACCCTAATGGGGAAGTGCTGGGGCGTTACCCTGACGGCACTCTGAAGCCTTTGGAGGGTGGGTTCCAACACTTTTGAAATCGTTCTCGCCTTATCGTTCGGCTGGACGCTGCAGGACGAAATACCACCGCTCGCTCTCTTCGTGCGGGGGGCGATAGGAGTAAGCATCAAAAACCTTCACCCATTTCCAACCCGCTGCTTCCGCCATTTGGCGGATTTCCTCAATAGTGTAAGCCCGCTGCCAGTGAATTTCGCGAAAGCGAAGCCATTCACCGCGCTCGTCCTTTACGGCAAACCACATGTCCACACGGCACACTCGTTGAGTTTCGTCATATTGGCTGCGCCAGTAGTAGTAAAGGCGTGTCGTTTCCTCGTCCTCGCTCAAATTGTCTTGGTCAAACAGGTTTTCCCGCAACGCATACTCGCTGTTGAGGTCAAAAACGAAGTAGCCACCAGGACGCAGGTGTGGAAGGGTGCGGATGAACACTTGCGCTAACCGCTCTGGTTCAACAATGTAGTTGAGGCTGTCAAAAAGGCAAACGGCAAGGTCAAAAGGCACCTCGTCAGACAAGTCCAAAGTGGCAATGTCTTGGACATAGAAGCGGGCAACTTTCGCAAGCCCCATCTTTTGGGCTTTCTCGCGAGCGACTGTCACCATGCCCTCCGAGATATCCACCCCTACTACTTCGCAGCCCCGCTGGGCAAACTCCAAAGCAACGGTGCCCGTTCCGCAGGCTAACTCTAACACTCGCTGAAAAGTGAACGCAGCATCTAATCGCCGCAGCAAATCTATGATGTAGCGCACCCACATTCGGTAAGGGACATCCTGCATGAGCACATCGTAATAGCGCGGGATAAGCGAGAACTCTTCCGCCGTCTGCACTTCTGCATCACCAAACAATTTGCGAAACCGCAAAGGCTCACCCATCTGCCCATCACCGCTTTTATTTTGTGCTGGTCAGCCCAAGCGATGCTACGCGCCAAAATTTTGGGTAGGCTGTCCTAAACGCGGAGCGAGAAAAGGAGGCGACGGTTATGTCAGCGTTCACGCGTCGGCAGTGGCTTAAA
>FWWM01013885.1_pt1 | contig 12866 bp, 11 predicted proteins | sample 2228351 | NCBI WGS metagenome assembly FWWM01 (sample SAMEA103939774, study PRJEB20133) | metagenome | reverse complement strand
GAAAATGGAAAACAGCAGCAGTAGGACCGGCAGCGCCGCCCAGTCGTCCTGTCCGCGGATGCTCCAGCGCTCACCCCGGCGCCGCAGCAGCCAGAGCAGGCCATGGTAGCCGAGATAGAGAAAGACCAGCAGCAGCGCGGCAGCGAAGGCGATGCCCTTCCAGATGTGGCCGAGCACGTAGTGGCCCATCTCGTGCCCGAAGACAAACAGCGTCTGCTCGGGCGTCATTTTTTCCAGTGTGGTGTCCCAGATGACCACCCGCTTCGACGCTCCGATGCCGGTGACGTAAGCATTCAGCGTTTTCACCTTTTCGCTGGCGATCATCTCGAACATGCGCTCGCGCGGAATCTGCAGTCCGCCGCGTGCCACCACCTGCTCGATGCGTTCGACCAGTGCCGGCTGCGTTTCCGCCAGCGGGCGGAATTCGTTGAACAGCGGCGCAATCACCAGCGGCGCCAGGAACAGCAGAAACACCAGGATGGGCAGTGCCGCCAGCCAGAAGGCGAACCACCACCGGCGCGGCGCGCGACGAATCACCGCGAATAGAATCCAGGTCAGAATGATACCCAGCGTGAAGCCGATCAGCTCGCCTTTCGTCCAATCCCACAGCCAAGAGCCCCAGCCCTGAATGGACTGATCATATTTCAACGCCAGCCAATGACCGTACACCGAAGTCGGAAGGTTCAGGACGTCCACCGCCAGAAAGAACAGCGGCACGAAGACCGTAGCCTGCACCAAGCGGTTGCCGGCAGCGCGCTCGGCCAGGTCGCGAAACCTGACCGCCCAGCCGCGGTACACCACCAGCAGCAGCACGCCCACGCCCCAGAGAAAAGAAATGAAATAGAGCGCATAGCGCTGGCGGGAATACTCGATGGCCTGCTTGTATTTTTCCGGAGGCAGCGTGAAGGGTTTCACCTCGCCCTCGGCCGGCGGTTCCGCTTGCGGCGCGACGCCGGGCTCCTGCGCTGGCGCAGCCAGCTCTTCCTGGATCTTTCGCACCGGAATTGTGTCGGCAGCGGCTGCCGCAACACCAGCCGCAGAAAACAACAGAAACGCAGCAGCGCACCGCAATGCCCTGGCGAAACGAGCAGAACGCATGGAGCCTCCTACGCAGGTTCAGCGGGCCTGACTGCCCTGCGCGGAGTATCTAATACTGCGCGCATGACCGCAAGGCCGCAGTGCCCGTGGCGCGCAAGACTTGTCTGCTCTGACCAGCCGCAAAAGGCGTAAAAACTGCGGGCGCAGTCCCGAATTCAGGCCCGCGCCCGCAGGTCGGTGTGTGGGGTGGTGGAGGATGAAGACTCAGGCTGACTGCGCCAGCTTCAGCTCGATCCTGGGGAAGTCCACTTCGGTGCCGGCCACGTGGTTGAAATAGTTGGTGAAGAAGTTTCCCACCACGTTGGCGATGATTTCGACAACTTCACCGTCGGACCAGCCCGCCTGGCGCACGGCGGCCAAATCTTCGTCGGTCACCCAGCCGCGGCGCTCGACCACGGTGCGCGCGAAACGCAGCGCGGCATCGGTTTTCCCGTCGCCGGTCGCGGCCTGCCGCGCACCGGTCAGTTGCTTGTCGTCAAGCCCCACCATCTTGCCGATGGCGGTGTGCGCCGAAACGCAGTATTCGCAGCCGTTGGCCTGCGCCACGAGAAGAGCAATCTGTTCGCGCAGCTTCACGTCCAGCGAACCATTGCCGAGCGCCTCCTGCGTTTTCAGGTAGGCTTCCAGTGCCGCCGGCGAATTCGCCAGGCCGGCCACCACGTTGGCCACGCGGCCGTATTTTTGCTGGACGCCATCCAGCAATTCCTTGGCCTTGCCGGTTGCTTTCGATGGATCCACGGGTGCAATTCGAGGCATAAACTCCTCCCTTACCTGAGCAATCTCGCGCCGGCCACGCAACGCCGGCCAAGATGAAAAGGCTTCTGTGGAGCGAAGTGACGCGCCGCTGCAACTCGCGTGAGTGACTGGGAGCGCGTCACATCAATGGATGCAGGGCGGGTTGGCAAAGATTCAACGGCAGCTGACGCTATCGAAATTCGACCAGGATCAGCGAGACGTCGTCGCTCAGCGGTTCGTCGCGCCAGGCGTCCACGCCGTCCAGGATGGACTGCTTCATTTCCGGCAGCGGCTTCGCCGCTGCGCGCCGGACGATCTCCTCCAGCCCCTCGACGGACAGGAATTCGCCGCGGCTGTTGAAGACTTCCGTCAGCCCGTCGGTGTAGAGCACGATGCGGTCGCCGCTGCCCAGCTCAACTTCGATGGTCGGGTCGGGTGCCACGGCGTCTTCCAGCAACCCGAGCACGCGGCTGCGCGTCTCAAGATGCCGCAGTTCGCCCGCCGGCGTGACCCAGAAGCCGGGCGGGTGGCCGGCGCCGGCGAAGCTGACGCGCCGGCTGTCGGCCAGGCAGCGCGCCGCGGCCAGCGAGAAGAAAAATCCCGTCTCGCGGATGTGCTGCAGCACAAACTGATTCAACTGGTGCAGCATGGCTTCGAGCCCGCCGCAGCGCTCAATCAGCGTGAGCGCTTCGGTGTAGATGCGGTTGGCAATCAGCGCCGAGCCGATACCGTGGCCGGAGACGTCGCAAACCATCAGGTTCAGCGAGGTGTCGCTGCAAGGAGTCACTAGGCAGAAGTCGCCGCCGATGGTGCGCACCGGCAGGTAGTAGGTCTCCACCGCCAGCCGGCCCCAAGTCAGGTTTCGCGGCGCCATGGTACGCTGCACGCGCGCGGCGATGGCCAGTTCGCGTTCGATTTCCTGCTGTCGTTCTTCCAGTTTCCGGTAGGCCTCGCGCAGCTTTTCCTCCCGCTCGCGCAGCTCGCTCACGTCGGTGAAGGTAACGATGGCGAACCACCGCCCTTCTGGGTCTTCCACCACGCGCGAGCTGACCACCACCGGCAGGCGCGTGCCGTCAGTCCGCGGCAGGTACCAGCCGAAACGGTGTGCGCCCAGCTCGAGCGTGCGGTCCACCTGCTGCTGCACGAAGGCCAGATCCTCGCCGGAATAGAACATCTCGCGCGTGCGGCCCACGACTTTTTCGGCCGGATAACCGGTCATTTCCTGCATCTGCGGGTTGACGTACTGAATCACATAGCAGTCGTCCACAATCATCACGCCCTCATTGAGCACGTCGAGCACGGCCGCAACCTGCGTGAGCCAGTCCGGGCGCGCCAGATTCAGCTTTTTGTTCGACTTCATTGCCGTCTGTTCGATGCCCGCCGCCGGATCGAAGACGCATTCTACTCTTCGTCGGCGGCAAACCCAACCGCCGCGGAACCGCTGCATGAGGGGCTTCCTCTCCCCCGCCTGCCTGCTATACTTTCCGCGAATCTCTCCGGCTGTGCCCGGTTGGAGGATTGGTTCCCCCAAAGGGAAAGGAAGGAACAGCCATGGCCAAGCACGAACTCACCTTCAAAAAGGAACGGGAAACCAAGAACACAATTCGCTATCAAGAAGAATCCCGTCCCGGCCAGCCGCAGGTCGTCGGAACCCTGTATATCCAGAAGTGGGTGGCGCCGCCAGACACCGTGAAGATCACTGTCGAGTGGTAAGCGCGGCGGTTGCGCATTGCCGGATTGGGAGGCAGGGCGGCAAACGGGTTGCACGGCACGGGGATTGCGCCTAGCATGGGCAGAGGAACACAATCCGCTCGCAGCCATTCGCACGCGCTCATTTCGCTCCGCTCAGGACAAGCTGGTGCTGGCAGCGAGCTGGATGCAGGCGGCTCATCATGGACGTTCGTTACATGCGATCCAGATATAGGCATCAAATTTTTGGCCTGGGATTGATCTTATTCTTGACCGGCGGACTGGCGAGCCCCGCCTGGGGCCAAGAGCAGGACGTTCGCGGCACTCCGTTCAGGCAAGAGCAGAAGCCTTCGGTGGCAGAGGCGGCGCGACGTGCCCGCGAGCAGAAAAAAGACGCTCCGAAGGCCAGAACCATTTGGACCAACGACAACCTGCCGGAATCGCCCCGTGGCGCGGTTAGCGTCGTGGGCTCCACTCGCCCTGCGGGAGCCGCCGAGGCGCCGGCCGGCGAGCCTCAGGCCACGGCCAAAGCCAGCGAACGCGAGCAAGAACGCAGCAAGGCCACGGCGGAACTGAAAGCCGCGCGGGAAGAACTCGAACAGGCGCAGCGCCGGCTCGACGTAACCCGCCGCGAACTGCAGCTTCAGCGACAGCAATTTTTCAGCAGCCCCCAATATCAAACCGACGACGCCGGGCGCGCACGGCTGAACCAGCTCGAAGCGCAGGAACAGGAGCAGGCCGCCTCAGTCGCGGAAATTGAGCAGCGCATCTCGGCGCTGGCAGATCGGCTCCGGGAACTCGAAGCTGAGCTCGGGCCCAAGCCGGAACCACCACCCACCGCTGAGGAACGGCGCGCCGCGTGGCAGCAGCGGCTGCAGCCGCTGCGCGAGGAATTGTCACGCGTGGAAGCCGAAATCCGGCGCCTGCGTGAAGAAGCCGCCGCGCGCGGGTTCGACCTCATAGGCCCGGGTGCCGGCGGCAGCATGACCGCGCAGTTGCTGGCCAACCTCGAGCAGCGCCGCAGCCAGCTCCGGCAGCAAATCGCAGAAATCGAAGACGAGGCCCGCCGTGCCGGCGTCCCACCGGCTTGGATCCGTTAAGGCGAAGCAGGCAGCGGGGAAGGGGCGGGTAACGGTCAGGGATTGCTGCATTAGTTTTTCCGGCGTCCCGCCGCCAAACCGGGGGCGAGACGCCGGAAGCAACCGTCACACCCGGGGAGCCGAACAGGGGAGCCGGCGGACAACTTGCGCCTCGCCGCGCGGGATTAGCGCCGCGGGCGTCCTGGCGGCCGGTAACCCACCAGCGTACGAGGCCGCAGCCGCAGGCGCGGCGGCAACGGCGGCGGCACGTTGCGCAGCGGCGCCCCGCAGTTCGAGCAGAGCTCGGGGTGCGCCTGATCGGCGCGCAGCCAGTGACCGCGGGCCGTACATTCGGGATTAATGCACTGCACGGTCCAGCCGGGCAAATATTGCATCGCGAAATCCGCTGCGCTCAGACCAAGAAGAAAAATTTCCCCTTGCGATAAGCCGGAATCGGCGGGATTGTGCCGCCCGGATGATAGCGTGTCAAGCGCGAACCCACGCAATATGTCGTGTCCCTGTTGAAAAGCTAAACCAGCGCAAAACCGAAGTGGCCGGAAGCCGTGGAAGCAGAAAAAGACAAAGGCCCCCGGAAGTTCCGGGGGCCTTCGGCTGGCTGCTCGCGGGCTGGCCGCGGGCAGGAAGTGAGGCAGCTAGGCGCGGCTAGAACGTGTAGCGGCCTGAGATTTGCATCCTGCGCGGACCACCCAGCACGGCCGAATAATCACCGAAGGTGCCGCGGCTGCCGATACTGGCGGTGAGGGAGACGGTGTCGAAATAGACCGAGTTGGTGACGTTGAACGCCTCCCAGCGCAGAGCAAAGCTGTGACCTTCGAAGGGCAGGTTGAACGTCTTGCCCAGAGCCAGGTCGAGGTTGAAGTAGTGATCACCGCGGAGAATGTTCCGCTGGCCGCGCTGTCCGGGCAGGGTGAAGCGGAAAAACTCAAACGCTGCATCCGGATCCCGGAACAGGTTCGGCTGGCCGTGGCCGATCGACCGGCTCACATTCTGGGTCGCCGGGCACGGGCCCGTGGCCACGCCGAAGCGGCTGGCGTCGGAAGGTTTGCAGGTCGCATTCCCCTGCAGGTTCCAGTTCGTGGGCCAGACGCGGGCGTTGATGACGTTGGCCGGCAATCCGCTGTTGATGCGGACGATGCCGGAAATCATCCAGCCGCCGACGATGTGGTCCAGCCACGCGGGGACGTCTGCCGCCATCCAGCGGCCGCGGCCGAAGGGCAGCTCAACGATGAAGTTGGTGTTGATTTGGTGGCGCATGTCGAAGTCGCTGAACGAGTACTCCAGGTCGGGATCCCAGGCGTTGATCGTAGAGCCGCTGTAGCCGCCGGTAAAGAACCCGAACGAAGTGTCGGCACGCTCTGGCGTCGAGCTGTGGTCGAGCGATTTCGACAGCGTGTAGTTGAAGTCGAACTGGATGCCATGGCTCATGCGCTTCCGGAACATCACCTGGAAGGCATGGTATTCCGAGCGAGCAATCGAGCTCCACGCAGTGAGCGTGGCGAACTGATCGTCGAAATATGCAAACGGGGCATCTGGTAATCCATCACCGTCCAGGTCAATCGAACCCGGCCCGCCCAGCACATAGCCCGGGAAGCCGAAGTTGTCCACGGCCCACGGGAACACGGTGGTGTCCGGGTGGATGCAGTTCAACCAGTCATAGGCGACCTGCGTTGCGGAAAATCCCCCGTTAAAATTAGGGTCCACCCCGAACAAGTCACAGGGCAGGAAGCCGCCGTTGATGCCACCCGGCCCGAAGCTGGGGAACAGGTTTTCCCAGTACGGGATGGGATTAAGCGAATTGATGTCCACACCCTGCTCGAACAGCCGGATCAGCTCCTGGGCCGCGTCGAAGTAGCACTGGCCCGAGAGCGGATCGCACAGGTCGGCAGGCATGGCCATATCGCGGAGCATCAGCAGTTTGCGCCCGCTGCGGCCGACGTAAGCGAATTCCAGGCTGTAGTGGCTGCCCAGCTCGCGGCCGATGGAGACGTTGTAGGCGTGCGAGTAGGGCGTGCGGATACCGCTGTCCAGCGCCGAAGCGATGGCGAAGCTGCCCGGTTGCGGTACGCCGAACTCATCCGCACCGGGAGGCGTGGCCGGAAAGCTTCCGCCCGGCGAAGGCGGCAGCAGCACGGAGGCGGCGGCAGTGTCAAACACGCCGGTGAACCGCGGGCAGACACCGAACGGTCCCGCCGTGCTCGGTCCTTCACCGCATCCGCCGAACACACTGTCAATCGTGGTGGACATGCCGAATGAGCCGGAGTTGTCGAACGAAGTGACCAGCGCGGGGCCAATGCGGTCGTAGACCAGCGAATAGCCGGCGCGAAACACCGTCCGGCCGTCACCGAACAGCCAGCCGAACATGCCGTCGCGGAAGCGCGGATTCCAGGCTACCGCCACGCGCGGCGACCAGTTGTTGGTGTCCCAATCGAAATAATTGGGGGCATTGTTTTCCGGCCCGCCCAGCGCGAAGCTGAGCTGCGGTGCCGCGTTCGAGGGCATGCCCGCCAGCATCAACTGGCGCCGGGTCTCAAACCAGGTGCTCAGATCTGGCGTCGGAGCAACCTGGTTGCCGTTGGTCTCCCACGGCGGCGAGGCCAGGACGTACCGGATGCCGTAGGTGAAGGTCACCGTCTGGAACATCCGCCACTGATCCTGGAAGTACAGCTCATACTCGTTCACCGCGAAGTTCCGCCGAACCGATTCGCCGGTCGGCAGCGTGGCGCCGGTGCGGTCGAAGTTATACGACGCTGTGGCCTGAGTGATGATGCCTAGGAGGTTGGTCACCGAATCGCGGTAGTCATCCGAGCCCGCGTCGGAAACCGCCGGCACGGCAAAGCAACCTGGGCGGGTGCAGAAGTCGCTCTCGCCCGGCACCATGTTGCGGCCGACGTTGGGCAGCCACGAGGGGTTGGTGCTGAAGAAGTGAAAAGAATTGGCGTTCGAGAAGCGATCATTGCGCAAGAAGCGCATCTCGCCGCCGAACGTGAGCGTGTGGTTGCCCCAGATGTAGCTGGCGTCGTCGCGGATGTGGTGGTTGGGGACCTTGCGCCCGAAGGAGTCGCTGCCGTAGTCCTCCAGGTTGTCAATGAAGCGAAAATCCACGAACTCGCTGTTCTGGTGCCCGGCGGTGGCTTCCGAGATTCGCGTGAGGCCGTACCGGAAGGTGTTCACGAAGTTCGAGCCCCACAGCGAGCGGTAGCCGAGAACGAAGCCGCGGTTGCCGCCCAGCCGGGTGGTGTTCGGCTCCAGGCCCGGGAACTGCGGCGACGACGCGATGGCGTCGTCCTGCAGCGTCCCACGCCACCACAGCGTATGGTTCGCGGCGCGGTCAATGTTGAAGTCGCTCCGCAGAATGTAGGTCAGGAAGTCGTTGTTGATTGGCGCGGCAAAGTTGAACCCGACGATGTTCAGCCGGTCAAACGTGCCCGGTGAATTGGGAATGGGAAACTCCTGGAAGTGCGCAAGCGCGTTCAGGCTCGGACCAATTCCCGCCGGGTCAATGGCGGCCAGCTCTCCCGGCGTCAGCGAATAGAAGCCGGGGTCCGGCACGCCATTGCCGTCCTTGTCGGCAAACCAGGTTTGGCCGGATACGCCTATGGCTGTGTTGCCCGGGCATTCATCGTCGTTTCTATCGTTCTCGTTCACATCCGCGCACTCGTAAATCAGCACGCCGTCGCGGAACGACAGGGAGGGAATAGCACGCTCGACAGGCTGGCTGAGGGCCTCTTCGAGCTTCTCGATGTTGCCGAAGATGAACCAGCGGTCCTTCCAAATCGGTCCTCCGGCGGCGCCGCCGTAGATGTGGCGCCGGAACTTGCCGCGTTCCACGTCATCGCGGTTCAGGAAGAAGTCGTTGGCGTTGAAGATTTCATTGCGGTGGGCGTAATAAGCTTCGCCGTGGATCTCGTTCGTGCCACTGCGGGTAACGAGTTGTACCTGGGCAGCTGAGCTGCGACCCTGGTCGGCGTTGTAGTTACTGGTGGTCACGCGAAACTCGGCCAGTGAAGCCTGTGTGGCGCGCAACACGCTGTTGAAGGCGTAGCCGTTGATTGGATCATTCACGTCCACGCCGTCAAGCGTGATGTTGGTCTGGTCGCTGCGGCTGCCGTTGACGCTGCCGCCGCGACCGTCAAAATCCGACACGCCGGAATAACCGCCGGCCACGTCGGGAGCGCCAGGGACGAAGGTCACGCCCGCTTGCAGGCTCAGCAGCCCGGCGGGATCCAGGTTCAGGGAGGGCAACTGCTTTACCTGGTCGCCGGAAAACGGGTTGCCGAGCGAAGCGTCGGTGGTATTCACCCGGGTGGTCTCCGATTCCACGATCATGGTTTCGGTGACGGCGCCGAGCTCCAGGCTGACGTTGAAGCTCGTGGCCAGTCCCACCGGCACCACCACGTTGTCGGTGATCGCAGTTTTGAATTGGTCCTTCTTCACCTCCACCCGGTAGGTTCCTGGCGCGAGCTGAGGAAAGACGTAGGTTCCATCATCCCCCGTCGTAGTCGTGCGGGAGACGCCGGTGGCCTTGTTGGTGACCGTGACGGTAGCCCCGGGTACCAGCGCGCCCTCCGGATCCGTCACCGTCCCGGACAGCGAAGTCTCCTGCGCCCAAACCGGCGCGCAGAACACCACCGCTGCGAGCCCCAGGAACACGAGGTTCCTCGCAATCCATCTCATTCCTCTCCTCCTGTTGGGAGTAATCGGGAACAGCGTTCGCATCTGGATGCAAGCACAGTATTGAGAAGCTCAGGTGGAAATCCCCTTGATTCGAGCCGACTAACACCCCGTGACACCCCACAACTACAAGAACGAAGAGCTGTGAGCCAACAAACCCTTCGCTCCACCCCGATTCCCCGAAAAATCTGATGTTGCCTTCTTATCGCTGCAATTCCTTCTGTGTCAAGGAATTTTTTGCACGATCTCCCTCGAAAACGGTCTATCTATCCATGGACTGTTACCTCGTTTGCAAACTCCCGAATCCGAATCAGAAAGAAGCGGCCGGTGGGGGTGCCGGCCGCCCTTGGGCATGGGGTGATGGAGGTGCAGACTGTTCTCGACCCGGTCCTCCCGGGGCGCGGGTGCCGGATCGGGACTGGCTCGGAGCCCAGCGCTGCCCGCCCCCTATGGAGACGGGCATCAGGCTCTTTCGCACGGGAGGACAGCCGCGCAAAGTTGCCTGTTGGGTGCTGAACTGCGAATCCGCTGCTATCCTGCCGCGAGCGGCGGACGCTGGCCATGGTTCGGCGGTTTCATTTGTTTCGGTACAACAGTACTAGTCCGGTGCCGCGCTCGATTGTCCTGCCGGGAGTTCGAGTTTAAAATCCCTGTGCGCCGCAGTTGCCGGCATGGACCGCACACCAAGCAGCGATTTTTTGTTTCCGCGCAGTTTCCGCGCCGAATATCCGGTCGCCGTGCGCGGTGAAGGAGTCTGGCTGTACGACGCCGCCGGGCGGAAATACCTGGACGCCTGCGGCGGCGCCGCCGTGGTATCCATCGGGCACGGCGTCGCGGAAATCGCCGAAGCCGCAGCCGTCGCCGCCCGCGAGATCCCGTACGTCCACGACTCCCAGTTCCACAACCGCTACGCGCAGGAACTGGCCGCCGTCGTGGCCGCTCGCTTTCCCCGCCCGGGTCAGCCTGCCCGCGTGCATTTCACCTCCGGCGGATCGGAAGCCGCCGAAACGGCCATTACGCGGCCGAGGACATGGTCGTGGTCGCGCTCAAGGAGGAGAGGTTTCCGGAGGACCGGATTGAGCGCGTCGGCCACATCAAGCTCGGCTTCGATGTGCGCGCGCATCGGATTGCGGACCAAGCGACGGGGGAGGTCTTCGTGAAGCGCATCGAGGTCAAGGGCCGGATGCGCGGGCAGGCCGTCCGCCTGACGACCAACGAGTGGTACAAGGCCCAGCAGCTGGCGGAGACCTACTGGCTCTACGTCGTGTGGGACCCGCTCGGCAAGAGCCCCGAGCTGGTCCGAATCCAGAACCCGGCAGTGCGGCTGGACCACGCCAAGCGCGAGATCGTGGCGGCGCGGTTCTTTGAGATCCCCGCGGAGGCGGTGGAAAGTGCAGCGAAGGTTCAGGGATGAGGGATATCAACCGTGATGCGCGAGGAGTTGAGCGAACTGCACTATATCGTCCACATGGACAACGTGCAGTCGATCCTTCGCCACGGCATCTTGTCGAACAGGAGGGCTTCGAAGGTTGCCCATACGTCAGTCGCCATGCAGGAGGTTCAGCACCGAAGAGCAGAGGTAGTCGTGCCGGGGGGACGGAGGCTGCACGAGTACGTGAACCTTTACATATGCGCCAGGAATCCGATGCTCTACAAGCGGGCCGGGCAACACCTCGAACTGTGCGTGCTTCGGGTAAGCACGGATGTGCTCGACCTTCCTGGCGTGGTCGTGACAGACGCGAACGCGTCAAGCGATTACTGTCGCTTTGCGGAGGCACCGGCAGGATTGAGGATCGTGAACCGAGATCTTACGTTCGCAGACGATTGGCGAGACCCCGACTTAATCGAATACTGGCGAAAGAAATCCGCGAAGTGCGCGGAGGTTCTCGTTCCCGACAAGGTCGATCCCAGATTTATCCTGGGCGCCTACGTCTCGTGCCAGCAGGCCAAGGACAGGTTGAATGGCCTGGGGACAGGTATCGGCGTGGACATCAACGGACACATGTTCTTCAGGTAGGGACAGAACGATGGTGAAGGTCATCATCGGCGACATGTTCAAGTCCAAGGCGCAAACCTTGGTGAACACGGTGAACTGCGTGGGCATCATGGGCAAGGGCATCGCGCTTGAGTTCAAGAAGCGGTTCCCACAGATGCACGAGGACTACCTGCGTCGTTGCGAGACCAAGCAGGTCAAGCTCGGGCAGCCCTACCTGTACCGTTCGATTCTGCCACCGTGGATTCTGAACTTCCCCACCAAGGATCATTGGCGGTCCGTCTCGAAGCTTGAGGACATTGTGAGGGGCCTGCGGCACCTGGAGCGCCATTACAGGGAGTGGGGAATCACGTCCCTCGCGGTTCCCCCGCTGGGATGCGGACAGGGACAGCTCGAATGGCGCGTGGTTGGTCCGACGCTCTACCGGCACCTGAAGCGCCTGAACATCCCAGTTGAGTTGTACGCTCCGTATGGGACGCCGCACGAGGAGCTGGAACCCACCTTCCTCGAACAGACACCGCAGGAGGCTGCGCCCAGCGGTGACCCGGAGAGCAGGATGAAACCGGCGTGGGTAGCTCTGGTAAAGGTCCTCGCGCAGATCGAGAAAGAGCGCTACCACTACCCAGTAGGCCGAACCTCGTTCCAGAAGATCGCCTACTTCGCCACGGAGTCTGGAATTCCTACTGGGCTCTCGTACCGACGAAGCAGCTACGGTCCTTATGCGCCCGAACTGAAGGAGTTGATCACGCGACTGGTGAACAATGGGCTGATCCGCGAAGAGCGCCTCGGCCGGATGTTCGCAGTCAAACCCGGTCCGACGTTCGATGACGCGTGGCGCGCCTATGAGCGTGATCTGGCGGAGTGGAAGGATACGATTGATGCGCTCGCCGACTTGTTCATGCGGATGCGCACGCAGCAGGCGGAACTTGCTGCAACGGTGCACTTCGCCGCCAAAGGCGTCGCTTCAAAGAAGAAGACCGAACAACCGAGCGAACGGGACGTGCTGGGAGAAGTAATGAGCTGGAAGCAGAAGAGGCGTCCGGCCCTTACGGAGGCAGATGTGGCCGCGACCATTCGTGCTCTGAGCATGCTGGGGTGGCTGAAGGTGAAGCCGAGTTCTGATCTTCCGGTGAGCGAGGAGGCTGTTCTCGATGTATAAGAAACCGACGCTGACAGGAGAACCCGCATGAGCTTCGAACGTCATGGCTACCACTTCGAGGGCGCTTTCACCTCAGCAAGTCAGCTCGAGGCGCGCGCAGGTGTGTACGTCATCTGGAGCAAGGTCGGAGAGAGCTGGACGTGCTTGGACGTCGGGGAATCGCACAACGTCCAGGAGCGTGTCCTGAACCACGACCGTGCGGGTCAGTGGCATCGGAACTGCCGAGGCACGCTTTACTACGCCGCTCACTACGCCCCGAACCTCCAGCAGGCCGGACGCATGCAGATAGAGAGCAAACTCCGCCAGCTTGAGAACCCGGTTTGTGGAGATTGCTGACGTGGACGACCGCAGGCTCATCGAGGACTACCTGCCCATCGAGGCCATCAGCGCCGAGGCCTCGCGGGCGTCGGCGACGTACGTG
>FWWM01006026.1_pt1 | contig 12866 bp, 7 predicted proteins | sample 2228351 | NCBI WGS metagenome assembly FWWM01 (sample SAMEA103939774, study PRJEB20133) | metagenome | reverse complement strand
ATCGACTTCAAAAAACGGACCAGTATAGACCATATAGCGGAATCGAATGTCATCATCCCACAAAGCGGTATCAAACGTCAATCCCAAGTGAGGACGATCAATATCGGTCCCTCCGTTGACAAAGATTTTTTTATACCCTGCTTCGGCTTCAATGTTAAACCGTCCATTGTTAAATTGCATCGGGGTTCTTACCATGGCGATAAACGACGTGTTGTCATTACGGGTGGATATCGCCCCTTTTCCCGTTGGCAATGCGACACCCGATATAAATTTTACTTCGGAAAAAATATCAGAATCCTCGATCTCATACGTGTACGTAGGGAGGATCGCGATGTCTTTCACCGCATGTTTTTGATTGACGGTTCCTTGACCGCTGCTGTAAATGAGACCGAAGTTATTTTGAAACGTCATATCCAAAATATAAGCATGAAACACGATATCGTGCTCATGGGCTTTGATCGCTTCAATCCACGTCTCTAACTCGATTTTTTTTAATAAGCTCTCCTCTTTTGCCGTTTCTGCGAATGATGGCATCGCAAGACCGGAAGAGAGAATAAGGGTGGCAAGTATGTTTTTATAAGTTTTCATGGTCTGAATTATAAAAAAAACCTACTTATAAAAGAGTTAAGATTTAGCTATTTTATTGCAGTGATTACACCCGCTGTTGGATATACTTTTCATAATAGCGCTGCACCTGAGTGATGTTCTTCTCCAGATAACGGTACCCTTGCGCATAATCATACGTCTGTCGACGTCGAGCATGCTCTTCCATCAATTTTGCTTCCGAAGAGAGGGTATCGAGCCCAAGCGTCGCAATACCGGAACGAATATCGTGCATCGCCAGCTCTATCTTCTCAAAATCTCCTGTCTCGATCCCCTCATGGAGGAGGCTTAACAGTCGGCCGATCGTACGAAAAAAGCTCTCTAAAAACTTGTTCAGAATCGTATTCGAAAGCCCCATTTTTTGAGAAGTATGCGCTAATGCGGCGCGAATTTCATCCTCACTGAGTTCTTCAAAAGGCTCCTCGTCCCTCATTTTGCACAATCCTGAGAGTATGCTCTGAAGTTCGCTCACATCGATCGGCTTGGTCAGATAACCTGCCATCCCCATCTGCATAAACTTCTCTCTATCCCCTTCAAGGGCATTGGCCGTCAGCGCAACGATCGGAGTTAGCGAATCAAATAATCGGATACGCCGCGTCGCCTCGATTCCATTCATCACCGGCATATTGATATCCATCAAAATGGCATCGTAGGTTCTGGCTTCAGCCATCGCTACGGCCTCTTCACCGTTGATAGCAAAGTCATACGCAATCTTATACTGTGATAGGAGCTCTTCCATCAAAATTCGATTAATCTCATAATCTTCGGCGATCAACAGCTGTAAATGTTCCAAAGGTTTCATCCCAGATGCCTCTTTCGTTTCAGCGACAAGCGCCCCTAACGCACTCGGAGTATTGACACACGCTTCCACTTCAAGGGTGAAGAAAAAGCGGCTCCCCTCATCAGGGGCACTCTCAAGTTCGAGTTTGCCCCCCATGATCTCTACTAAGGACCGACTGATACTGAGGCCCAATCCCGTACCTCCGAATTGACGCGTCGTGGAGGAATCGGCTTGTGAGAACGGATCAAAAATTTTCTCCTGCCGTTCCAGCGGAATACCGATCCCGGTATCCCGCACACTAACCCTGATGGTCTCTTTCGCTCCCAAGTGGGAAACACGCTCGATATCCACAAGGACACTCCCCTCAACAGGGGTGAATTTAATCGCATTGCCGATCAAATTCAACAGTACCTGCTTGATCCGGACACTGTCAATACGGATACAGGAGCTAATATCGGGATCGATGTGCATACGATACACAAGTCTTTTTTCGTTCGCTTTTTCGGAGAGAAGCAAAAACGTATTTTCAAACTCCTCAAAAGGGTTGATCGGCACTTTCTCCGTTTCAATTTTTCCGCTTTCGATTTTCGAGAAATCGAGAATATCATTGATAATCGTCATCAAGATTTTCGTCGAGTCATTGATCAAATGGACGTATTGCTTTTGTTTCTCTTCCAAGGGGGTCGTCGCAAGCAACTGGATAAACCCGAAAATTCCGTTCATCGGCGTTCGAATTTCGTGGCTCATATTGGCTAAAAACTCTGCTTTGACTTTTTCGGCTTTTTCCGCTTTTTCACGGGCTTTTTCCAGTTCGGTGATATCGGTAAAGGTACTGATGTAACTAAGCTCATGATCGAGTTCAACCGATCCGAGCTTAACGCTGTAGGTTCGAAGCTCGCCCGAAGCGTCGCGGATAATCGCACGATGAATCTGATCGGGACGCTCAAGCAGCGGTTCGGTCCAAAAAGTTGTTTCGGTGCTTGTTTTGAGATATCCCTCCTTTTCGATGAACAATTCACAAACGCATTGATGCTTCGCCCTAAACGCATCAAAATCACGAAATCCGAACCCATCGTAAAACTTCTGATTGGCCTCGATCACCCCCTCGCTCTGACGGAAAATAACGACAATGCTCTCTTGGTTGTTTAAAATCGCCGAGGTACGCCGCTCATTCTCCTCCAACTGCCGCTGAAAAACGATCTGTTCGGTGATGTCTTCGCTAATACCCATGTATTCGATGATGGTGCCATGCTTGTCAACGAGCGGCAAAATCGTCGTACTCACATAATAGGTCTCCCCCCCTTTACGCTTATTGGGGATGATTTTCTGCCACACTTCCTTATGAGCTATCCTCTCCCACAGCTCTTCGAATACCGAAGGGTCATTATCGGGATGACGTACGATACGGTGTGACGATCCGATCAGTTCATCGCGTTCATACCCGCTAACGGTACAAAAATTATCATTGGCATACGTGATAATCCCTCGCGTATCGGTGATGGAGACGATCAAGACGGTATCAATCGCGTACTTATACTGCTGCAATAGATTCAAAACGTCTTCATTTTGGATCCGTATTTTGCGATTGACCTCTTCGAGCTCCCGCGCATTAAGCTCAAGCGTGTGCTCGATGTGACGGCGCTCTTTATTGAACTCTTCATACGTCTGTGAAATCACCTCCAGCAAATTTTGCTGTTCTAAGGTGAACCGATCGAGTTGCTCTTCGCTAAACAGCCGTTTGAGCTGACGTTCGAGAAGTTTATGCATTCGGCACTTCGTAAATGACGGTCAGCGTCATCGTTTGATTGTGCAGTTCGCATCGAGACACATCATCTTTTAACGGAGCGATCTCCCCATACGAGTAAAATCCGCTCATCTGAACCCCCTCACCGAGTACCCCATGCACCGCTTCGAGCTCTTCATCAATGATCTCTCCCATCACCATTTTTCGCCCTACGCAGCTGATAATGAGTGCCAACCCCTGCCGATGCGGTAGCTGATCGATTTCCTGCGCCGCTTTTTCGGCACCGCCGATCAGTACCTCCACATCCGGCTTCATCAGCCGCGCGGTATAGCCTTGGGGGACATCTCCGGCAAACACAATCGACCGACTTGCCTCATCCGCACCCAGCAGGGTACGGATCACCTCGGGATCATCTCGTTTGGCTTTGATGCTGAGAGGAAATCGTAAGCCGCTTAAAGGAAGTTCTTGAGCATATTCGCCCATGTATTTTTTGTACAGATCCAGTGCAGGCTCGCCATCGAGTTCAAACAATACGTTCCCCTCCGATCGGGTAATCACCCGCTCCACCCCAAATTCACTCCATCCGGCAAAATAACCGCTGCTGATATGCGCGTTCCCATAAAATCCGACCACCGCTACGCGCGCCGGTTTGGCAGGTTCGTCCGCAATAATCCATGTCTCTTCGAACCGCCCTCCGTCTCCGGCCATTCCACCCGAGACGCTTACCCCCTTAAAGGACGTGTTGAGCGCTCGCACCAACGCTGAACCGTTAATCAGCAAACCGTCGCTTAATAAAAAAATATGTTTTAGCCCCTCTCGCGGAAGCTGCTCAAAAAGGTTGCGAGAAAGTTCTTCAAGATCCATCCCTTCCGTCCAATCAATATGCTTCACCTCGACGCTGATCCCCTCGAATCGAACCGCCGTCGCGACGAGCGGACTTCGGCTCACCTCTGAACCCAGAATGTTACCCGATGAAGAGGCACCGACAATATGCGTATCGGGATAAAGGCTTCGCAGTTCCTCGAAATACAAAGACTCTTTTAAGAGATCAGAATCGCCGAAGACTAAGACCAAATCGGTGGCTGATTTCTCCATGATCGCTTCGCTGCGATATTCCCATCCTCCACTTCCATACGTTAGTGTGTCGATCTGCATACCATCCCCTTATTCTTCCGAGAATTGCTCATAAATTTTACGCACTTCTTCTTGATGCGCCACAAACATCTCGACCAGTATCGGATCAAAATGGCCTCCGCTGTTTTGCTCTAAAAAAGCGATTCCCTCGTCAAAGCTCCACGCTTTTTTATACGGGCGCACCGAGGTCAAGGCGTCAAATACATCGGCTATCGCGGTAATACGCCCGTAGATATGAATCTCTTCGCCTTTACTTCCCAAGGGATAGCCACTGCCATCATACTTCTCATGGTGGGTTTTGGCGATCACCGCACCCGCTTCCAGATAGCTGTTTTGAGCCCCCCTGAGAATCTCGTATCCGATCATCGAATGGCGTTTCATCGTTGAAAACTCATCATCGGTGAGTTTTCCCGGCTTGAGCAAAATCGCATCAGAAATTCCCACTTTGCCGATATCATGCAAAGGAGAGGCATAAAACAAGATATCCTGCTCCTCCAGACTCAATCCGCACAGGCGTGCGAGCATTTTAGAGTAATGGGCGACGCGGGCAATGTGCGAGCCGGTTTCGGGATCGCGATACTCGGCGGTCGCGGATAACACGCGCAAGGCTTCATGTTCGCGCTCCACCAGCGCTTTGGTCGCGCGTTCGACCTGGCGCTGAAGTTCACGGTTTTTCAGTTTGGCCTGAAGCTCCGCGATGTTAATCGGTTTGGTCAGAAAATCGGTAGCCCCCACTTCCAGCGCACGTACTTTGAGCTCATTGTTATCCGATACCGCGGTCACCATCACGCTGATTAGATCCGGCTGCAACACTCTTGCCCGTTCGATAAGTTCGATCCCATCGATCTGCGGCATCATATAATCGGTGATCATCATATCCACGGAAGTCTCCCGAAGATACTCCAGCGCTTCTCGCGGGTCGATAAACGACGTCACCGTAAAACCGATCTGCGCGGACATCTCTTCCAACACCAGAAGATTAAACTCCTGATCATCCACCGCAATGATGTTAAATCCCATTCTCCGTTCTCCCCGCATGTGCTAGCGTTTCTGCTATTCTTTCTTACTCTACCCTAAAAACAACTCGATTACGCCCGGTTTCTTTCGCGTGATAGAGTGCATCATCCGCTTGTTTCAACAGCGCTTGGACGCTCGGAGTCTCCGCAGATACTTCCGCCACACCAAAACTCGCTGTAATACTGACCCCATCGGGATGAAGCGTTTCGATCTCCTGACGGATATGCTCGGCTTTAGTCCGTGCATCTTCACCGCTGCATTTATCCAACAGCATAATCATCTCTTCCCCTCCGAAACGGGCAGCAACGTCTTCGCGGCGGGTATTGTGCCGAAGTACCTCGGCAACCCCTTGCAGCACTCTATCCCCTGCCAAATGGCCGAACGTATCGTTGATGGTTTTAAAATGGTCCAAATCTATCATGATAATGCTCAATGCTTCGTTGTGGCGCAGCGCATAGGAGAGTCTCCGCTCCAGTTCATCATTGAGCATATGGCGGTTATAGAGTCCCGTGAGCTGATCGCGTACCGCTGTTTCGGCAAGCAGATCACGCTGCTGTTTTAGCGTTATGTGGGTTTTCACCCGCGCTTTGGCAATCACGGGACGGATCGGCTTGACGATGTAATCGACCGCGCCAAGCGAAAAGCCGTACTCTTCATCCTCCACACTGTCACGTCCTGTCACAAAAATGATCGGAATCTCTGCGGTAAGGCGGTTTTCTTTGAGTAAACGGCACACATCGTATCCGTTGATATCGGGCATAGAGACATCCAGCAGTATCAGATCGGGAATGGGCTCCATTTCCGCGAGTTCTAGGGCTCTGGATCCCCCCGTGGCGATTTTTAGGCGGTACTCGTCTTTAAAAATCTGTGCTAAGGTCTGCACGTTGGTCGGGACATCGTCAACGATTAACAGCACCGGTAATTCTTCGCCCATCACTCTTCCAATCCCTTCATAATGGTCTCGATTTCTTCCAAAGCGGTCGGGGTATCGAAGGTATCCACCGCCTTTTTCAATCGTTGTAGAATTTCATTCACCGCTTCGCCCCCATCGCCTTCAAAAAGCTTCATCCCCTCGGTCTCGATAAAACTACCCGCTTCGAGATCGTTTTTCAACGTCTGCAATTCAATCGCCAGCGTGAGCGGATCAAGCCGTTTGCGCTTCATTTTAGCCGGCGCATTGTCGATCATACTCTCCAACTGCCCCAATGCCTCCTGCATCGCTTTTTCGAGTCCCCTCATCGACCCTTTGAAAAGGGCTCTGTTCCCCTCTTTGGCAGCCGATTCGATCGTTTTGGCGATGTGTTGAAGCTGCTGAGCGCCCACATTCCCCGCAGAGCCTTTGATCGAGTGGGCATGAAGCTGAACACTCGACGCATCGTTCATCTGAACCGATTTTTTAAGCGCTTCGAGCATCTTGGGCGCATCATTCACAAACGATCGAATAATTTTACCCAGGAGCACTTCATTCCCCCCTAAGCGTTCAAGCGCCTCTTCTTTGTCCCATATTTTGAGCTCTTCCTCACCTTTTGGATAACTCGATAAAGGTTCTCCGACCAACGCTTCGCTACCCAGAAGCCATTGAATCAACGTCCTTTTCAGCCCTTCGATGTTAATCGGCTTGCTCAGGTAATCACTCATCCCCGAAGCCATACAGGTCTCACGATCCCCCTCCATCGCATTCGCCGTCATGGCGATAATAGGTATTTTTTTATAAATCTCGCCGGCTTTCCCTGCCCGTATTGCCCGACTCGCCGCGTATCCGTCCATTTCGGGCATCTGACAATCCATCAATATAATCGTGTAAGGGGCGATTTCCAACGCCAGCTCCATCGCTTCAAGCGCTTCAAGACCATTATTCGCGATATCGGCACCCAATCCGATAAGATCAAGCATCCCCTGCGCCACCACCTGATTAGTCGGATTATCCTCGACCAGAAGAATCCTCGTTTTCTCAGGCCACTCAGGGATCACGTTACCGCCCACCATCGTTCGCAAATAGTCTTTCGTCACGAGCGGGTTTGCGCCACTTAACGCTTCCCCTTCATCAAAAAGGACTTTGAGCGCGTTGAGCAGATCTTTGGTCGTCGTCGGTTTCGCAAAAAATGCGTCAAATCCAAGTTTTGCAAACCGTTCTGCGTCGTTACGCGATCCCAGCGAGGTCATCATCACCAGTTTCATCGCATCGCACTCGGGGAGATGGCGGATTTCGGTTCCCAAATCGGCACCGTCCATGTTCGGCATCTGCATATCCAATAACGCGACGTCATACGGGGGTATCACCCCTTGCGAGATTCGAATTTGACAATAATCAAAGGCGATAATCGGATCTTCCGCCTCGAAAACTTCCATCCCCCACTGCTCCAGCTGGGCTCGCACGACTGCTCGATTAATCGCATTATCATCGACAAGGAGTACTGATTTTCCCTCGACTGAAACGGCAGGAATCGAGAGCGCGCAACGCGTGCCCAATCCGACAGCAATATCGACGCTAAAGGTACTGCCCTCATGCACTTGGCTCGATACGCTGATACTCCCCCGCATCAGCTCACACAGTTTTTTCACAATCGCAAGCCCCAATCCCGTACCGCCGTATTTTCGGGTTGTGGAACTATCGGCTTGGGTAAAGCTATCAAACAAAGAGTCAAGCTTATCTTCCGCGATACCGATACCGCTGTCGGATACGTCGATGTGAAGTCGCCCTTCCCCCGCATTCAGTTCATGAAGTTCCACGCGGATCACAATCTGACCGTGATGAGTAAATTTCACCGCATTGCCGACGAGATTGGTCAAAATCTGACGCAGCCGCCCCGGATCGGTAATCACATTACTGCAATGCAGACGGGTCGTATCCAAAATCAGTTCGAGATTTTTCTCTTCGGCTTTAAAAGCGATGGATTCGACAAATTCACCCAATTCATCACGCAGGTTAAACTCGATCATCTCCAGCGTCATTTTCCCCGCTTCGACTTTCGAAAAATCGAGGATATCATTGATCAGTCCCAGCAGAGAATTCGCGCTTCGGCTCGCAATCCGTACCTGATGGCGCTGAGCATCATCGAGTGTCGTATGTTCGAGTAATCCCAGCATTCCCAGTACCCCGTTCATCGGCGTACGGATTTCATGACTCATGGCGGCCAAAAATTCGGATTTAACCCGAGCCGACTCTTCGGCTACCTCTTTGGCGCGAATCATCTCTTCTTCGGCCTCTTTAATCTTACTGATGTCGGTAGCAACCCCCATGTACCCAAAGATTTCCCCAGACACAGTCCGTAATGCGGTGACGGAGAGATAGACGGGAAACTCTCTGCCCTGCTTATCGATGTACGTCCATTCGTACGCGTTGGGAAGATTAAGACGAGCTTTAACAGCAAACACGTCAAATCCCGGTTCGACCTCTACTCCCAGCTCTTCGCTAAACTCCTTCGCTCGAGCCACCACTTCCTCGATTTTATGAATGATCGCCGGCGAATGGCGCTGGGACAGCTCCGAACTGCTGTAGCCGAGCATCGTTTCGGCGGCTTTATTCATCGTCGTGATCGTCCCGCTCGGATCGGTCGTGATGATCGCAACCGCCGCCGAATCGAAAATCGCTTTTTGGAGCTCCATCGCACTTTTCATCGCCTTTTGTGCCGCTTTACGCTCCGAAACATCCAAGAACGTCGCCACCGCACCAATGAATTCACCCTCACGAATCATCGGATACGACCAATACTCCACCGCCACGCTGGTTCCATCCGAGCGCCAGAATACCTCATCGTCCACATGGCTGGGCTGATGGGTACGGTTGGCTTTGTACATCTTACAGTCGGTACTGCGATAGGGAGTGCCGTCTTCATGCGCATAATGAATCAGCTCGTGAATGTGTTTGCCCAATACCTCGTTTTCACTCTCAAATCTCAAAATTCGTAAAAACGAGCGGTTAACAAAGGTACAATAGCCATTCACATCGACTCCGTAAATCCCCTCGGCGACGGAATCAAGAAGGGTTTGAAGCGATCCCTCTTTTTCGGCTAGGACAAATTCGGCATTTTTGCGCGCCGTGATATCGGTGCGAACCGCGACATAACTTTGGGGGGTATCGTGCTCACCGTAAAAGGGCAAAATCGTCGTATCCACCCAGTACAGGTGCCCATCCTTCGCACGGTTGCACACTTCGGCGTGCCACACGTCTCCTCGACTGACCGTCCGATACATCTCTTCCCAAAATTCGCTCGGATGCACCCCAGAATTGAGCATCCGGTGATTATTCCCTAAAAACTCCTCTTTCGTGTATCCGCTGATCTCTTCGGCTTTTGCGTTGACGTACGTAATCGTCCCGTACACATCGGTAATCGCCACGATCGAGTGGGTATCGAGCGCCAGTTTTTGCTCTTGAAGTGCCAAAAGCGCCGCGTGGGCTTCATCCGCAAGCTCACTGAGCCTCTCTTCGTCCCCTTTTTGGGTTTGAACCATCGCCATAAACGATCGGGCCAAATCACCGATCTCATTGTCCGTGGTGATACGAAGCGAAATATCCCGTTTCCCGTGTTGATACGCTTCACTCGCTTCTTGAAGCTCCACGATCGGAGCAGAGATACGGCGGGAAAGATAGAGTGCGGCAAGGATAATCCCCACCATACTCAGCGCCACAGCGCTCCCGAGCATCAGAGTGAGACGATTGGAGGTTTCAAAGGCAATCTCCTCATCGATCTCACTGATATGTCCCCACCGAATACCGAGGATATCAATCCCGTAATACTCTCCCATGACCCGTTTTCCATCAGGACCCGTATAGAGGCTTATCCCCTCTTTTGTATTCGGTCGTTCCGAGAACATCCCTTCGTTATACCACGTCCAAAACAGATCGGTGCTGATCCGCTCTTGCAGTACCTTCCCTCTCTCCCCCCGGTCAGTACGAAGGAGTCCGTCACTTCCGACGAGATAGTGTTCTACCCCATCCTTCGCACTCGATTGGTTCAGGTTATCAAACATCTTCTCAATATTAATCTGAACCGCCATGACCCCGATCATCCGATGGGAGACATCATAGACCGGCATACTCATGAACCCCGCCACCACATTAGACGATGGTGCGTAATGTTCCAAATCCGAAAAATGGGATTTACCGTCGTCAAGCGTTTGAGCGATCATCGACGCAAAACGGGTATTGAAATACGGGCCATCGAGAAGATTGGTCCCATCATCACTTTCCTGTTTGACCGTATAGAGGATATTTCCCTCCAAATCGATCATAAAGAGGTCATACACATAATCGTAACTTTCGTGCATCTGCCCCAAAATCATCCGCCCTTCTCGAACTTGCTGGGCGTATTGGGAGGTTTTTTGATACGCTTGGAGACTAAGGCCACTGCCCTTCCATCCTTGTCGTACCTGCTCAAACGATTGAATCGGCAAAGGAAGTTTTGACCAGCTTGTTAGATTCCGATGGATCTCCCGAAACCATTCGTTGACAAAATAGACGTTATTACGGGCTGTGCCGTCAAGCTTCGCCTGTTCGAGCGCTCGGACGCTTTGCGCGGTGTACGAAAGCGCCTGCCAAGAGATAAAAAGCAGTGGAATGATGGCAATAGCGAGTGAATAGAGGAGCAATGTGAGTTTGATGGAGCGGCGCCCTCTCATCGGATTCTTCCACATTGCGTTTTCTCCTCTTTAATGACGTTCGCGTATCGTGATGGTGTAATTTCCCGCCATCTCCGTGAGGATAAACTGATGTTTTTTACAGTAACTCTTTTGCATATGGTCTCGAAGCTCCTCAGCCGCTTCTTTGGCCTCTTCTTTATTCTCAAACGTCTGATGTTCGATCCCGCCGTCGCGCAGAAAACAGCGGCACGGATTTTTAACCGCCAGATAGTATTTCATCGTCTCCCCTTAAAAATCGAAAATGTCGTTGATATCTCCCGCATGGGCATCCTCATCATCTTTCATAAAGGATCCGATCATCTGAGCATTGCTGATAATCGTCTGATCCATCGCATCGACGCTTGTCGTCCCCTCCACAAAAACGAGATTGAACCACGTATTCAAATCGCGTCCAAACGCCGCACACAGAGGGCCGAGATTTCGCGACTGCTCTTGAAACCGCCCCTGATGCGTCCGGATATCCGAGGCCAGAACGTTAAGCGCACTGCCAATCGGATAACTTTCACTGTAACTGCGCGTCACCTGCCCGATCCGATCGATATGAATCACGATCTCTTCCACTTCTTCGAGTTCAATATCTCCGTTCCCCACAATGATCAAGAGCGAATTCAATGCCCCGATATGCCCTCGAAGATCTTCCAAATCTTCACTCTCCATGTAATCGAACACCTGCAGCGTTTGCGGATGCGCTTTGTAGTCGATCGGGGAGAGGACGATCGGAGCTTCGGCTTCGGGCATCACCATCGTAAGCGTTTTTTTTATCGGTTTAGGGAGACAAATGGTAAATTTCTCCCCTTCGTGCCGATACTCCTTCACCCCCGGGTTTTTGAGCATGATGAGTTTGATCAGCTTCGGCTCGATCCCCTCCATTCCGCTGAGGGTCATGTAGAGTTGGCTATCGGATTCTTCGATGAGGATATGCAGCTTCAGCTTCCATTTGACCCCCACTCCCCCGATGGCATAAATCGCGCGCACCGCGTCACTGAGTTCATCACTTCCCAATGTCTGATCGAGCAGATAGTATTCCCAAAACTCGGAAAGGTGATCATCATTCTCGACGTAAAAAATCAGTTTACGGTTATACACTTCAGAAGTATAAAGATTCGCCGCTTCGGGGTTAAATCGAGGATGACTCCCCTTGCGCCGAGAATCGATCAAGGAGAGATAATTAGCGATGCGGGCATGAAAGATATCGATATTGATCGGCTTGGAGATATAATCTTCCGCACCGCTGCATAAAATCTCTTTTTGACGTTCGCTATCATCCACCGCCGATACGGCGACGATCAGTACCTTGGAGTTTTGGGCGCGGATCCGAAAAGTTGCCTCGATTCCGTCCATCTCCGGCATCATGATATCCATAAAAATCAAATCATACGATTCCGATTCACTCAAAATAACCGCTTCGAGGCCGTTATGCGCATCGTTGATAATAAACGGCGTCTCATTCTCCTCGGCGTACTCTTCGAGTACGGCGCGGAGCAGCACCCGATTGTTTTCATTGTCATCGACGATCAGAATCTTTTTCATACCACACCCATGTTTTAATTTGACCTATGATAACCTAGGTAAAAGTTCTTCGACAAATCGACGGTAATCGTGTACCCCGCGCGAGCGCTTATCGTCGAGCACCACCGGTGATGCCGCTTCAAACTGCTTCGCCAGCTTGATATCGATTCCGATAGGGGAGAACATCTTCTCTTCTCCAAACTGTGTTTTGACTTTGGCAAGCGCTTCACGATGCTCGTTGATGTGCGGATTATGCATCACGGGGAGAATCCCGACTTCAGGCGTTTTTTGCTGATGAGCCGAAGCATTTTGATAGATGGCTCGCACCATCTGTCCCACCGCCACAACCCCCAAATGATGGGGAACGAACGGGATCACCACGGCATCGGCGACTTCGAGCGAATTCTTAAGCAACGCATCGAACGTCGGAGGCGTATC
>FWWM01003649.1_pt1 | contig 12876 bp, 10 predicted proteins | sample 2228351 | NCBI WGS metagenome assembly FWWM01 (sample SAMEA103939774, study PRJEB20133) | metagenome | reverse complement strand
TGAAACTCTACGAAAAACTGCGGCGCGAGGCTGAGGAGGGTGGCTATCACCTCAATCCGGACCGCGAATTCACCCTCAAACTCATCCAGGGGCTCATAACCAACGAAAACCGCTACGGCTATCCCGCCTGCCCCTGCCGCATCGCCTTCGGCGAAAAGGCAAAAGACATTGACATCATCTGCCCCTGCTATTACCGCGATGCCGACCTGGAGGAGTTCGGCACCTGCTACTGTGCCCTCTATGTAAGTGAAGACTGGCTCAAAGGCAAAATCCCCCGCAAATCCATCCCGGAACGCCGCCCGCCGCAATTTATGCTTGAGGGCTATTCCGAACCCACAGCCACCACCGCAACCAGCAGCGAATTCACCACCAAACTTTCCTATCCGGTATGGCGCTGCAAGGTGTGTGGCTATCTCTGCGCCCGCAATGAACCACCGGGGAAATGCCCGGTGTGCAAGGCAAGCAAAGACCGGTTTGAAAGATTTATCTGAACTATGCCGATAGTAGAGATAAGCGTCGTCCCGATTGGCACCGGCTCACCGGGTGTCAGCACCTTTGTCCGTGCCGCCCTGGCGGTCATCAAAAAAAGCGGCTTGAACTACGAGGTGAACCCGATGGGCACCTGTCTGGAAGGCGACTGGGACAGGATATTCTCCACCATCAAAGAAATCCACGACACCCTGGCGCAGATGGGCTGTGCCCGGCTGGTTACCACCATCAAAATTGACGACCGCCGGGACAAAAATCAAACGATGCAGGCAAAGGTAAAACGGGTCACCGAAAACACCTGAACCACCTCCGCTCCCCGCGATAACATCCGCGGACCCGGAACCGGACACCGCTGATAATCGACAGCACAATTCCCCACGATTGAAACCGCACACCCCTCTATGTCCCGGGAGATAAAAAATACCGTCATCCGGGCATCTCAACCACTCGCACCCATCCCAGAAGGACCCGGCAACAAATGCTATCCAGCCAGGTCCTTCTTCTAAAACATAGTCGCACTCCCAGCCGTTAAACATCATCGCCACTACTCTCCCAATTGTGTCATCACCATCCCTGTCTGCTCCATCTTCTCCTGATAAATCTCCTGCGCCACATCAGGATTAAACTTCGGCGCATCCACCTCTAACCGCTCGTGCCTGGTCCGGTAAAGAACCAGCGCACTCACGACCAGCGCAATCACCACCAAGAGCCCGAAAATCATCCCTATTCTTGTCCCGAACATCTTAACCTCCTTTTAAAACATCACCACCTATTTATTTGCGATATGCAATAATCATGCCAGAAAGAATCAAGATACAACACAAAGATTTACAATGACTTATATAAAAAGACGCTATACCACCGCCAAAGTGTCTCATTTAGTGAAACACCCGCAGGTGCTCACCAAAACGCGAAAAACTAACTTAACGATCTGGTATTAAATTACTTAACAGAGTGTTGCCTGTTAAGAGACACATTTATTAAATGAGACACCGGAAAATGCGAAAACATTTGACATTGCCACTAAAAATGTCTATTCTTGAATAGATATTATGCCTAAAAAAAAGAAAACCGCATTAACAGGGCTGGAAGATTTTGGTGCACGGCTGAGAGAGTTACGGCTCAGGGCTAAAATATCCCAGATGAAACTGGCGGAAATTCTTGGCTTAAACCCGACTCACGGTTACAAATATATCCTGCGGCTGGAAAAGGGGCTGGTGCCGAATCCTACCCTGCGCACAATCGCCGGGTTTCTTTCTGCCTGCGGTGCCACCTGGCAGGATATTGCCGATGTCCTGCCCACACTGGCGACAAAAACCGAGAAAGAAAAGGAACCTGCGCCACCATCAGAACCGACTATCATTCCACCGCATCAGCCATTCCCTGGTGTTGAAGAAATACCCATTGCTACTGCGCCAGAATTACAAATCAACCCTGTTCGCACCCAGCAGTTCTGGCATCTGGTAAAAAAGATAGAGCATCAGTTATGGAACACGCTCCGTCTGACCCAGCAGAGCCCGGCGATGCAGCGCGGCTATCTCACCTTCCTCCGTTCGGTGTGTGTTACCCTCGCATTATTGACTAAATCTGACCACGGTTATTTAGAAAAAGCGGTAAATCAAACCGAAGACCTGCCCAGAGAACTGGAACCGCTTCGCACTCAGGCGATAAAACAGGGACTTGACCCTCAACTTATCAATCAGATAGCCAAAGCCTGTGTTGCCGCATTCCTGAAAACAAAACCAACCAGCACACACACCAGCAACCAGACACCCGGTTAATGACCACGCTATCCTGTCTATTCTCGCTCTTTATCCTGCTCGCCTCGAATCCACCAGTCTCCTACAGGATCTCTGCCACCCTCAACCCGACAAGACGAACCATATCAGGACACGAGACCATTACCTTCCGCAACCCGCTCCGCTCTCCCCTCAACTCTATTTATCTCTATCTTTATCCCAACGCCTTTTCTCACCACAACAGCGCCCTGATTCGGGGGTTAAGGAACCAGCGTCGACTCGCACCCGGCTGGCTTAACCCCAAAAACTCTGGTGAAATAATAATAGACAATTTGCGTTGTGCCGGCACCACCCCGGAATACAAAATCACCTGCACCATCCTGGAAATATTACTATCCGAACCCCTCGCCCCTGGCGACTCAACCATCATTACGCTGTCATTTACCACCCGCATCCCGGCTCTTCTCACCGACTTCGGGAAAAAGGGCAATGTGTTTCTTCTCTCCCGCTGGTATCCCCAGGTTATCGCCCCTGATGAATCTGGCTGGCACCTGGAAGGGTTTCATCCTGATGGTGCGGCACCGGGTGCCTTTGCTGATTACGAAATAGCCTTCAACCTGCCGGACAAATTTACCCTCGCCACCCCGGGCAAGGAACTCCGTGTCGATGAACCCCAGCGCCAATCTGATAACACCTATCGGTTTTATGCCCGCTGGCTCACCGACTTCCCCATCATCGCCAGCCCTGACCACATAAAACTGACTGACACCACCACCCTGCCCCATATCAACATCCTCCTGCGTAAAAACCAAAAATCAAAAACATCTAACCGGCTTCTCCTCTACACAGCCCGGATGAGCACATTTCTCTTCTCGCACTGGTTTGGCGAACTACCTGAAACCACACTGACGATTGTTGACCTCACCGGCATCGCCACTGGAGAAATCTCTGCACCGGGTCTTGTACTCCTCACCCAGAAACCGATCCCATTTCTCCGGCTTCAGGAAAGGGCGCTTGTTACCGAAATCGCCCGGCAATGGTTCTGCCATAATCCCGCGCCCAATCCCGTCCGTGACCCTCTGCTTTATTATGGGTTACCCGGGTATGCCGCTACCCGTTATCTGGAAGCGGTTTATGGCGCAGAGAATCTGTTGACCACCCCTATCCCTTTCTTTGATGGTGCTTCTGACCTGTATCTCCATCAGGTTTACCATTACATCGCTGCTACCAACTTGCCCAGTCAATCACTCACCAGTCTTTTCCGCTGCCAACCGGCACCGGTCCCGGGAGGTGCGATTTACCGCTCCCGGTCGGTTCTCCTTCTTAAAGCCATTGAACAGGAGCTTGGCGTCCCCGCGCTTGATTCAGCAATCCAGCATTACCGGACCACCGGTCGCGGACGGCATCCTACCACCGCGGGTTTTCTTGCCTGCCTTACCCGTCGTGCCGGTCCGGGAAGGGAGGTTATCATCAACCGTATGATGAGCCAGCCGGGAAGTAGCGATCTGAAAATTGCTCGTCTTTGCCGCTATCAAGACCACTTCATAATAAACATTACCGCCCGCAACTTTCCCGAATTACCCCTGGAGGTCAAAACCATCTTTACTGACCACTCCTGTCGCATTGACACCGTTTATCCTCAACCAGGCACCGTCAACAGGCGTGACTATATCCTTACCCTCCCGGCAGAAAAAGGGGTTAAACGGATAGTTGTTGACCCGCAGGGAAAAATACTTGAGCCCAACCGCTGGAACAACTTCCTGCCCGCTCAGGTAACTGTGCAACCGATATTCCGTCTGCCCAGTTTTAATGCCTATCAGATTTTTTATGGACCATGGTTCTGGTATGACAACTACCGGGGCTTTCAGCCCGGTATCTGGTTTCAGGGGAGGAGGTTTATTGATGCGGGCATAATCCGGGGCGACCACAGCTGGACACTGCTCTTTAACTACGCCTCGCACAAGTGTGACTGGCATACCGGTCTCAGTTATCAAACACCGCTTATCTTCACACCGTTTAAATCCCGCTTCTATTTCAGTGCCGACAACTCATTTCGCGACCGGGGCATCCGTGCTTATATCTTAAACGACTTTGGTCCAGCACTCACCCCCGGCACCGAGATTGATTTTGGCTACCGGCTTTACGAACTGATTGACACCACCGGCAGAGACCCGCGTGCCTGGATTCCTGCCCGCACCGCAGAATTGAGAACCAGATTCGCCCACACCCATCTCCATACCTTCCTGACCGGACGCCAGGAATTTGTCTTCCAGCAGGGAATAAAATCCCTCCTTTCCCAGTACCGCTACTCTAAAATCAGTGCCGAGCAAAACTACACCATCTTTCTGCCCCAACCGTTTTCCCTTTCCATCCGCCTTTTCGCCGGTGCGATATCCGGCAACACCCCGCCCCAGGAGGAGTTCTATCTCTCGGGCGGACTTTCCTATACCAACGCCGAGCCAATCTCCTGGGCGTATGAAGGAATGGCGTCAGGACAGGAACACTGGCACTATGATGGCGATGTCAACTGTCGTGGCTATTACGGGCTCTATCGTCATGGTCGCTATGCTTACGGCATCAACATCCATTTAATCCCGCTTAAATTTCTTCAACCCTTTCTGGACATCGGCAATGTTGGCGACTCAATTAACGCACCCGGCTTCTTTCCGCCGGTGCTTGATGCCGGCATTCGCCTGACATTTGGACCATTTTACGCCGACTTCCCCTTCTGGAAGAGTCACCCGGAAGAAAACGAAAGACATTTTACCTTCCGCTGGTCACTCGGTTTCAAACTCACCGCGCTCCTTGGTGGCGGTTAAACCGGAACAACCGATTAACCCCGATGACCAACCCAAACTCTTGACTTTGTCTTTTGGTTATATAGCATCCCCCTGATGCCCGCCAGCCCAAAAGAAAAAGCCGTCCTCCGCATCAGCTTTGTCATCTCCCTGCTCCTTGGCATCATAATCGTCATTTTCCAGGAGCACCTGTTTTCCCTCAGCCCGTTCTTTCAAAACCCCGTAATGAAACTCTACCTCCGGCAGCTGTTTAACGCCCTTATCGCCCTGCCCTTTATCTTTATCTGGCTGGAATTGAGTAGAAATCAAAAGGTGCTTTATCCGGTTCACAAAATAAAAGAATGGTGGTTGAGCAGCCGTGGATCCGTCATCATCGCGCTTATCTTCTTTGCCCTTGCCACCATCACCATCGCCATCTTCGCCTATCATCGCATCCCCAAGGGGGATGCCCTCTGGCCCTACTTCCAGACAAAAATCTTTGCCCGGGCTTGTCTGTTTGCACCTGCCCCGTTTGACTTTCGCTTCTTCGCCACTCCCACCATCATCCATAATGGCAAGTGGTTCTCCTACGTCTCTCCCGGTCATGCACTGACCCTTCTCCCCTTTTATCTCCTTAACATCACCTGGCTTGCCGGACCGCTTCTTGGCACCATCGCCATCTGGCTTCTCTACCGGCTAACTTATGCACTCACCGACCGTAAGACCGCCCGCATCGCCCTGCTGCTGGGAATCACCTCACCCTTTATGCTCTTTCTCTTTGGCTCCCACGAATTCCATGTCACCTCGACCTTCTTCACCATCCTTGCCCTGTTCAGCATCCAGCGGAGCAGCTCTTCTCCAACCGCCAATCACCTCTGGTCACTCCTCGCCGGTCTTGCCCTGGGTATAGTGTTTCTCTCCCGTCCCTACACCGCCATTGGCGTCGGCATCCCGCTTATCATCTTCTTTATCATTAGAAATCGCCGGGGCATCCTGCCTTTCTCTCTCGCCGGTCTATCAATGGTTTTCCTCCACCTCCTCTACAACCACTTCCTCACCGGCAACCCCCTGAAATTTCCCTATCAACTTATGGGCGCCTATCACGGAATTGGTTTCTCCCCGGAATTCGGCGCCCCAACATTCAACCTGTCCGGACACTCACCTTTCAAGATGCTCATCAACCTCTGCTATAACATATTTGTCTTATCCCTGCAACTGTATGGCTGGCTATTTTTATCAGGAATCTTCCTGATTTTCGGCATCACCCGCCGCCAGAGCCACCGCTTATGGCTCATCTGGGCGCCCGCGCTCGGGCTGGTTATCGCCTATCTCCTCTACTGGTTTCATGGCATCACGCCCTGGGGACCAAAATACTGGAGCGAGGCGCTTCCCGCCTTCATTATCATCACTGCGATTGGCATCCGCGGCGCCCCCGACCTGTTGAGCAACCGCACCGCCTTTCGCCCGGACCTGGCTTTAAGGTTCCTCCCCTTCCTTATCCTCTACTCGCTTCTCGTTTACCTGCCGGTGCACTTCCACTACTTTGCGAGCGGGCGATGGGGCGAAACACCGAAGATTGCTCACCAGGTCTGGCGTGCCGGCATCCACAATGCGGTGGTGTTCATCCACACCGATGAACGCTCCGGCAGTTTTGACTACACCTCCGCGTTTATCTTCAACGACCCATTTCTTAAAGCAGATGTCATCTATCCCCGTGACCTTGGAGAAGAAGAAAACCGGCGCTTTCTGAAGCAGTTTCCGGGCCGCGCTGCCTATATCTATGACTTCAACAACGAAACCATCTTACCCCTGACAGCAGAGTAGACTCCTTATTCCCTTTTAAATTTTTCTGGCTCTTGAACTATCGCCCGACACCCGGTATCTGTTGCTCAAAGATAAAAAAGGACCTCCACCCCGCCCGGAGACTGACTTCTCCTTGAGAATTATGTCAATCGAGAAAGCCCTTCTAACCCGCTCTCCGGAAATTATAAAGATGTCAATTAGAGAGCCACACCAGCCTGCCCTCCTTGTTCACATAGCCCCAGGAGTTACCCAGCGACACCCTTGCCAGACCGGAATAAAACCTTTCCGCGCTGTCAAACTGGGGATTGACTACAAACCTGCCGCTGCGGTCAATATAGCCCCACTTCCCACCTGAGCGCACCGCCGCCAGCCCCTCAGAAAAGTCACCCGCATCATCAAACTGCGGATTAATCACATACCTGCCGGACTTGTTAATATACCCCCATCTACTGCCCAGTTTCACCCGCGCCATCTTCTCGGAAAATTTGCCCGCGCCGTCAAACTGCGGGTTAATTACAAAACTGCCCGAGCGTTCGATGTAACCCCAGCTCTGCCCGGATTTGACCCCGGCAAGCCCGTCGGAAAAATCACCCGCCCAGTCAAACTGTGGATTAATCACAAACTGACCCCGGGTGTTGATATAACCCCATCTACTGCCAACCAGCACCGGCGCCAGCCCTTCAGAAAAACTTCCTGCCCAGTCAAACTGTGCCTCAATCACCGTATTGCCATCTTTATCAACATAACCCCACTTATTCCCCACCAGCACCAGCGCCAGCCCTTCGGAAAAATCACAACCCCAGTTAAATGTCGCAGGAATCACCATCCGGCCGGTCTCATCAATATAGCCAAACCTCCCGTCAACAATCACCCAGGCACGCCCCTCGGAGAAATTACCCGCCCGGTCAAAATTGGGATTAATCACTATCGCGCCGGAGGCATCAATATAGCCCCAGCGGTTACTGAGCATTACCAGCGCCCGCTCCTCGGCAAAACGCTCCGCATAATCAAACTGCGGGTTGATTACTATATTGCCGGTCCGGTCAATATAACCCCAGCGATTATCCTCGACAACTGGAAATAGACCGACATCCTGATTTAGATTAAGACAGCCAAGCCACACCAGTACTAAAAGGGCGCCAAGCCTTTTTATCATCCTGCCTCCTTTTTATTAACCTTATCCCTGCCTGCCCGCTTGTCAACTTATCGGCGCCCGTAGACAACAAAGGGAAAAATGGTAATATTTCATTTCAATGTCTGAAACCGAAGCAACCGGCAACCGGCACATCCAGCTTCCTGCCACCTTTGCCGCATTCCGGCACAAAAACTTCCGGCTCTACTGGTTTGGCAACATCATCTCCTTTATCGGCACCTGGATGCAGAACACCGCCAAGAGCTGGCTCGTCCTCTCCTTAACCAACTCACCCTTCTTTGTCGGTCTGGACTCCACCCTCAGCTGGCTGGCGGTCTGGTTTATCTCCCTGCCCGCCGGTGTCCTCTCTGACCACCTGGACAAACGTAAACTGATGATTTTTACCCAGTCCGGTCTTGCCCTCCTTGCCCTGCTCCTTGCCCTCCTCACCTGGACCAGGGTCATCAACATCTACTTCATCTTAACCATCTCGTTAATCGCCGGTGCCTTCACCGCCATCAATGCACCGGTCGCCCAGACCTTAATTCCGGAACTGGTCGGCAGAAAGGACATCCTCAACGCCATCGCCCTTAACTCCTCAATGTTCAACATCGCCCGGATGATTGGACCGGCACTTGCCGGCTCCCTGCTCACCTTTGCCGGTCCCGCGGTCTGTTTTGCGCTCAACTCCGCCAGTTTCCTAGCAATCATCATCGCCCTGGTCTTCATCCGTCTCAACACCCCGGTGTCAAACTCAAACCAGGAAAAATTCACCCGGCGCATCCTTGCCGGAATAAAGTTTGTCAAGAACCACCCGGACATCCGCATCCTGATGATTATGACCGGTGTGTTCTCCTCCTTTGGCATCTGCTACATACCATTGATGCCGGTAATCGCCCGTGATGTCCTGCACCTTGACGCCCGGGGTTACGGGCTGATGATGACCGCGCTCGGTGCCGGTGCGGTCACTGGCGGGCTTACCCTCGCGACTCTGAGTCGCACCCGGCACCGGGGAAAAATCCTTTTCACCGGCACCGGTCTGTTGGGTGCGCTGATTATCATCTTCTCCTTTATCCGCCTGCCCGCCCTTGCCCTGGTCCTGCTGGTCCTGGTCGGCGTCTGCCAGACAAGCATTGCCTCCCTGACCAACACCCTGATTCAAACCAGCAGCCCGGATGACATCCGCGGTCGGGTGATGAGCGTCTTCAACATCTTCTTCAACGGGATGTTTCCGGTTGGCAGTCTCATTGCCGGCGCACTCGCCCAGACAAAGGGCGCACCCTTTGCCCTGCTCATCGGCGGAGTTGTCGTCCTTTTGACCTTGACATCCGTCTCCCTCCTCCGCCCCCGGTTAAGACAGTTATAGACCGGCGCCATTAACGCAGTTGCCTCAACGCCTCGGCTGCCTTTCTGTGATTCGGCTCAATCTTTAACACCCGCTGCCACAGGTTGCGCGCCGCATCCCTATCGCCCTCATAGTAATAAACCAGCCCGAGGTGGAAAAGCGGCATCGCCCAGGCAGGGCTGAGATGCAACGCCTGTTCATAGGAGCGCCGGGCAGTGGCTAAATCCCTTTTCAGCAGCGCGATGTTGCCCAGATTGTTCCAGCCCTCAGCAGAATACGGGTCAAGTTCCACCACCCGCTGGAAAAACCCCTCTGCCCCGCTTAAATCACCCATCTGCGCCCGGACATTGCCCGCAATACCATAGGCGTCCGGCTCATCTGGATGCAACCGCACCGCCGCCTCTGCCACCCTTTCCGCCTCCTCAATCCTGCCCTGCTCCAGCAATAGCGTCACCTTTAAAGAGAGGATGTTGGTGGCAGAGTCAAGCGCCAGCGCCCGGTTTATCGCATCTTCTGCCCGATCCAGCCTGCCCCGCTCGTAGTAACCCAGCCCGGCGGTGAAGTAGTTCTGCGCCGGGTCTTCAATCCTGCCGGTGCCGGCAAGGTTGAGGTTGAAGAAGATAAAGGATAAAACCGCGATGCTCAACGGCACGGCACGCCGCCTTGCGCTTAAACGCACAAGTTCGCTCACACCCTGGACCGCAAAGATGAGAAAGAACGGCACCACCGGCATCCGGTAACGGGCGGTGATAAAAAACGGAACAAATGACAGCGCATAGGTGAAGAGAAAGATATAAACCGGCAGCAGGGTACGCCAGCGTCTGCGGGTGAGATAGATTCCGGCAAGCGCCAGGGGCAGGACAACGCCAAAGGGAAACTTTAAAATCGGGGTTTTGAACAGGAGAAAGTTGAGCAGGGTGTAGCGTTTGAAAAAGTACAGATCACGGTCATTGGAAACCTCATAACCGCTGAACCAGAGATAGGCTTTGCGCAGGGTGAGTCGGAGCGCCTTCCAGGGCTGGTCGCGCCAGAACTCCAGCCCCTTTTTGAACCAGAACCGATCAATCTCCGCACCCTTTAACTTTTTGCCCAGCGCCCTTTCCGCGCCCATCTTCACATCGTTATAACCACCCCACCAGCTGCCCCGGGTGCCCGGCACAATCGCGGTGGTGCCGTCAGAAAACCGATTGTTGCCGATGTAGAAGTTTGTGCCTGCCTGCCAGGCGATTAAAACCACCCTGCCACTCTTCAGGTAGTTGCGCACCGTAACCGGCACAATCGGGACAAGCACCCCGAAAAAAAAGGGCAGCGCCCGGCGCCAGAACTGCGCCCGATACTGAAAAACAAACCAGAAAAACAAGCCCGAGAGAAATAAAAGCACATTGGGCCGGGCAATCGCTCCCAGACCAAAGACCAACCCGGGCACAAACCAGTAGCGCTCCTTTTTCCAGGCGAAATAGAAGGCAAAAAAGCCCAGAAGTATCAGAAACACCAAAAGCACCGAGATTAACAGTTCACCATCAAAGTAGATAAACAAGGGATAAACCGCCATCAACAGACCGGCAACCAGTCCGACCCGGCGGTTAAACAACCCCCTGCCCAGGAGAAAAAGTAGCCCGCAACTGGCTGCACCCAGACCCGCCTGAATCAGCCTTGCCCAGAAAAGATTGACCCCGAACAGCCGGTAAATCAGGGCAAGGAAAAACGGATAGAGCGGCGCCCGGAAATAGGCGTCGTTAATAAACTCCTGGTGAGTGACAATCGCCAGCGCCCACTGGTGATGGTAAAGTGCGTCCAGTTGCGGTGAGAAAAACAGCGGGTCAGCGCCCCTTGCCTGCAGGACATAGACCACCCGCACAAGGAACGCCAACCCGATAACCACCAGGACCGCCTGCCAGTCAGAACCCGCGCTCTTCTTTCCTTTCTCGCCTTTTGCCCGCGATGCCACAGGATTTGAGTATCACCATCCGCCTGCCTATGTCAAGGACAGCATCCCTGCCCTATTCTTCCCCGGGTCCGGGCACCGACAGCGCCCCATCCCGCACCCGATTCAACAACTCCCGGTCCAGCCCCCGTAAAACCCACTTCTCCAAGAGCACCCGCACCTCCCGCACCAGGGAACTGCCCGCGAGCCGGCGCGAGACGGCGCTTGCGCGCAAACACCTCCCGGCCGAAGTCAAGATAAAACGGGTACAGAATTGAGGGCAGGTCCGCACTGTGCAAAACCTGACGCACCCGGGTCTCCACCTCCCACAGCGCCGCCTGCTCCGCCTCATAGTGCCGCCTCATCGCCTCCCGCAGCGCCTTGAGCCGCTGGTGCACCATATCGGGCTCGGTCTTGGCGAGCCACCACTCCAGCCTTTTTAACAGACTCTTTGCCATTTTGCCTCCTTGGTTTTTGCCTTTCTATACAGTTAGAGCCCGAATCGGGTAAAAATTCACGCCCGAATTTAACTGTTAATCCGGCCATTAATTCTAACCTGTTAATCAACAATGTGTTATACGAAGTAATCGTAATAATCTTTAACTTCAGAGGTATACCCCGGGCTACCCGGGTAGTTATCGTCCGGTTCCTGGCTTGATTTTTAACCTTCTCGATTTATAATCGGTTAATGGGTGTTAAAGAAAACTTAGACCTCCTGAACGAGCGGATTAATCGTGCCTGCGAAAAGGCAAATCGCGACCCGAAGGAAATCACCCTGGTTGCGGTCACGAAAACCAAACCGGTAGAACTGATTAAAGAGGCGCTCGCTGCTGGCGTCACCCATTTTGGTGAAAACCGGGTGCAGGAGGCGGCAGGAAAAATCCCGCTGATTACCGAACCGGTGTACTGGCATCTGGTCGGCACCCTGCAGACGAACAAGGTGAAAAGGGCGCTGGAACTTTTTCATATCATTGAGAGCGTTGACTCCCTGCACCTTGCCCGGGAAATCCAGCGCCGGTGCGAGATGATGAACAAAACCATTCCGGTGTTAATTGAGGTGAACACCTCCGGTGAAAAGACCAAGCACGGCGTCGCGCCCGAACAACTGCCCGAGATGCTCAAAGAAATCCTCAACCTGCCCCGGCTTAAGGTTGAGGGGCTGATGACCATCGGTCCGGGCTGGGCGGTAACCGAACCCGAGGCGTCCCGTCCCTGCTTTACCCTCCTCGCCCGTCTGGCAGAAGCGATGCGGCAGCGCTTTGCCATCCCCTTACCGCACCTGTCAATGGGAATGAGTTCGGACTTTGAGATTGGTATCCAGTGTGGTGCCACCATCATCCGCATCGGCACCGCGCTTTTTGGCCCGAGGGCGTAGTTTGAACCAGGAGGAGTTTTTAAGTCTGGTTGAAGAGGTGGTAGCGAACCTGCCGGCGTTTTTCCAGAAAAGAATCAAGAACCTTGGCGTGATGGTGATGCCGGTCGCGCCAGTAGAACTGGCAGAAAAACTGGGCAGGGACCCCTGGTCAATCCTTGGTGTTTATCAGGGTGTGCCGTTTAACCGCCGGGGACCGTTCTATGGTAATGTCCTGCCCGATACAATTATCATCTTTCAGGAGCCAATCACCAGCCGTGCCCGTAACGAGGAGGAAATCCGGGAAATGGTGCGC
>FWWM01013871.1_pt1 | contig 12880 bp, 10 predicted proteins | sample 2228351 | NCBI WGS metagenome assembly FWWM01 (sample SAMEA103939774, study PRJEB20133) | metagenome | reverse complement strand
ACCGTGCCCGGCGGGCCGCCCACGAGCTCGATTTGCGCCTCCAGCGCCAGGACCTTCGGGTGCGCCTGAGCGCCGCCCGCTCCCGCCGTGACGAGGCCCGCGCGCGCGCCGCCGCCGCCATCGGACGCCACCTCAGCCGCGCGCGGGCCCGTTTCGACCCGCTGGCCGCCGGCCTCGAGCAGCTCAGCCCGCTGCGGGTCCTCCAGCGCGGCTACGCCATCGTCCAAGACCTCGCAGGCCGCATCATACGCTCCGCCGCCGAGGCCCCGCCGGACTCGCCCTTACGCATCCGGCTGGCCCGCGGACGCCTCGAGGCCGTCGTCACCCGGCAGCAGCAGGACTAATGTGGCCTCAACCGCGGAGGGGCCTTCGGCCCGCCGATCGGCACATCAATCGTGGGGAGTTTCAGCGGAGCGGAATCCCCCCGCTCTCCGGCGCCACTTGATTCTTCCATCCGGAGTCCGCCCGCGTCCCCCTTCTCACTCAACCAGCCAGTCCCGAATGTTCTGAATCGAGCGCTGCACCATCGGGTGCGCCATCGTCGCCGGGTTGTGGCCGGGGATCAGGACGGCCACCTTCCCCTTGCCGTACCGGTGAGCCCATCCCTGCGGGGCGCGGCCGTGCTCCGGCGCGTGGCTTTCCAAAAACACCGACGTCTGGCTCTCGTCCATCTCGACCTCGTATTCCTCATCGGCCACCGTGAAGGAAGTGACGCCCTTAGTCCCATTATGGGGCCCCAAACGAGAATTTCGTTCCCGTTACGACTCACGCGGCGGCCTTCAGTCCGACAGCGCGCAGTCGCTCGTCTCTATCAGCAACCATGCGCTGATACAAACGGTCCGGTAGGCAGCGTTTCTCCTCAGCGAGCTGGCGATCACCGGGAAACGGCTCGAGGAGGCCGGCGGTGAGCGGGGCGCAGATGCGCTCGAACAGCTTCAGGAAGAGGACGCAGACCGCCTGGCCGTTACCCACGAGGCGGTAGCGGCGGGAGTGGGGCACCTCCTCCACCAGACCCTTGGCCCGCAGTTTCCATAGATCCCAGCGAAACCACGCCGGCGTGTACTCGGTTGGCTTCGCCCCGAGAGCCTCTAATGCCGGAGTATAGACATCGACCGAGCCAAACCCGGCGCCGGCGGCGATATGGGCCAAGCGGACCAGAGCATGCATGACCGCCAGTTGCCGGGGATGATCGAGCTTGAAACCGGGGAGGCGTTTGCCATTGGCCGGAATGGTCGGTTCGGCGCGTTTCCGTAGTTGACCGCGGTCCACCAAGGTCTCCAAGATTGCTCAAGGCTTTGGCAAGCGCAGTCAGGCTGAGAAGGTTCACTTTCTGAACAGCGCGGAAGGTTCTCTGGAAGAGTGCCGCTCCGACGTGATCCTCGCCCACGACCTGGGCTACGGCGAAACGCAGTCGTTGATGGAATCGCTGGAGGACGCCGGTCGCCTGCTCAACGCCTGCGCGCGGGCCATTCTGGCTTCGGGCTCCTGAGTTCTGGCTTCCATATCTCGAAGGGTTATCAAGGGCGGAGCCCTTGCCTGGTCGGAATCGGACCCCCTTTCGTTCCAGGATGACTTCCTCGCCTCGTTCGACCGAATCCAGCAGCCGGAACAGCTCTCGCCTTGCTTCCGAAACTGTGTACCGCGCCATGTGTACCTCGTACATTTACCAGGCGCCCCCGCTCCCGGCTGTCTCCGCATACCCCCAGTCACTGGCCCCGGCCGCCCTCACACGCCCGCGTCAATCCTGGCGTAGCCGTAAGGCAGCAGGGCCAACTCGATCACGTCACCCACCGCCTGCGCCAGCCGACCGGCGCTCCGCCGGAACTCCTCGGGCCGCTCCATCGCCATCACTGCGCTGTGCTCGTCCAGCTTCCAGATCCTCAGGCGCGGTCCGAGACGCGTGCCCGAGATCCGCAGATACTGCACCCGCGGGCTGAGGTTCGCCGCCAGGAATCGCGCCCGCCGCCCGCGGCGCAGCATCAGACCGGCCACCTCCAGCGGCGCCGAGCAAACCACCCGAACCACCTCACCTCCGGCGAACTCGCCGGCGTCGGCCAGCACGTGGTAGAGCGGAAAAACGCCCCCCGCGATCGACCGGAACTTGGCCGGCAACGGGGAGCCGCCGGCCGTTTCCATGAGGCCCCGCCACCCGGTGGTCTCGTAATAGGTGACGTGCTCGACGCCGCTCTCGGCCAGCGCTTGCAAGCTGCCCAGCGTCCAGCCCGCCCCGAACAGCGACATTTGCCGCTCGTCAACCGACGGCGGCAACTCTCCCGCGGCCGGGGCCGCCTCCGCCGCCGTCGCCACAGGGTTGAACCTCGGCTTAAGCGTCACGGGCGTCACCGCCAGCTCGGCCCGCCCGATGAACTGCCGCGCCGTGCGCACCGTGTCCCGCAGCCCTTCGAAGGTCTCCACCAGGCTCAGATGGTCGAAGGCGTGCACCTGCGGATTGGCCGCATAGCACACCACGTCCCAAGGCGCGCTGGGACGCCCGCGGTTCAGCTCCGTGAAGTTCGCGTTCGTGCCGCCCCCCACCGCCCCTTTGAGGTGCTGCCGCGCCGGCCGTTCCCATTGGTCCTTGGTCGAGTTCTCCCCGGCGCGAAAAATCAGCCACCGCAGAATGGCCGGCTTGACGGCGGCCGCTTCGGCGGCCACCGCCCGAAGCTGCTCCTCCGCCGGCTCGCTCAACGTCACCGCGGCCTCAAGGCCCGCGCCCAGCGCCGCCGCTTCTCTGGCCGCGCGCTGGAACAGGTCCCGCCATCCGGGCGCGTCCAGTCGCAGATCCACCCGCAGATGCGCAGGATTGACGGCCCGCAGCCGCGACACTTCCCGGGCGTCGAGCTCCGGCGATTCGGTTGCGAGTCCTATGCCGATGCGGGGCAGAGCAACCGCGTCGCCTTCCACCCGCAGCGTGACATCGGCCGGCCGCACAACAGCCCCCAGGTTGGGCCGGCCCTTCAACCGCACCGTCACCGACTGCCGTATCCGCGCGCCCTTCGGCACTTCCACGGGGAAGGGCAGCCCCAGCGGCGTGCAGTAGGTCTTGAACGAGGCGTCGGTCCAGTTCCGCTGATCCTCCATCTCGAACGTGTCGCCCTCCAGCCGCACCTCCGCCTCCACTCCCGGGGCCGCCTCGTGCGAGATGGCCCGGATATCGAAAAACGGCTGGTGGGGCGAGATCAGGTCCGGAAACCGCCCCTTCTCGATGCTTCCGCCGACCGTTTCCACCGTGCACGGCTGTCCGGCGCATTCCCGGATCGGATGCAGCACGCAGAACCCGATCCGGTTCCGCCAAAACGTCGAGCGTGCTTCCCCGTCCATCAAGAACCGCACCGTACCGTCCGGCTCTCCCTCCAGCCGGCCCCTCCAAAAAAAGTCGATCGGTCCCTGGCGGCACGCGACCTCGAAACTCGCCGAGAACGACCGGCCGGCCCGCTGAATCCTCAGGTTCCGCACTTCGGGCGCCACCGTGCCCCAGTTGCGGTCCCGCACGGCGCAATAAATGCCCCGCAGCACCTCGCGCTCACCCAGTCGAAGGTAGCGCAGAAAAGCCAGTTGCGGATCGAACCAGCCCCTGAGCGGCCCCGCCCGCACCTCCAGCAATTCCCCCGGCGGCTCGTCCTGGCCGTAGTAGAGCTCGTGTCGCGACAGCCCCGTGGCCGCCGCCGGCAACTCTGCGGCCCCAAGCCCGCCCCACACCGCGGTTTCCAGCATCCGCCGCCGCGTAAGCATGAAAGGTTCGCTCCGGAAAAAGTTGCCTGACGCCATGGCGAGCCCCGGCACGTGTGAGTGTACTATAGTCGCGCCACTCCCGCCCTGCCCTTGTCATAGAATCGCCTCATGACTGCTCGCACGCGTCGCCAGTTCCTCTCCACCACCGGCGCCGCGCTGGCCGCCGCCCGCGCCTACTCGCAGGTCCCCGGCGCCAACAACCGCCTCCGCGTGGGTGTGATTGGCTGCGGCGGCATGGCCAGGGGCCACATGCGGACTCTCATCAAGATGCGCGAATCCGACAACGTCGACATCGCCGCCGTCTGCGACATCTACGACAAGCGCCTCGAGGAGGCGGCGCAGATGACCCGCGCCAAGCCCTACAAGGACTATCGCCGGCTCCTCGCGGATCCCGGCATCGATTACGTCCTCATCGCCACCCCCGAGCACTGGCACTACCGGATGATCATGGACGCCGCCGCCGCCGGCAAGCACATTTACTGCGAAAAGCCCATGACGCAAACCGCGCAGCAAGCCAGGAAGGTCGTGGCCCGGATCGAACAGGCGGGCGTCAAGTTGCAGGTCGGCGTCCAGGGCATGTCCGACGATTCCTACGAAACCGCTTACCAGTACGTCCGGGACGGCGCCCTCGGCAAAGTCGTCTTGGCCCAGATCGACTACTCGCGCAACTACCGCGACGAATTCTGGGCTTACCCGATCGACGAAGACGCGCGCCCCGGCGTCAACCTCGACTGGAACGCCTGGCTCGGCCCCGCCCCAAAGCGCCCCTTCGATCCCCGGCGCTATTTCCGCTGGCGGCACTACTGGGACTACTCCAGCGGCATTGCCAGCGACCTGTTCGTGCACCGCGTCACCCGCATCATCAAGGCCCTCGGACTGACCTTTCCCTCCTACGGCGTCGCCACCGGCGGCAAGTTCTTCTTCACCTCCAGCCCGGCGGAGGTCCCCGACACTTTCAACGTCCTCCTGGACTACCCCGAAGGCCTGACCGTGCAGCTCATCTCGACCATGGCCAACGACACCAGGGTCGAGCACATGCTCCGCGGCCACAGGGCCACGCTGTTCTTTACGCCCGACGGCTTCGAGATCAAGGCCCAGCGCCAGTACAAGGACGACGTCAAGGAAGTCGTCCACAAGAAAACGGGCGGCGAACAGATCGACCTCCACCACCGCAACCTCATCAATGCCATCCGTCACGGCGAACCGCTCAAGTGCGACTGCCGGCTCGGCTACTACGGCGTGGTCGCCTGCGAACTCGGCACACAATCCTACCGGCGCCGCCAGTACATGGCCTGGGACCGGCGGCGGGAGCGCATCGTCAAAGCCTGATCAGAGATGTTAGCCCGGCTCCTCCTCTGTTGGCTCGTCCCGGTCGCCTTGTCCGCCGCGGCAACCCCTGCCTTCGAGCGCGTCGAGATCGACGCCCATCCCCCCAACAACCCGTGGATCAAGGTCGCCGGCGACTTCGATGGCGACGGCGCTCTCGATCTCGCCATCGGCGGCGCCCAAGGACCGTTGGTCTGGTATCGGAACCCTGCTTGGGAGAAGTTTCTTGTCGCTGAAGGAGGCTACGAGTCCGTGGACGGCGAAGCGGCGGACGTCGACGCCGACGGTGATCTCGACCTCGTCATCGGCGGCGTCGTCTGGTACGAGAACCCAAGGCCCGCCCGCAATCCCGCTCAGCGCCCTTGGGCCGCTCATCGCATCGGCGTCCACCGCACCCACGACGTCGAGGTCGCCGACCTCGACCGCGACGGGAAACTCGACGTCGTCGTCCGCGGCCAGACCGGCTTCGGCCACAACCAAGGCCACCGGATCGTGATCTTCCGGCAGGACTCGCCCGCCCAATGGACCAGCCGCGTGCTCCGCTGCCCCCAGGGCGAAGGCCTCAAGCTCGCCGATCTGGACGGTGACGCTGACGCCGACATCACCATCGGCGGTCGCTGGTATGAGAATCCCGGCAAAGTGCGGGCGTCCCCGTGGCGGGAGCATATCTATACCACCGCCTGGCGCTACGGCGACTCCAAGGTGGCGGCCGGCGACCTGAACGCCGACGGTCGGCCCGACATCCTCCTCGCCCCCGCCGAGTACAAGGGCGGTTCACACAAGATCGCCTGGTATGAAGCGCCGGCCGACCCACGCCGCCCGGAGTGGGCCGAGCATATCCTCGCCGAAAAGGTCGAGACCGTCGTGCACGCCGCCGCCATCGCCGACCTGAACGGTGACGGCGTCGCCGATATGGCGACAGCGCGCATGCACCAGGGCGCCGCCCCCCAGGAGGTCGCCGTCTATATCAACCTGGGCGGGGGCAGGGAATGGAGCAAACTGGTCGTTTCCGAAAAGGGTTCGCACAACATCCTGCTGGTCGACCTCAACGGCGACGGCGCCATCGATATCGTCGGCGCCAACCACGGCGGCCCCTACCAGCCCCTCGAGTGGTGGAAGAACCTCCGCCGCTGACGGCTGCCGGCCCGGCGGCCGCCCTCACGACTTGAACAGCCAGTAGTACACCACGTACAGCCAGCTCAGGATGCCGTGGATGATCGCCCACAGAATCGACTTGTTCGCGGACCAGGAAATCGCTATCGACAGCGCCGTCCCGAACGTGATCCCGGATCTTGCCGCTTCTTCTTTGAATGCCATGACGGACTCTTCCCCCTCCCGCTGACAGCCTATCCGCATCGCGCCTTCCCCGGCAAGCCCTCGCCAAACCGGACGGTAGAATGGGTCCGATGAACCGCCGCAATTTTCTCGGCCTCGGCACGCTCGGCGCCGCTGCCTCCAGCGCCGTCGCCCAACAAATCGCCGCCCGCATCGAACAGTCCGAGCTGCGCTTCGTGCGGCAAAAACAAGCCCGGCATCCTTTCCGGACGCGTGAGACCGGCCAGCGCCCCCACATCTTCCTCCTCACGCTCGACATGGTCAGCCCCGACCACTGGCATCCCCGGCGCTCCCTTCACCAGTACCTGGATCTGCCCGCCCTCCGCGCGCTCCGCGACGACAGCGTCGTCTTTAACAACTGCTTCACCACCGCGCCGCTGTGCGCTCCGGCGCGGGCCGCCCTCGCCACCGGCCGCTACAGCTACATCACCGCCAATGGCGAGCGCGCCCATGACGGCCATGAGACCATCCTCCGCCCCGACGACGTGATCTTTCAGGAGTATCTGAAAGCCGCGGGCTATCGGACCAAACACGCCGGAAAAGGGCACCTCGGCGCTCAGAAGTTCATCGACGCGTTTGACGAAAACGTCGAGGCTTGGGACCGGTGGGCCCCGCCCATCCATGACGACGAGACCTACCTGACTTACCTGCGCCGCCTCGGCGTCAAGCCCGCCCGCTATCGCAAGGAGATCTTCGGGCTCCAGCAGGACCGCAAGTCGCGCTGGGCCTCCTGGGGCGGATGGATCGAGCAGGCCGACGGGAATCCTTTCCCGCTGGAGGCGCAGTACAGCTTCTATCTCGCCCGGCGGGCCGTCGAGAAGCTGGACGCCGCCCTCCAGGCCAACAATGGCGCCGAGCCCGTCTACCTTCAGTTGGACCTGTTCGACCCTCACCAGCCCTTCACCATTCCTTCCGGCTTCGACGAACGCGAGCGGGAGCTCCGCAAAGCCTTCCGCCTGCCCGACAGCTACGAGCGCGTCCGCCGCCGCGATTGGAAACGATCTCCCTACGAACCGAAGATCTACGACTTCTACCGGAAAAACTGGGGGCTCTATAACCCCGATACCGCGCTCGACTACATGATCGCCAACGCCTTACAAATGGAGGTCGCCGCCCGCGCCCTGGACCACTTGCTGCGCGCCATCCGGCAGCGCGGCCTCTACGACGACTCCTTCATCGTCTTCACCGCCGACCACGGCGAGATGAACACCCGCGAGGCCCTCGTGGACAAGGGCGTCTACCTCTGCCCCGACGTCGTGCGCGTGCCGCTCTACGTCAAAACGCCCAAGAACTGGGGTGTCTCCCACCGCACGGTCGAGGCCCCGGTCTCGCACCTCGATATCGCTCCCACGCTGCTCGAGATCGCAGGCGTCGAACCCCTCGCCCGGCTCGATGGCCGGTCGCTCGTCCCCCTCTTGCGCGGCAACCCCCCTCCGGCGGATCGCGAGCTGTTATTCGAGTGCGGCTGGCACGTCGGCGTGAACTTCGCCTGCGCCATCGAGCGCTGGTCGCCCGGCGGCGAACATTTCATGTACACCTACAACTGCTCGGATGAATTCGACGAGCTGTACGACCTGAACTCGACCGACCCGCGCAATCTCGCCCGGAACCCGGACTACCGCAAAACCTACGTCGAGATGGTCCGGCGCCTGGGCGCGTTCCTCCAGCGCGACCCGCGCTGGCTCGGCTACTGGCACAGCTTTCGCCTGGACCGCTATCACGAGCTTCCGAAGCGCCACGAGGCCGATGTCCAGATGTTCAAACCCATTTGAGGCCGCATGAAGAACCTTCCGATTCTGTTGATCTTCACCGCTCTCGGCTGGGCACAGCCCGCCTACGAGCTCGTCTTGAAAGGCGGTCACGTCATCGACCCAAAGAACTCCATCGACGCTGTCCGCGATGTCGCTATCCGCGATGGAAAGATCGCCGCCGTCGCCGAAACCATCAACCCCCAAACCGCGAAACAGGTGATCGATGCCGGCGGACTTTACATCACGCCCGGCCTGATCGATCTCCACACTCACGTCTTTTATTCCAGCGGCGTGCCCAATGCCTGGGCGGGTGACAACAGCGTCCAGCCGGACGCGTTCAGCTTCCGAACCGGTGTGACCACGATGGTCGACGCCGGCAGCTCCGGCTGGCGAAACTTCGAGGCCTTCCGCGTTCTGGTGATCGACCGTTCCCGGACGCGCGTGCTGGCGCTCATCAATATCGCCGGCTACGGCATGATCAGCGACGCCGTCGAGCAGGGGGACTTCAATCCCGCCGAAGTCGCCCGCCTCGCCCGGAAGCACAAAGATGTCGTCGTCGGCGTGAAGTCCGCCCACTACCGGCTACCCGGTTGGGAGTCGGTCGATCGCGCCATCGAGGCCGGCAAGCTGGCCGGCATCCCGGTCATGGTGGACTTCGGTTACTTTCTGCCCGAGCGGCCCTACTGGCGGTTGGTGACCGAGCGGCTGCGCCCGGGCGACATCAGCACCCACGCCTTCCGCGGCCCGGTCCCGTGGGTGGACAGTGACGGAAAGCTTTACGCCTATCTCCGCCGGGCGCGCCAGCGCGGAGTCATCTTCGACGTCGGCCACGGCGGCGGCAGCTTCGTATTTCGCAACGCCGTGCCGGCCATCACGCAGGGATTCTATCCCGATTCGATTTCCACCGACCTGCACACCGGCAGCATGAACGCAGCCATGATGGACATGCCCACCACGATGTCCAAATTCCTGGCCATGGGAATGCCCCTGGCCGCGGTCGTCCGCGCCGCCACTTGGAAGCCCGCTCAGATCATTCATCGCGAGCAACTCGGCCACCTGTCCCCGGGTGCGCCGGCGGACGTCGCCGTCTGGAGGTTGCTCGACGGGGAGTTCGGATTCCGGGATGCCTCCGGCGGGCGGCTGGCCGGTAGCAAGCGCCTGTTCTGTGAGCTCACCCTTAAGAACGGCCAAGTCGTCTGGGACTGGAATTCCCGCACCGGCGTCGACTACCGGAAATTGCCCCCGGACTACGGCGTCCGCCCCCGCGTCGATCGCATCATCCGCCCCTGATTCGCTGTCGTGCCGGCCGCGGCGTCAGAGCGCCCTCACCACCGCGCTGACCGGCTCGGAACCCACCGGCGCCATGATGAACAGCGGCGCGAACTTCCGCCGCCGCCCCGTCAGCGTCGCGATCCGGATGACCGCCATGTCGCCCGAATCACGGTTCAACACCAGGGCATATTCATCGTCCGGTGTCACCGTAATGTGGCAAGGATGGCGGCCGACCGTCACTACCGCCGCCACCCGCAGCGTCGCGATATCCAGCACCGTGACGTCCCCCGCACTAGGGTTGGCCACGAACAGGTAATCCGGGTTCCTGGACGTCGCCATACACCCCGGCGCCCGGCCCGCCAGCGTCGTGGAAGCGATCTGCGTCTGGTACGGATACACCGTGACCACCGCGTCCATCCCGCGGCCCGTGATGAACAACTGCCCCCCGTCGGCCTTGAAGCAAAAGTTCTCGGGCTCGATCCTCAGCGGCAGATGGACAATCAGCCCGCCGGTCGTCGCATCAAAACACGAAAGCCGCCGCTCGGCCGGATTCCCCACCAGCAGCAGCCTGCCGTCGCCCCGGTACCGCACCGTGCCGGCACACGCGCCGGCTCTGACTGTCGTTCGCGCACCCGCGTTGTTTAGCTCGAGGATGGCCAAGGTCCCTGCGGACCCGAAAGTCACCGCCGCCCGCGGCTCCCACGGCGACAGATCGAAGTCCCGCGGCGCGCCCGGCAGCGGAATTGGCGGCTCCGGCTGGAAGCTGTCCAACGGAAGTCGGATCAAGGCCGGCGGCGCTTCCGCCAGCACCCACACCGCCTCGCCGTCCGGGCTGGACTTCATCAGCAGCCCGCGCCGACAGCAACGAACCGTCCGTGACAGCGCTAGCTGTGCCGGGTCGATCTCATGAACGGTTCCATTTTCCGGCGTCAGCGCATAAACGTGGGGCGCCCCGGGTGGCGACACGACCAGCGTCGGGTCACCCTCCAGCCGGATATGTCGCACCGTGGCGAACGCCTCCAGATCGACCACCGCCACAGCCCCCCCTCCCCGGTTGGCGACAAAGGCGTAGCCCGGAAAGCCCTCCGCCTTCCGGCGGCACGCGGCCAGCGCCGGAATGGCGCTCGTCAGAAAAGCCCGGCGGTTCCATCGCCCCACAGCCGTATTCTAACCGCGGTCAAAGCGAGTGCGGATCGCCATGTCGCCCAACGATAGGCCGAAAATCGCGCTGATTCTCCACCGAGCGGCTGCGCACGCAATAGACCCCTCGTAGCGGCCCGTCGATCTCCGACGTCGCAACTTACAACTTTCTACCGATCTGAAAACAAAGAAGTTTGGCGCGCCAGAGGTTGAAGGACCCGGTTCAGGTGTGGTAGCCTTTGGTGGGACTGCCTCTGCCTGGAGGCCTTCGCTCTGATGTCTGGTCCGGATTCCTCGGCTCGTGGATCCTGGACGGCAGCCCCCCATCCTGGACGTAGGAGTGTCGTAACCGGAACTATGAGTCTGCGCTCGCTTTTCAGCTTGTTCTCATCCGACCTCGCCATCGACTTGGGAACGGCCAACACCCTCGTGTTCGCCAAAGGCCGCGGCATCGTCGTCGATGAGCCTTCCATCGTCGCCATTAACAAGATCACCGGCGCCGTGGAGGCCGTCGGCAAAGAGGCCAAGGAAATGCTCGGCCGGACCCCGGGCAACATCGTCGCCATCCGCCCGATGAAAGACGGTGTGATCGCAGACTTCAAGGTCACCGAGCGCATGCTCAACTACTTCATCCAGAAGGCGCACGGCCGCAAAATGCTCGTGCACCCCCGCATCGTCATCGGCGTGCCCAGCGAAATCACCCAGGTCGAAAAACGCGCTGTGGTTGACTCGGCCTATCGCGCTAAGGCGAGCGAAGTCTACCTGGTCGAGCAGGCCATGGTGGCCGCCATCGGCGCCGGCTTGCCCATCACCGAGCCCTCCGGCAACATGATTGTCGATATCGGCGGCGGCACCACCGACGTCGCCGTCCTGTCGCTGTCCGGCATCGTCTACTCACGCTCTGTCCGCGTCGGCGGCAATGAGATGGACGAAGCCATCATTCAATACCTCAAGCGCAAATACAACCTCCTGATCGGCGAGCGCACCGCCGAGCAGATCAAGATCCAAATCGGTTCCGCCTACCCCCTGGACAAGCCGATGACCATGGAGATCAAGGGACGCAACCTCATCGAAGGTGTGCCCCGCACCATCACCGTCGATGATAGCGAGATCCGCGAAGCCGTCTCCGAATGCGTAGCCACTATCATGAATGCGATCCGCGTGGCCCTCGAGCGGACGCCGCCCGAATTGAGCGCCGACATCAGCGACCGCGGCATCGTGCTCACCGGCGGTGGCGCCCTGCTGCGCAATCTCGATAAACGTATCCGAGAGGAAACCGGACTGCCGGTCTCCATCGCCGAAGAGCCCCTCGCTTGCGTGGCGCTCGGAACGGGAAGGATGTTAAGCGACTTCAAACTCCTTCGCCGGATCGCAATTGAATGACCGGGGCTCGGCCCGGGCTTGTCAACATGGAGCTACTGACGCACCGCTACCGCAACTTCGTCGCGTTAGCACTGGTCATCATCGCCCAGTTGTTGCTGCTCGCCTACCAGGTCAAGACGAGCCAGGATGTGCGCCTCATTCGCGTGTGGGCCGTCACGGCGGTCACGCCGCTGGCCCGCGTGCTGGAAACGGTACGCACTGGGGCGGTCGCCGTCATCGACAACTACCTCCGCCTCGTCGACGCCCGGAAGGAAAACCGCCGGTTGAAGCAGGAGCTGGGCCGCATCAAGCTCGAGCTCCAGCACTTGCGCAGCGAACTGGCCACGGCGGAGCGCGCCCGGGCCCTCCGCCTCTTTCGCGCCCGCTCGCCTTCCAAGACCATCGCCGCCCGCGTCATCGGTGTCGGCCCCGGTTCCGGTTCCCGCGTCGTGTTCATCGACCGTGGCGCCGCCGACGCCGTCGCCCGCGGCATGGCCGTTATTACCCCCGACGGCCTCGTCGGACGCGTGAGCGCCGCCTATCCCACCGCGGCTCAGGTCGTCCTCGTCACTGATGCCGGCTTCGCCGCTGGCGTGATCTCGCAGCGCGGAGGCGTTCAGGGCACCCTCAAAGGCAACGGCCCCGGCGCGTGCCGCGTCGAGTACGTTCCCAATGAACAGAAGGTGGCCGTCGGAGAATGGTTCTACACCTCCGGCGACGACAGAGTCTTCCCGCGCGGCCTGCCCGTCGGTCCCGTCACAGCCGCTTACGAAGGCAATAGCTTTCAGGAAATTGCCGTCGAACCGGCGGCACTCAAGGCGGGGCTCACCGAAGTTCTCGTGGTGCTGGAAGGCGTCCACCAGCCCGTTCCACCCGCCCCCGAATCTACCCCGCCGGTCAAGCTCCTCGCCCCGCCACCACCCGCCGCCGAGGCCCAACGGCCGTCGCCCCGCCCCTTCTCC